>Ga0255182_1000462_pt1 | contig 27519 bp, 17 predicted proteins | sample Atl_UVDOM_RepA_8_FD_188420 | JGI IMG/M metagenome (GOLD analysis project Ga0255182, IMG submission 188420) | Freshwater microbial communities from Altamaha River, Georgia, United States - Atl_UVDOM_RepA_8d | ecosystem: Environmental > Aquatic > Freshwater > River | place: USA: Georgia...
TTATGAAGGGGGCATCAGAGAACCCATGATGGTTAAATGGCCTGGAAAAGTTAAACCCGGCAGTGTTTGTAACCAACCCATTATCGCAGAAGATTTTTTTTCAACCCTTTTAGACCTGGCTGGTGTCAAAAAAATAAATACCGTTCAGGTAATAGATGGCGTGAGTTTCACTCCTCTTTTATTCCAAAAATCAAAGGTTCAACAAGATAGAACACTCGTCTGGCATTATCCGAATAAATGGGGGCCAACAGGCCCTGGTATTGGAACAACCAGTTCCATTCGCCATGGTAACTGGAAATTAATCTATTGGTATAAAGACGGAAAGAAGGAACTCTACCGATTAGATGAAGATCTGAGTGAAAACAATGACTTAGCTGATAAATATCCTGAAAAAGTGGACGAATTATCCGCTTCACTTGGGGAGTACCTAAGGAAAGTTGGCGCAGACAGACCCCTAATTAAACAAACAAATCAAGCTGCACCATGGCCTGATGAAATATAAAACTACACCCCTTTAAACAATATCAAAATGAACCATTATATGTATTATTTAACTATTCTATTAGCTGTTTTTATGATTTTTGCAGGCATTATGCATTTCGTAAGGCCCCGCTTCTATGACCGGTTTATTCCAGATTTTATTCCAAAGTTATTTGCTAATTATTTGGCTGGCATTATTGAAGTTTTGCTGGGTATTGGACTTCTTATCCCCCATTATCAACTTTTAGCTGGAAAAGGTTTGTTCTGTTTAATGTTATTTTTCTTACCCATCCATATTTTAGATGTATTCAAGGAAAAACCGGCAATAGGAAGCAAGAAACTGGCTATCATTCGAATCCCCGTCCAATTTATTTTAATCTATTGGACTTGGCAATTAAGTAAATAGACAACAGGGAGATGACCTGATATTTCCCTCCCTTTAATACTTCCGTTCTTTTCATCCTGAACAGAACGGAAGCAATAAGTCAGCGCATCTATTTAAATTAAAAAAGGCTTACCCTAATTCATAACATATTATTAATATTAATTAATATGTTCCGCATCCACAAAACCGTAGGTTTTATTTAGTTGAAAAACGGATTCAGCGGTAAAATCATTACTATGAATAAGAGCTAGCTGAGCTTCCAGGAGTTTTCTTTTGGCAGGTAGTAATTGAATATTTCTCTCTCTGATTTTTTGAGCGATTTCATTAACGCATTCACCATAAAGACTCAATGAATCCAGCACCTCTTCCATTTGAATAATGACAGCCATCATCTGGTTAGGTATCCAGGAAGTTACAGGTGTTCCACCTGTAGCTTTAGCATACTTAGTATTTGCCATGATATATTTTTGGACAAATTGCCAGTGACCATTTCTAAAATGATAAATTTCCTCTAAAATTCCAGTAAGGAAGCAAAGAGATTCTATATCGTTTCTTTCTTTCAAAAGACCCAATAAGCCCTTTGGATGAATATTTTCCATTGTTTCGGAAAGATCTGAGAAAAAGTGTTGAACACAAACTGGTCTGTAAGCTCTCAGATCAAGTAAATATTTAGTTAATTCATTTTGAGGATAATGAAAAATGACCCCGGAAAAAATGTCTTGCATAGGAATAATATCATCCTGGGCACCCGTTTGTCCTCTGAAAGCTTTTGGTTGATCCCAAACGCCCTCATAAATCACACCAGGTCCGAAAATTTCCTCATTACCTTTTACACCCATTATAAAAATCCTGAAGTCATTATAATGCTGCCACCTGGAAGCCTTCCACATTTCCTTTCTTCGCTTATTCATATTAATCATGGTCAACCAGTTGGCTTCCAGAAAATCATGTACCTGTTTACTTCCAACTTTGATCCCTTCTAAGGTCTGCATTACAGAACTCACTAATTGGGGTGAAAATCTATTGATATCAACATGAAGCATGATAAATCCTACTTCATCAGACTGCCCTGAAAAGCGGTTACACATCGTTATATTTTCCCAATTCAAGTCTTTACTTTCATCCAGTTTCCTGTAATTCCCCAAAGAATAGGCATAATGATAATCTAACCAGGGAAAAACACCTAATTTTTCCGAGACATAACAAAATGGTTGTGCGATATTTGCTGGCAGCACATTTCTTGCTTTTCCATAAGTACCGTGCATACGGAATTGTTGAAAAGAAGGTTCCAGCAGGTATGCAGAGGTTAAAAAGCCATAAGAACGGAAAAGGGCTTGAATAACGAATATGTCATCCTCCTTTTTAACGTCTTCCAGATGATTTTCAAGTGCTTCTACTACCTTCTTGATAGCACCCTCATAATGAAGAAAACCAAACTGTCCACCAGGCAGAATAACGGGCATTTCATCCAATATTTTTTGTACATCGGCATACCTGGAAGGTAAGGAAATAACTGGATTTTTTACAGGCAGGAAACCATGTTCAGCGCATACGTCAAAAAAGCCATCTGTATAATGGTTTTGAAGTTTCATATATTTGGTATTTGGTTATTTGGCAAAATAGATCGACAATATAGCATCTATATCATTAATATACAAATGATATATGGTTTTATGGTATCGTTAGCTTCCTTAAGTCAGGTTTAAAAGCCTGTTTTTAGCCCTAGTTGAAAGGTAATAATAAAAAAGAATACATTTTATCACTACATTGTCATTAAATAGAACTGCTAAATGTCACCTGCCGAAGCTAAAACCTATCGTATATTAGGGGTCGATCCCGGAACCGTCAAAATGGGATACGCGCTCCTGGAAATCAATGGAAATCAAATGAAAAGTATGGACATTGGGGTAATTTTTTTAGATACATTAAGCGACCACCCAACCAGATTGCTAAAAATTCTGGAGAGACTTCAAGGAATAATTGATACTTATAATCCGTCCATAATGGCTATTGAAGCACCATTTTACGCAAAAAATGTTCAATCTATGTTAAAGTTAGGGAGAGCTCAAGGTGTTGCCATGGCAATTGGAATGAATAAAGGATTGGAGATTTTTGAATACTCTCCCCGAAAAATAAAACAATCCGTCACAGGTAATGGAAATGCAAGTAAGGAGCAAGTTGCTTATTTGCTTCAAAGTCAATTAAAAGTTGATTTGACGGGTCAGTTTTTAGATGCAACGGATGCATTATCTGCTGCAGTCTGCCATTTCTATCAGAATGGGAAATCAGGACTAAACAGCCCTAAAACCGTCATAAAAAAAAGGAAGGATACATGGAAGAATTTCCTGAATGAAAACCCGGACAGGGAAAAAAAAATATAATCATCTTTTAAAGGAGGATCTTTCATTACTGGAGCAGCCATACCAGCAGTTGGAGGTTGGGTAGCCAGATAATAAACTTATAAATGATCAAAAGCTGAGCGAATGGAAGCAGCAATAGCTTCCATTTCTTCCGGAGATATGGCAAGGGTCGCTTTGCTGAAGTTAATATCTCCCATATTATTGATTGGAACTAAATGAATATGTGCATGTGGAACTTCCAGGCCGATAACGCTCATGCCAACTCTCAGACAAGGTATTGTATGTCGTAAGGCCGACGCTACTTTTTTTGAAAACAGAATCATTCCTGTTAATTCATCGTCTGTCAGATCGAAGAAATAATCTGTCTCTGCTTTTGGAATAACAAGCGTATGGCCTTTGGCGAGCGGCCTGACGTCCAGGAAAGCTAAAAACTGTGCTGATTCAGCTACTTTCCACGCGGGAATCTCTCCCTTTACAATCCTTGAAAAAATGGTAGCCATTGTAAATACTATATTGAGATATTTTCAATGACAAATTCCAGTTTCCCATTCGGGGTATCTACATAGGCTATATCCCCAATTTTTTTTCCTAAAAGACCTTTTCCCATTGGGGAACTCACGGAAATACGTTTTGCCTTAAGATCAGATTCTGATTCAGATACAATCTGATAGGTTATTGTTGCATTATTAGCTTTATTTTTTATGGTAACCTTTGAAAGCACGGTAACCTTGGATATATCTACATCACTGATTTCCAATACCCTCGCATTAGCCAATTGTTTTTCAAGATCATTAATCCTTAACTCAAGCATACCCTGTGCTTCCTTTGCAGCATCATATTCTGCATTTTCAGACAAATCACCTTTCTCACGCGCTTCAGCAATAGCACGGGCCGCCTCCGACCTGCCTCGGGATTTCATATCTTCTAATTCATTACTGAGTCTTTCAAAACCCTCTCGGGTCAGGTAGTTAATACCAGACATAACATTATTTTTTTGAGCTTTAAAGAATGAATAGGGTATTTGGCTAAAAAACAAAAACGACATGGGGAGCTTCCCAAATCGTTTTATCATTAAGTTTTAGCAAATATAAGACATTTTTATTAATTTTTCAACTAACAAAGACCATTTTAAAAGGACCAGGCAAAAAAAGGATCAGAAATTAAAACGAAGTGAAATATTATGGGTACCAGACCAAACGCGGGTTGCCTGATAAGCATAGTCCAGTGCCATTTTATTTTTTGAACCTTTTGCCAAAGGAAAATCTATACTTCCACCAGCACTTAATCCAGTATTTACCGGCCTGTCATCCAGCGAATAAACACCCAGATCATACTTATAAGCCCCTCTCAACATAAATGAATCCCAAAGGGCATATTCGATTCCAGCTCCTATCTGATCCCTGCTAAAAGAATTAGAAGTAAAATTACCTATTAAACTTATACGATGCGGCTGCCCAATCAGAATGTCATAAGATAAACCGATATTTAACATGGAAGGTAGTTCAAATCCTGCAGCCCGCTGGTCAAAAGTAAGTTGATAACCCGCCTTATTAGGTGTATTCCCTTGAAAAGATAAACCCTCTCCATTAAAAATCATTCTTGATCCTACATTACTCAGGCTGATTCCAAATTTGAATTCTTCTTTATCACCTGTTACATATTGAACCCCTGCATCAACAGCAAAACCAAAAGCACTGACATTTGCAAGCGATTCCGAGATACCTCTCATCAGGATACCTACAGATACTTTATTTTCAAAAGTAAAGGCATAACCAAGGGCAATATTGAAGAAATTCGGGGAAAAGTTGGCTCCAGTGCCTTCTGGCTGATTCTCCGTTGTCACCTTATTTTCACCAAAATTCAGCGAAGTTAAGGAAAGGCCCAGTGCAGCGCCATTTTTTAACTTTCTGGATAGCCCGAAAGCATTCATCCTAATGCCTGTACCCTGCAAATAATTGGCTCCGGAAAGATTAATTTCTAAGCTATTTATTCTTGGCAAACCAGCAATATTAATTCTCATAGCTTCCACGCCCCTCACCGAGGCGGTATTTATATGAAACAGACCGGAACTTCGTGCCCAGGGATTGAGTAAAAGTTCATAAGCTCCAGCTTCTCCCTGCCTGTCAGGATTTCCTGCATGTAAAAAAGACAGAGACAATAACATTAGACTACCCGATAAAATAAATCCTTTAATCCTCATTTCAGTTATTATTAATTATTTACAACCCGGAAGGATCAAATTTTCGGTTTATGCCAAACCATTTAATCGTTCTGGAACCCAATTCACCTGCATCAATATGCATCAGGTAAACGCCACTGGCCACAGGGATACCCCTGTTATTCTTTAAATCCCATTCTAAATCAGGTGTAATCTGATTGGTTGTAATGGCTCTGTTATTACCTCTCGGAACTGCTCCCACTTCATCCCGTTTATACTGTCTGATAAATTTACCATCCAGGGAATAGATGGTAACGGTACAATTAGCTGGAAGATTTGTAAATTTGATGGTAGTAGTAAATTGGGAGACTTCATAATCAGAGAAACCATAATATGGGTTGGGAACCACGTTTATAGCATCTAAAGCTGCAATGTAATTCGTAGCATCCCGTTTTTCAGCTTCCTTTTTATCAAATTGAAACCTATAAACCGGATGTCCATTATTCTCAGTACCTGCAATACTATAGGGATTGTTTACCCGTATCTTAACCACCGCATCATTGGGTATCAATCCATCCTTATAGCTCAGGAAAGGGGTTGTGGTCTGATTAAAGATTAATCCAGACCAGGTAATCTCTTGTATAGCAAGAATTTTTGCAACGGGTGCAACGTTTCTCAATGAATTTCTGATAGCCCTGCATTCATCGTAAGTTTGCTTGGTCACATAAATAAAGTGCTGTCCTCCTACCGGATAAAAACCCAGATTTCCATTGCTTACCCCAGACAAACGAACCAGGTTGTCGGGATTAAACATCATATCTGCACCTAACTTATAATTTTGAAGTACCGTACCATTATAAACAGAGTTTTCTCCAAAGAAAATATTCAATCTCCTACCTGTTTCAACATCTACAGCATACCCTGGAAACCAACCCATCCCCTCTGACAAATCAGCGGTATTAGGGTCTGGCAAGCCGTCACCGTTCGTATCTTCTTTTGTTACACCTGGCTTTGCCCTAAGGTCAAAATGCCTGCGATTTCCTTCTGTATTGAAGCCTTGAGTACGATAAAACCTATTGGCAGATTCAACGACAACGCACTTACTCCAAAGATTCTTATCCTTTGTAAATACTATATCGACATTATTTAAATCTGCCAGTTTCATCCTTGAGCGTAAAATAGAACTTGCGCTGTTATCAGAAATGGCAGGAGAAATATACGCGGGGTCTCTCTCCCCCTTCACTCTCCAATCGGCCAGAAAATAGGGTGTAAATTGTCCGGCACCCATCTTTGATAACGCCTGAGTCGGATCAAGAACCGCATCCACCTGCCCGTCACCTGTAGATATAAAATCGAAGACAGTTGCATCAAAATTGGTGGGCCCTGCATTATAACCATCATTAATAGCACCTAACCATTGTGGTCCATTTTTGTCCTTATAGGCTATCTCAATACCAATGGCTCCATTTCTGGCATCTTTTAAACTACCTGGTTCAGAAACCTGACCTATCGTAATAGAGAATCCGAAGGCTCTGATAATTTGTTCATTCAGCTCTTCTATGGGTCTTTCAGAGCGGATTACTGGACTATTTGGATCCCTAAGATTTTTTAATTCCCAGGTAACCGGCGCGTCCAATACATTATTTGAACTATTATTATCTTTAAATTTAAGTTCAAACTGTCCGTCTTTCACCTCCAGTGGATTAAAGATTTTCACCTGAATGGGTGCTCGTCCCGGGAGATAGGTAATTTGACCGGAAAATGAAGTTCCTAACAATGCAGTCCTTGTCTCTGAGGAAATATCCAGAAAATTATCCCCTGTTCCAGCTCCTGAAACACGGGTAATAACTGTTCCTTCCCCATAACTGGCATTTAATATTTTATCCGTAGTAGGATGGGGTAAAACGGTGTAAAATGGATTTCTGCCATCTCCTATATTTCTTCTACCCTCCAGATAAGGTTTTCTTTGTCCCAGAACGGCTTTTGGATCAAATACCCTATAGCTATTATGAGCATAAGCAACTGCAACAAAATAATATTTCTTGTGATTGATTAATCTGCGGTCTCCTTCCGAAAATTGGTCTTCCTTTATTCTGAAGGTATGTTGAATACCATTATTCCCCCCCTCAACCTTTAACTCTGGAACATAATATTCCTCCCCTGTCGGGTTATCAATAGTTTTCCAGTTAAATATTCTATTTACGTCGTTTTTCAAATCCACCTGATATATTAATCTGGATTTGTCCGGGTTTTCCAGATCTGCAATCGTCACAGATGAATTGGCGAGTTGGTACAGTTTATAGCCCTCAAATTTATATAAACTATCCTTTGCACCAGCTGGTATCTGTAACCCACGTTGTGCATACCCTTCGAATGCATTATTAGATGTAATACTGTCATTTGTAAATACTGCGATAATTTCTCTATCCAGTTCTATGAAATCAATATCGGGTGCATCGGGTCCATCTGTAAGTTCAAAGCAATTGTCAAATAAAGCCTGAGCTATGTCATCAGCCTCCAGTAATTTAGAAATATCAGGGCAGGGATACGTCTGATCAGCTACCCAAACAACGCCAATAATCAGCTCATTTACAGCACCCGGATCCAGACGGAAAGGTCCCGACGCCTGTATAGTTCTGCGGTCACCAAAAGGAAGATTCGCGGTACACATGGACCATCCTCTGGAATTGTTGGGTGCATCAGAAAAAGCATATTTAACCTTTGCACCATCCTGATAGGCATCATCACCAAAGGTAAACGGGCTCCCGTCTCTCCATGAGCCAGATAAATAATTATAGTATTCCTGAGCTGTAGCAGGATCTGTGGTACCCGGAGCAGGACTGCCAACACCTCCATTGTTATAATAGGTAAAAGAGGACATACCTATTTCTTCTCCATTTTCATCCAGTGGACCTCTAAAATAATCTACGCCTAAAATTGGTACTTCATCACAATAAGTATTTACGCCCTGTGGACAAGCACAACCTGTTTGACCATCCAGTGCATCTTCGTTATACATATAACCAAGGCTCCTTGATACATCGCTTCCAACGTAATCATCGGTAAAACAACCAAGGTCAGCGTCAACCCACATAGCAAAAAACATGGAATCAATACTTTCAACGGCACGATTAATCAATTTGTATCGTTGAAAAGTCATATCATTGATTTCATCATTTGTAGCATAGGAAAAAGCCTGAACCTGAACTTCCATTTGAATAGGATCTCCCCTTGATTCTGAATGAATATTACCAGCATCATTATATACCCAAAAAATCATTTCATCAGGAAATTGAGGTTTCGAAACACATCCTCTTATTTCAATGACTGGAAAATCTCCTCTGTCTGGATTGTATAATCCATCCCCATCCTGATCCCAGAATGCAGCAAGTCCCTGAGAGGTATTAGGTAGATCAAAATTATGAATTTCAAAGAAAAATTCATTGCCACGGGCTGGCCAGCCCTTAATATCCCTGGGTATATCATCAGGATTATAGGCACTCCCACTTTTTTGTGCTTGTTGCCATTTTCTAAGGTGTTCCCTGATATTTTCCCCTTTCACAGTGAAAAAACGATCCCAGCGTGAACATATCGTTTGATTTGTTTTTCCAGTTTCGGGATTTAAAGGACCTGGCCAAAAATCAAAATCTCCTGAACTGCGGCCATAAGTCTGAGCAGCAATTTTTAAATTTCCCGCAGGGTCAACCCCACCCAGCCAAACAGCACCAGCAAAAATAGAAGAAACTTCAGGTAACCCGGCAGGGACTTTGGGTACAATATAACGACCATCATTGCTGTCCCACCAGACATCACCCCCTGTTGTTAACCGGGCTCTTACATTGTTTATAGCCTGATCAATTTGTGCCACCGCATTATTACAATTCTCAGCAAAGCGCAGTTTTACAGCTGAATGGCCTCTTCTATCTTTTAATAACGGATTATCCCTGGCAACCATGGAAATGGAAGAAAGCATGTACCCGGTCAGAACAAAAAAAGAAAAAATTCTAATCAACCTTTTATTTGACATCCTACTCATAATTTCACTTTAAAAATCCATAATCACACCTGCAAAAATTCTTCTGGGTAAACTGAACAACCCAGGGTTCAATAACGCCCATTGATAAGAAGCAAGATATGCTTCAACCAGGCGATTTGAATTCACTATGTTTGTCAATTTATCCTGGCCATTCGAAGAAGCCAGAAATCCGTCATCTTTTGGAGATCCGGTGGAGGAATAAACATTCAGAATATTTTGTTGATTCAACAAATTGGAGACCCGGCAATAAATATTCATATTTAATCCTTTGCTTACCTGTACAGTTTTATCAACTCTTAGATTCAACGTGTAATTCCAAGGCTTTCTGGATCCATTAATTGACCCAGCTGTTTGGGCACCTCCCAGTTCCAGTGGGGTAATGGTAGCCGTATATGGTCTGCCCGAAACGGCTATAGCTTGTAAACTTAAACCTGTATTAGCCAGTATATCGGCTCCAAAAAGACTGGGACCGCTATAAAATTTACCTGAGCCAAATCTATAATCCAGGTTCATATTTACTCTGTGTCTCTCATCAAAGTTCAATGGAAATAAAGTTCGCAAATTTCCTCTGCTTGTTAATCCTCTCTGGGAATTTGCATCTGAACCGGTTCCATCTGCAAATTGAAGGGTATAATTTGTCACCAATGATAAATTTCCAGTCCGCCGTAATTCATATTCAAAAGAAAATCCTTTTACAGTTCCAAAATCCAGGTTGCCATAAGTTGTGTATTGATTAACTATAGGAACAGGAAAATAAGTCCTTTGCTGTATCATATCTCTCAATTCTTTATAATAGGCAGCTATTTTCAATTTTGAGGTAGCTGATAATTTTTGTTGGAATCCAACCTCATAATCTATAGTCCTTTCAGGTCTTAAATCCGGATTATTACGAATAACAGAGGGAAAATCAGTAAAGTAAAAATAATCAAGTGCTGTTGCCAGGGTGTTTGACGGTGGACGCTGAATAAGGACATCATAATGGGCAAAGAAATTGGCGTCTTCAGAAATTGGAAATGAAAAGGCAAGTCTGGGCATAAAATTAACCTGAACTTCGTAGTCCTTAAATGAAACAGATGGGTCAAATGCTCTGTCCTTGATATAATTATTTATATTTTCCGCACGTGGATCTTTATATTTTGGAAATACCAGTCCACCTGAAAAAATGTCAATTGGGCTGTTTACCGGATTTCCATTTGCCCTATACCATTGATCACCATCACGGTATGCCAGCACATCGGTGCCGCTATCATTCAGATAAACCTTGTAATCGTCCCCTATACTTCCGGGTTTTTTTGATTTTGTTTCAGGTAGCGTATGATATTCTGCAGCCTCCATTATATCATACAAGGAATAAGGATCTTTCAAAACCCTTGTGTTGGCATCATATCTGTCCATTCGTAAACCCAAACGAAAAATGATATCTCTAAAGGTAAACTTATCCTGAATATACGCTGCCGAGTAAATAGGTCTGTTTGGTGCTACCGGAAAGGTCCTGACGCCATTTTCATCCACAGTGGAAAAGAAATCTTCAAAGGTACCATCAAAAGGACGGCCCAGATAATCATGACCAAAATAACTAATAGCTCCCTGGTCATTTAATTCTTTAGCTGAAAACATATTCAATCTAAGCTGATCCGGATCCAGTCCGTCCACATTTACAAAAGTTGTCAGTGGAAGTCCTAATTCTTCCCTTATTGATTTATAAAACTTATTATCCTCGCTATTTACAATAGACAACGCTCTCAACGGCGTCTTTGGGAAATTTGGCAAATCAATATATCCAATGGTATCCGCATTAGGTGCAATACCTTGAATATGATTATTTGCCTGCTGCCTTGCAATATCCCACAGCCCTCTTGGTATAACAGAATAACTCCGGTTCAACCGCTCTTCATAAATAAAGCCAATTTGAATATTGTGCCTACCATTTTTTGAACTTCCCGGTATCCAGTCAAAATTGGTCCTGGCACTGAAGGAATACACATCATTGGTTGACCTTCCCGCAGTGTTATATACCCAGCCAACATTGGTATGAAACCCCCAGGAGTTATTATAAACCGGAGAGATAAATCCATTTGGCGCAATAAAATTACCCAGTGAAAGTAAACTCTGGCTATTGAAAAAATTAGAAAGAATATATTTACCAACCTGTGGATTTATACCCTCACCTTGTTTCAGGTCGAGCGCATTATTATAATTTGAGAGAACCGGATTTCTATCTCCGGGTGTATATTTTCTTAGCACCTGCCTGTAATCTGTATGTTGCATAACGGCACTCTGCGCAACAGGATCAAAGGTGAGCGCAAAAGTTGGTACCCACTCCACATCAAATTTGCCAACATATCCATAATCAAAATAATTAAACCCATGACGCTGATCCGCCTGTTCTCCTGACGTTTTTTCATAACCTCCCTGCAAGGTATAAGATGCATTCTGGATAGCACCCTTTTGTCCGTCAGCACCTCCTCCGGAACCAAATCTTTGTCTTATTCTTACGTTAGCCCGATATGTTTTTCCCAGACTGAATGGATTATTCTTGCTGTTCAGCACCCCCCATCCACCGGGTGTAAATTGATTTTTTGAATCGGTAAGCGCGCCTGTGACTGTCATATCAATGGTCTCGCCTAACCGGGCATCAATTTTTCCTGTCAAATCCAGTCTCTCATTCGTTTCATTATTCCTTGCCTTTAAAACATCCACATCGTCAGCAAGCAGGTTATCTGCGCTAATGATAAAACTAGAACCCAGCGCTGTGACCGGATTTGCTTCGAGTTCGGCTAATTTATCAGCTTTAACTCTGAAAATAGAAGTTGCCGGAGGATTATCTTCATATTGATGGGTATATCTTCCCGAAAAACGGTAACCTAAAATAGATTGTCCTTTCTTATTCTTTAAAATAGGTCCGCTCAGATTAACCCCTATTAAACTGTTACTGTAAGGATCCAGGTATTTTGATGATTCCACTTCAATACCTCCACTAAATTTATTGGACGGGCCTTTAGTTGTTATGGAGATTATACCACCTGTAACATCCCCGTATTGTGCCTCAATACCACCTGTAATAACCTGCAACTGATCAATTTCTGACTCAGGAATGAGATTACCCTGAATTCTAATTCCGTCCACATAATAATTTGTTGCATCAGAGCGAGAACCTCTGATTGTGATTGCTTTGCCTTCGTCAGCTGCAGCCAGACCGGCCGTAGTTGCAGCTAAAGCATTTATATTTCTGGTAGGCAATGATCGTATCTGATCACTGGTAATGACCGAACCTGAAGTCGTATTATCCTGCTCGATAAGTGGAACCTTATACTCGACAATGGTGATTTCCTGAAGAACAACGCCACCATCAGAGCCAAGTTGTATGTCTAATCTGGTTGCTTTCCCGGCGAGAACTTTTACCCCGGTAATCCGTCTTGACTGATAACCGACATAACTGGCCTCCACATCATACAGGCCGGGATCCATATCAGGAAAATTATAGTTTCCCTCAAGATCTGTCTCCGTCCCTGTTATTAAAACGCCATTTTTAAACAAGGCAATTGTCCCAAAGGAGATGGGTTCTTTAGACTCTTCATCGGTTACTTTTCCTCCTAATGAGGTTTGAGCCTGAAGCAAACCAACCGATAGACAAAGTAAAATAACAGGGAAGAATAGCAATCTTTGCATTTGAGTCTTACATTTTATCAATAGCTAAAAATAAAAGTGCAAGATAACTAAAAATGCACTTTAATAAACAGAAGAATTGTTAATTATATAAACAAATGGTTTAAAAAACTAAGCCTTCTCCTTGCACATGGTCTTATAAATTAATCTGTGAAAATGATGGACATTAGCTTCCATACTAACAGAATATCTGCCTTTCTCGTAAAACCGACCCTGTATCCCTTTCTGAACAGATTCAACTACTTCTTCGTCTTCAAATTCAGTTGTATCCAACTGGTTTTTTTCCCTGTCATAGGAGGTTCCTTCAAAATAATAAGAGCGAAATCTAACCAGTGTATGCTGGTGATCCTTAGGTTCAACAATATTCAGTGATAATCCCCAGGGATAGAAATTGAACATTACATTGGGGAAAATCCAAAAATAATAGGCATATATTTTTTTACCTTCGTCAATATGACCCTTGGGACAGTTAAAAAAGGGTTCATCATCAGCTGCAATACCTATTTGTAGATTACCCCATTCGAACAAGTGATATTCATATTTTTCAAATTCAATAGCTTGATTCAAAGCAGGATGCACAAATGGAATATGAAAACCTTCCAGATAATTGTCCACATATAAGGCCCAGTGCGCCTTTACTTCAAAATCTCTGGAATGCTCAGCATTAAATATCAATTTGCTTAATGGCAAAAAAGAAACTCTGTCCAGCACCGGCTGAATAAAAGAACTAAAAGGTGCAAATGGATCAATTGATGTAAAGTATAGTGGGGAAAAGGAGGCCAGTGATAGTTGTTTTAAATGATCCTTTTCCGCAGGAAAATTTTTGGTCTGTTCAAATTCAGGCATACTTTTGAATGTGCCGTTCAGTCGGAAACATCGTCCGTGATAACCACAACGAAGCATTCGTTGCCCAGAACATGCCGTAGAAACGACCAGTTTACCTCTATGGGTGCAAACATTTGAAAGGCAATATACTTCTCCATCCAGATCTGTCGAAAGGACAACTGGTTCATCCAGTACCTCTGGCAATAGTATAAGAGGTGTCAAGGTTCCAATCTGTACCTGATTGTTCATATCCCCTATATATATCCAGCATTTTTCCCAAATTTCTGATATGGAACGATCAAACCATTTTCTCTCCCTGTAAAAAGATGCCGGCAGGGTATCTGACCTGCTTATATCTTCATCTATATGAAAATCCTTCATGCCATCTATGAATTATGGCTGAAAATACGATTATAATCCAAGAAATAAATCATCTTTACTGAAATTATATTTCTCTGTGGATTTTCAAATAATCCATCCAGATTTGACCAGTAATCCAGATCTGTCCTTTGCTGATTCTCCAGAATACTATTTTTCCAAACCACATATACATCACTTCCCGGAGCAAATCGCCATCTAAAGATCATATCAATATTGAAAGCATTGAAATTGGCATTGTGGTTACCATTGTAATCTGTTTGAGCTAATGTTCCATCCATATTTAACCTGGTGAATTGATCATAAGACACTTTTGACCAATAATGTCTCATTCTGAAAGTCAATGACATGGTTGGAGTAAAATTATAAGCTGCAAACAAGCTATTTTCAACGGTGGAAATATCTCTTATACCAAAAATTATATCCTTTTCATTTGCATTATTCGACACCTTGTTTACGAATCCCACATCATTAGAAAAGAAATGAATACCGGTATTAAATGAAAAATTAAACTGATCACTTACTCTCCATCGTGGTCCTATTGAAAACCGAAAAGTATTTCTGTCTTTCTCGTCAAAATATCTGAACCTGATGTTTGTTGTTAATAATATTTCCTTTCGGCTATCGGTAGAAAGGAATAAACCCATACCCCGATTAGTAGGATACCGATAAAAACGCCCGACTGTTCTGGGTTCAAAATAATCAAAGGTTGCCCAAGGTTCTAAAGAAACCCAGGCGTTGGTCCTCCAGAATTTTTTTGTTTGCCCCCAAACATAAATATCCGCGCCTACATCATTGAAAACAAAAGGCTTATAAAGTCTCATATAGCGCCATTCGGAACCAGTACCATAAGTGTTGAAAATCCACCAGGGCTTTAGTATTTTATAATTTATTTCGCCTTGCAAACTTCTTTCATTATTATTGAACAGGAAACCAAGATCCTTAGGGTCATAGGTATCGCTTTCTTCATTGTAAGCTACAGCAAAGGTAAAAGCGCCGCCATTTTTTGCTAATTTAATCGCATAGGTATGTCCAAAATCAGCTTCATTTGTGAAATATTTTTGAGAAAGCGCACCATTTCCGCTAATTGAATAGGTGTTATCTTTGGTCCTAAAATCAAATTCCATTGCAGAAACATTTGCATCATAGTCTTTTCCAAAACGATAAACCGTGGTATTGATAAAACTTAAGTACGAATTATTCTTTAAATTCTGGTCCAGTACAAAAATATTATAATTTGTTAATGGATCGGTTTCCACGCTTCTTTCTAATCCATTTTCACTTTGAACAGTAGCATAAGATTTTAATGAGGTTGCGTTAAACAAGCCCAGACCAAGGCCCGAAGGCGTTCGGCCTGAAATTTTTGTTGCATTTATAATTTTTCCCTTTTGAGGATTGATGATAACCTTTTCACCTGGCAATAAACTTTCGTAAGCCCTTCCATAATGTAAAGGAGTACCCCCAATTCGTCTGGAATAAAATATACTTCCTTTATTGAATAACTCCGTACCTTCTGTAAAAAACTGTCTGTTTTCATCAAACCTTACTTCGAAAGGCGTCAAATTCAGAACTTGATTGTCAGATTGTGCCTCACCGAAGTCAGGAATTAACGTCATGTCTAATGTAAAAGCATCATTTATTCCATATTTGATATCCATACCTCCATTAAATGAAGAACCATAAATATTTTTTTGCGCTACTGCCCTGTCTGTGTACTGTTGTCCATAAACCGCGAAAAACGGAGTAGCTTGCAATCGCACTGGTGAAGAAATATTTTTTATCCCTGTTAATAAACCCGATTGGTTCAGAAAACCCGAAACAAGTGGATTTATGATATTCCAGGATGATTTTTCCTGTTTCCGTTGATATTGCCTTAGAAAGTTAATATGCCATTCCTGGTTTTCCTGTTTGGGAAACCTGATGGCTGAATATGGAATTTTCATTTCAACTATCCAACCTTTATCCGTAAAAGTAACGGCACTTTCCCAGACAGCATCCCAACCTGTGTCTTCCCCATAAACGGAATACTTTACATCAAGTTGAACACCACTGGCGGAAATGACAAAACCAAGTCCATTGTTTCCGTCCTTATAGGTATCTAAAATAACGGCAAACCAATCAGAATTTTGAATTTCATCCCTTTGTGATAATTGTCTTGGTATAGTGACAGGATCCTTGTCCGCGAGAAATGCACCTATATAAAAGCCTTCATTATCAAATAAAACACGTATGCGACCCTCTTCTGCTGCTTTAAGTCCGGGAACAGGAGAAAAAGTTATAAAACTATCTGTAACAGCAGCTGTTTGCCATTCGTTTTCATCCAGTTTGCCATCAATGTTCATTTTTCCTTCTATCCGTCGGGCTTCCATTATTTTTTTCGGACCGGGCTCTGTGTGTTGAGCAATTAACATTTTAGAAGTAAATAAAAGGAGCATGATTTGAATTCGAAACATAACATTTTTTTATCATTTTAAAATAATGCCACAAAAGACCTAAAAAAAAATCTTTTGGTTACACTAATTCGACCAAAGTATAAATTAATAGGTGAAATGGTCCTGTGAAGAGCATAAGTTGATAAAATCATTACTTTTGCATCAATAATAGTGAAGTGAGCATCATTGTACCATCATTCATACTGACTGAATTAAAAAATGATAATTTCCATGGAGATCTGGATGCTTGGGTCATGTATATTGATCTTACCGGATTTACTCCCATGACAGCCAATTTATTGCAAGATGCAGGTGCGGGTGCAGAAGAAGTTTCTGATTTCTTAAATGCTGTTTTTGCTCCACTGGTTAATATTGTTTATAGCCATGATGGCTTTATTCCACATTTTGCAGGTGATGCATTTTTTGCCATTTTTCCAACCACTGACACAGATATTTATGATTTTACGATGGCAGTAAGGCAGGTACATGCCTATTTCAGGACAAAAAAGGCAAAGACATCTGCACAGGCCGTAAAAGTTAAAATAGGGCTGGACTCAGGCGTGGTCTCCTGGGGTATTGTTGGCAAGGAACCGTTCTCTTACTATTTTAGTGGTCAAGTGATTAGAAATAGTGCCATTTGTCAGCAGAAAGCGAGATTTCAAGATGAGGGAATCGTTTTTACCTCAGGGATAAGAGATCATTTTGAGACCATTTCACTTAATTCAGAACCTGTTGAAGAAAACTATTATACCTGGCAATCATCCACATTAAAAAAAATTAAGCTGAAAGAAGGCTTGTCAAAAAGTGCTAAAAAAGAAAAAAACCTCCCTGTTCCTGATTATTCACCCTTCCTGTCCCGTGTTTTTTCAAAAAATATTCCTTCCGGGGAATTCAGGTCATGTATAAGTATTTTTATAGGCTTTACTATTTCCGATGATAAACAAATTTTTTCGGATTTCCTGGGTCAAATGGTTAACCATATCAATGAATATGGGGGATATTGTAAAGAATTTGATTTTAGTGAAGAAATTCCATGGTTGATTACTTTTTTCGGGGTTCCACTTGCTTCTGAAAATCAGTTGGAGCGCGCGCTCAATTGTATTCACAGCCTGTTTCGCGATTTAAGGGAAACTTACGCTCCCTTCGGAATACGAATGAAGGCTGCTATGACCAGTGGAACCGGCTACACAGGTTTCATAGGGGGTAAGGCCATGCAACAATACAGTGTGGTCGGGAATTTCGTTAACCTTGCTGCAAGGATGATAAATCAGGCTCAATGGGGTGAAATAAGAACAGACAGACAAACGGCACAATCTGATTTTTTCCTTTTTGAAATAGCAGGCGAACTTTCTTATAAGGGTTTGTTAGAACCTGTTGAAACATTTCTTCTTAAAGGTCAAAAGCCAGAAGGTTTTCAAAAATTTCAGTATCCGTTTATTGGAAGAGATATTGAAATGCAGGTTTTAAATGAACATTTTGGACAATTAATTGATGAACAAAAAGGACAATTACTAATCATTTCGGGTGATCCGGGTGTTGGAAAGAGCAGACTTGCCGCAAATTTAAGGGAAGACATTATTAGGAATGGATTAGCAAATTGGCTGTTTTGTCCATGTGATGCCGTCATAAAAAAACCATTCAATCCATTTATTCATCTGCTCAGACAGTATTTTAATCAGAATATCCGGGGTCTTTCCAACAGACATTACCAATATCAAAGACAATTTAAATCCCTGATTAATAAACTAAAAACGATTGAGCATTCAAAAAACACGAATGAATGGATAGAAAAATTAAATTTGGCTGATATTGCTTTCCGATTTTTACTAGGTTTGAATGATTCACCTTCAGAATGGGAAGAAATTGCCCCGCAAAGCCGCTATCAAATGGCAAAAGATGCTATCATCTCTTTGATATTAGCAGAGTCATTGATAAAACCTTTAGTTTTGCAGATTGAAGATTCCCATTGGCTGGATCCTTCCTCAAGTGAATTATTAGTTTCCCTGTGCCGGAATCTGCCTGCATTTCCGTTTATGATGCTGGTAACAACCCGAACAGAAGCAACCAAAGAACTTAAAACCTTTTTACCTTTTCAGTCCTCATTCATTACCGGTGCATTTATAAAACTTGATAATCTGACCAGAAAAACCTGTGCAGCATTTACCAAAATTATACTGGGAGGTGATGCAAATGAAGCACTTCTCGATTATATAGAGGTTACCACTAACAGAAATCCTTTTTATTTAGTGCAAATGGTGGAATATTTAAAAGAAAAGGAATGGCTCACTGTTTATGATGGAAAATGGACTTTAAATACAGGTGAAATAGTAACACCTGAGAAAATTGGAAATCTCTTAACGACCCGAATTGATAGCCTGAATGGATCGTTACGGGAATTATGTAAAGTTGCAGCTGTCATCGGCAGAGAATTTGACCTGAATATATTGGAATTAGTATGGGGAAAATTACATGCAGAGGCAAGTATATTATCAACTCAATCCAGTTTTACCGACCTGTTGGTTAAAGCCGGAATCAGAGAAAATATCTGGCGACCTCTGAGTGAACGAAGGTTCCTGTTCCAACACGCACTGCTTAGAGAAGCAGCTTATAATATTCAATTACCTGCCACTTTACAACAAATTCACCTTTTTGTAGCGGAGGCTATTGAAGACCATTTTAAATCCAATATCGAAATAAGATTGCAGGAACTCGCCTACCATTATGAACTGGCAAATCATACCTTAAAAGCTACCGAATATTTATTTCGTGCGGCTGTACAGGCAAAGGATAACTTCTTAAACGAACAGGCAATCGCATTTCTGGAAAAATTATTGAAAAACCCACATTTAAATCCAGATAATCCTTTCAAATTTAAAGCACTTATCCTACAGGGTGAAATTTTAGAAATTACAGGGTATTGGGAAAGAGCGGAAAAAATTTACCAACAGGCGTACTTTGCTCTGCCAGAAAATTATATTGGTGAATTAGTTCCCATACTTTTTAGTAATCTGGGAAGAACACAACTTTTTAAAGGGGATTATTCCGCAGCAATGGCTTCACAAAAGAAAGCCCTTACTTATGCTGAAACAAATGGCCTTCCAGATTTAATTCCAGCAACATTAGCTTATCTTGGAAATATTTATTTCAGAATGGGCAAATATGATGAAGCAAATTATTACTTCATTGAAAGTTTAAAATTAAAGCCATCAACCAATAAATTCTTTCCATCAACTCAGGTTCATGCCAAAATAGCCCTTACTCAAATGAATATGGGTAAAAATGACCAGGCCCTGGAAACATTAAATATGGAATTAACACATTGTATCAGGGAAAAAGATAAGCTCGGGTTAGCAACTATCTATATCTACAAAGGCCTGGTACATTTAGATAAGGATGAAATAGAGCCTGCAAAAATAAACTTTAATGAAGGTGTAGAATGGGCAAATCAAACAGGAAATAAGCATCTTCAAGCTATTGCACTTGGAAATATTGGTTTGATATATGAAAAAGAGGGTGATTTTGAAAATGCTTTTATTCATTATCAAAGAGATTTGGAAATTTGCAAAGAATTAGACGATAAACAAGGTACCTCCATTTCCTTATGCTTGATTGGTCAATTACTAAATCTCAAAGGTGAATTTATGGAGGCTATCAGTCATTTACAAAAAGCCCTGGCCATCAGTGAGATGTTAGGTTTTCAAAAAGGAATGGCTAAAGCTTTAAATACCTTAGGAGATGTATATTATTTTAAAAATGAATATGAACGATCCATTCATTTTTATGAAAGAGCCATTAAGCTAACCAGAAGAATAAACAACAAACTTGTTCTGGGTTACAGCCTTATTGAGTTAGCCATCGTATTTCTTGTTAACGGTCAATTCAGTAAGGTAGAAGAGTTATTGATTGAGGCTTCCTCTATATCCAAAGAGTTATCTAATGATACATTTAAATTTGATATTAAATTATTGGAGGCAAAATATACCCGGGCCAATGGGGAAAAAATTCAGGCAGCAGAAATCTTAGTCCAGATGGAAAATATGACCTGTACGCAGGAGCAGGAAGCGGAAAGGCTATTTGAATGGGTTATGCTTTTCCCCAATGAATCAGCCCTGAGGGAAAACGCCATTCATAAATATACCTCGCTTTTAGAAATGACACCGAAATATATTTATAAGGAGAGACTGCGAATATTGAACTTATACCTAAACTGAATTATATGGAATTCACAAAACCGAGCAATGATGATTCTTTCTCTTTATCGGCAAAAAATTGAATACCCAGAGGCAATCCCTCTGCTGTAGGCTCAACAGGGACAGAAATGGCTGGAATACCCGTTAAATTTGCATGTACCGTAAAAATGTCCGCCAGATACATAGTGATAGGGTCATCCAGGCTTTCTCCGATTGGCCAGGCCGGACCGGGAGCAGTAGGCATCAGTATAAAATCAAAATTTTTAAAAATCTCAGCCGTTTTTTCCATAATCAATCTTCTGGCTTGCTGGGCCTTGCCATAAAAAGCATCGTAATATCCCGAACTCAAAACAAAAGTACCCAATAATATCCGACGCTTAACCTCTCTTCCAAATCCTTCTGTCCTTGACCATTTGTAAGTTTCTTCCAAATTGGTGGCATTGGGACTTCTGTAACCATATCTGATGCCATCATACCTCGACAAGTTTGATGATGCCTCCGCGGTTGTTAAAACATAATAGGCAGGTATGAGAAAATCCAGATAATCAAAGTCAACCCCCTCAACGGTATAACCTTTACCTCTAAGATTCTCCATCATATCTTCACACCTTTTCCTAACCGTTTTATCCAGACTGGGATGATCAATAGCTCCTTTAAAATAGGCTATTCTTGCATTTTCAGGTGGGGTCAGATGATTTTCATATTTTTCCGGTACAGATGGTAAGGCGGTACTATCATATTCATCAGGTCCGGCTATTACTGATAAAGTTATTGCAATATCTTTAACCTGATGTGCAAAAATGCCAATTTGATCAAAAGAAGAGCCATAAGCTAACAGTCCATGTCTGGAAATTCTGCCATAGGTGGGCTTAAAGCCATTGATACCGCAAAATGCGGCAGGCTGACGAACAGATCCACCTGTATCAGATCCAAGCGCTATTAAACAAGTATCAGTTTGCACTGAAACAGCTGCACCGCCTGATGATCCACCAGGAACTAAATCTGTGTTTATGGCATTTCTGACAACACCGTAATAAGAAGTTTCATTGGTGGAGCCCATTGCAAATTCATCGCAATTCGTGCTGCCAATCAGGATGGCACCGGCATCCAATAGTCTGCTTACTGCGGTTGAGGAATACAAGGACTTAAAACCACTCAGTATTTTTGAACCGCCGGTAACGGTATGGTCTTTATAACATATCACATCTTTGATGGAAACAACCATACCAAAAAGAGGACCAACCTTGTTTTTATTCTCTTCGAATATTTTTTGCAGATATTCAGCTCGGGACATAGCTTCATCAGCCCAAACTTCTACATACATATTCAGAGATTTATATTTTTCAATTTGTTTGAGATAATTTCCAACTATCGAAGGCAGGGTGATTTCCCCTTTATGCAGCGCCTCCTTAATTTCATCAAAACTTCGCAATATCATAAAACTTTATTCAAAAGTTAATTTCAAAATAAAGAACCAAATCTACGGCATTACTGTTAAGAAAACCAAAATGAGTACATGCAAATATTGATTTTGTCGGGATCTTCCAGAAAAAATAGTAATTCCCTGCTGGTATCCAGATATTTAACTAATCTGAGAACGAAACAGGAGAATTTAAATTTCACGGTTATAGATATAGCAGACGAACAAATACCTACCGTTGGTCGGGGTGTTATTGATCCTGCAAACTTAACTGATTTTCAAAAAAATCTAATTGAGAAATGGAACCGTTCTGCACTAATTATTGTTACAGCGCCAGAGTATAATTGGTCAACTAATGCGGAATTAATAAATTTAGCACACCAGTTAGGCAATAAAAATCACGCCTATCTTTTTAATAATAAAGTATTTGCATTTGTGGGTGTCTCAACGGGAAGAGGTGGAAGACAATCAGCCCTTGAATTAATGATGATATTCAACAAGATTATCAGTTTTACAAATAATCAAAGCATTGTTTGCCCAAAACTCTGGGAGTCTCATGAGACTCATCTGAATATAGATACAGCATCTTTACAGTCAGATAACAAAGTTTATACGGAGAGTGCCCAAAACTTTCTGGAATACGCCATAGAAATGACAAAACGATGGCAGGCTGGATAAACTGCTTTATGAATATCCAACTTCATACCAATAATAAATGTAATGGCAGCTTTGGATTTCCGTCAAATTTTTAAATTTCCTTATCCACCAAAGATTATTTTAAAACCAATGATTAGCTTGCCCAACTTGCTCGATCCAGACTTCTGAAGTGAATGGCCTCAGCCAGGTGCTCCAGGCCAATTTTTTCTTCACCAGCCAGGTCAGCTAAAGTTCTTGCCACTTTCAATATCCTGTCGTACGCTCTGGCTGATAATTGTAGTTTTTCCATTGCTTTTTTAACCAACATATTTCCGGCATGATCTAAAACACAAATATGGCGGATCTGATTAGCTGGCATCTGAGAATTATTATGAATTTCCGGCATCGCATCGTACCTGTGAAGTTGTATTTCTCTGGCTTTTATGACTCTTTCCCGAATAGTTTCACTTTTTTCAGTTGGTTGATTTGAGATGGATAATTCATCATAAGACACGGGTGTAACTTCAACATGGAGGTCTATTCTATCCATTAAAGGGCCGGAAATTCTATTCAGGTATTTTTTTACAGTACCAGCACCACATACACATTCCTTTTCAGGATGATTATAAAATCCACATGGACAAGGATTCATGGAAGCGATGAGCATGAACCCTGCAGGATATTCAACTGTTATTTTAGCTCTGGAAATAGAAACCATATTTTCCTCCATAGGTTGCCTGAGTACTTCTAAAACGCTTCTGCGGAATTCCGGCAATTCATCTAAAAAAAGAACACCATTATGAGCCAGAGAAATTTCACCAGGTTTTGGATTCGATGTGCCCCCGGTCATGGCCGTATCACTGATCGTATGGTGTGGAGATCGGAAAGGCCTGATATTTACTAATGCCGTCTCGGGTGGCAGAATTCCCGCTACAGAATGTATTTTTGTCGTCTCCAGTGATTCAGAAAGAGTTAATGGCGGTAAAATCGTAGGTAACCTTCTGGCTAACATCGTTTTTCCGGCACCAGGAGGGCCTATCAAAATAGCATTGTGCCCGCCGGCAGCTGCAATTTCAAGGGCTCGTTTTATATGATTTTGACCCCTTACATCAGAAAAATCAACATTATGAGATGATTGATTTCTAAAAAAATCAGCCCGAGTATCCACAAAAGTAGATTTTATATCTAATTCGCCTCTTAAATAAGATACTATTTCTGATAGATGTTTAACCCCAATCACTTCAAGATTATTTACGATTCCTGCCTCTCTGGCATTTGTCAATGGCAATATCATACCTTGAAAATTTTCTTTTCTTGCTTGTATCGCCATTGGAAGAGCACCTCTCAAGGGTTGAAGCGTTCCATCCAACGATAGTTCTCCCATAACCAGATAAGTGCTCAGTTTATCAGCGGGAATTTGACCCGAGGAAGCCAATATTCCTAATGCTATCGGAAGATCATAAGCTGATCCTTCCTTTCTCAAATCGGCGGGTGCAAGATTAACGATTGTTTTTACCCTGGGCATTTTCAAACCTCCATTGGTAATAGCAGCCTCAATTCTTTGAAAACCTTCCTTTACTGCATTATCAGGTAACCCCACCATATTATAATAGTTTGTGCCGGCTACAGGTTGCCCACCAGTATTTACCTCAACGGTTATAATTTTTGCACCTACTCCCTGTACTGCACTGCCAAAGGTTTTAATCAACATATCTTCATCTTTTTATTTAAAAAATGAAAGATAAATCTTTCCAGAAAAGACAAGCTAACAGACTAAAATTAAGAAAGGTACATTATTAAATACAATTATTTAATAATCAATTTCATACATCGACAAAATGAAAATTAACGGAATTAGAAATCTCCCTTTTTGTCCCAAGATAATGCTACCCCTCCAGATGTATTTCAAGAAGTGAACTGAAAGTTAGGACATCTTCTCCAAAGATGGACATCTGTTGCTCAAAAAAAGTAGCCATTTTTCCGTCTCTGTATGTTAGGAAAGTCTCCCAGGATTCACATTTAAATTGTAGCGCATAGGTTTGTGCATCGACATTTTCCTCACCTAACAGGCAGCAGAACCTATAGCTTGAAAATAAACCCAGAGACATAATATTGGGAATATTTTGTTCCAATATCCATGATTTCCAGGCGTCAAAAATTTTATTTTCAACCCGGTAGGTAATATTATAGAGATACATGAACTAGATGTTTGGTTTCCTTTTACCAGCTCCTGCACTATTAAACCTTGGTCTGGTTTTATTTTTATTATTATTTTGAGGATAACTTGACCTACCCCTGCCATAATCATTACCTCCATAGGACTTTCCAACCGGTCTCCTCCTCGAATTTGAATTGTTGGAAGGTGATCCAAAAGTATCCAGCGAGGAACCGTCCTCAACATATAAGGTTCCTTTTGAAATAGTGACCAAATCATTCTTTATTGACTCATCGCTGACATAATTTTCCCTGTTCCAGGTTTTGTATGCCAGTTTCATGTAAGAAGCAATGGTGTTTATCATCCCTGTTTTCTTGGGACCTTCGGGCATTTCCTTTGCCTTTTTAATCAACAACTGAATGTGATGGCCGTAATGACGGTAATTATTTTCTATCACTGGGTAAGCCACCTCCTCGGGTGATTCTTTTATTTCCTCCTTTGAAAAAACAACCCCTTCTGGTGGCGTTAAAGTTAACTTATGGCCAGAAATTCGATAGGCATGTTTCCATAGCTTACTCCTGAAATCTTCTACGTTTCTACTTTGTGGATTGATGACAATCATTAAGTCTATGATTTTTTCCACATATTTCCTTTGCTTATCCAAATCTTCAATTTCTGCTGCGTAGTGAAGCATTTTTTGAATATTTCTTCCATATTCAGCAATATTAATCTCTCCTCTCTGAGAATTATATTCAATCTCTGGTAAATCCACTTTTTCCATTTTGCTGTATTTACAGCGGTTAAATAATAAAAATAAAACGCTAAGTTACGCAGTATAATACTTTCTTCCCTTGTTGCTATCGAATAATTTGTAATTTTTTAAAACCCTCAATATTTTTTCCGGAAAATCTCAACAAATAATTTCCTGAAGGAAAATTGGATAATGATATATCCACCGACTCATCCTCCAGAATACCCTTAGCAAATTTCCATTTCTGAATACTTTTCCCTTCCTCGTTCCACAGCGTGATTATAATTTCTCCCTTTACATCCTCTTTTGCCATCACTTTGCAAATGGTACTTACTGGATTTGGGAAAATATCAATATTTTCAACCCCTTTATCAAAGTCCTGTGAAAATAATGAAGTAGTTGCAATACTTTGAATCTGACCAATCAACAGGTCATCTTTTCTATATTTTCCATCCCCATTATCCTCCCAGTTTATGAATAATGGATAGACCTTATTCTCTGATTTACGCCAAAGTTTAATACGTATATTTTCATTTTCAAAAAAACCATTCCGGCCAGATACAGCCTGATTATTACCCCAGGCAGTAATCGCAATATTTCCGGTATCTACTTTAGATGCTCCAAAAAGTAAGGTATCATTGGCAAAAAGACCAATTTCATCACCCTTTTTTAAATATTGGGGCGTAAATCTGATGGCAATAGTACTATTATTTCCTGTATTTATGTTATTCCTCAATTTATAATACTCCAGACTATCTGTAAGGGGATTATGTTGAATGCCAGGTGGCATTGCTCCGGAAACATATTGATCGGGATAAAAAAACGGTATATCTTTCTTAGCTTGAAGATAATAGCCTTGTCCGGGATTTAATTGCTGTAACCGATTGATGCCCAATTCGGGTATATAAACTTTTCCTTCATTATCCTTTATCAACTTAATTTCATTCACTACAGCCTTTAAAACTTCAGCTACTGGTCTGGAAAGGAAGCTATAAAATGGAATTATCTGAAGTCCTTTTTTTATGTCAATCGGATAAAATGAAGGCTTGACAACTGCTCCTGTCAAAGTAAGTTTTCCTGCATTTTCAGCAAAGACCTTATATCCCTCCCGAATATCAAAGGCAGGATAATTTGCATTTTTCTTATCTGCGAAATACGCCGTACCGGTTCCATTTTCGAAAGATTTAACAAATGGAAATTTAGACCAGTCCACGATATAATCAAAAGCCTTAATTTCCGGTATCACATAACTTGAGATGGTATTCCAGCCTGCATTCAGATAAAAATCCATTTTGGCTGAAGTCAGCGTAAATAAGGTTTCCACGGCACTTACACCACCGGGTAAAAAGGAATGAGTCGCTGTTACAACACCATAGGAACCAATGGGAGAAAATTGACATAATACTTCAATATCCCTTGAACTATTGACTGGCCTGATTTTGAACCTAAAAGGTGCCCCTTTTACATACCCCTCGACATCCGGAGTGGCTGGATTATCCCCGAATACATTAATTACCATATTTTCATCTCTCCAGATACCAAAACCCGCACAATTTAACTGATTCCCATTTTCAACAAATAAACCTATTAAATCGCCCGGAACTATATTGATATTTGGTCCCATATTGAAGGTGGAATTTTTAAAAA
>Ga0255182_1000463_pt1 | contig 27489 bp, 18 predicted proteins | sample Atl_UVDOM_RepA_8_FD_188420 | JGI IMG/M metagenome (GOLD analysis project Ga0255182, IMG submission 188420) | Freshwater microbial communities from Altamaha River, Georgia, United States - Atl_UVDOM_RepA_8d | ecosystem: Environmental > Aquatic > Freshwater > River | place: USA: Georgia...
TCCGGAAACAGTGTATAAAACGTTTCAAACAGAGGCATTATATATGCCCTCTCAGACTAATAATGATCCCTACCAGAATAGCTTGCTGTGGTCTCGTAGATTTATCGGATTAAAAGTATATATGGCTTTCAGAGTAAAAGGATCCATAAAACTTTCTGCTGAAATTGAAAAGCAACTGGAACTGGCTGAATATCTGGCTAATGGGCTGGTGAAAAAAGGATGGAAACTACCTGTAAAAAGTTCCCTGGCGGTTGTTGTCTTCACACATGAAAAACTGGAATCCCTTTCTTCTGAAAAAATAGCAGGTTTCCATAAAAAAATTATTGACCTCGGAAATACCTGGTTTTCCATCCTTAAACTAAATAATAATTTATATCTTAGGGCATGTATAACAAGTATCCACACGGAAGAAGAACATATTGAGCAATTATTAAATAATCTGGACGAAGCTTTAGCTCAACTTTCAGATTAAAATAAATCTTTTATGGCATACTGGAAAGAAGAGAATAATGAATTGGTTGGTTTTTTTGAATTTAAAAATTTTTCAGTTGCTTTTGGGTTTATGACTCAGGTAGCCCTGCTGGCTGAAAAAATAAATCATCATCCCGATTGGCGTAATTGCTGGAACAAGGTAGAGATTCGTTTGTCAACACATGATAAAGGAAACATCATTACGCAAAAAGACCTGGACCTGGCAGAAGGTATCAGCAACATTTATAGTACCTTTCATAATTAAATCATGCTTATAAATTCAAAATTACCAAATGTAGGGACCACTATATTTACGGTCATGTCAAATATGGCCAATGAATACGGTGCTATCAATCTTTCCCAGGGATTTCCTGATTTTGAACCAGACGCCTATTTACTGGATTTAGCTGCCCAATATTTGCATAAAGGGAAAAATCAATATGCCCAGATGATTGGAATTCCCTCTTTGAGAGAAAAATTAGCGGAAAAATTTAATGGTATATATAATATAAACATTCACGAAGAAGAGGAGATAACGATAACTGCGGGTGGTACCCAAGGTATTTTTACCGTTATTTCCGCACTTATAAGACCTGGGGATGAGGTCATTTATTTTGAACCAGCCTATGATTCCTATCGTCCATCCATCGAATTATGTGGTGGTATAGCAAAGCCTGTTATTCTCGAGGGACCTGATTATAATATTGACTGGAATCTTGTAAGGAAAATGTTTTCCGCACAAACAAAATTAATCATTATAAATACGCCAAATAACCCAACCGGAAGAATATGGTCTGCAAATGATATGATAAATTTGGAGCAGATCCTAACCAATACAGAAATTTTTCTTCTCAGTGATGAGGTATATGAGCATCTAATTTACGATGGGAAAAAGCATGAATGTATATTAAAATATCCCGAATTGAGGAAAAGAGGATTTGCTGTCTTTTCATTTGGCAAGACCTACCATGTTACAGGCTGGAAAATAGGATATGTCATTGCACCCCCAATATTGACAAAAGAATTCAGGAAAGTACATCAATTTAATGTATTTTCCGTAAATACCCCTCTACAATATGCCCTGGCAGATTACCTGGAAGATCCGGGACAATACCTCAAACTAAATCTATTTTACGAAGAAAAGCGAGATTATTTTTTACACCTGCTGGAAGGAACAGGATTAAAGCCTCTTTCCTGTGAGGGTACCTATTTTCAATGTTGTGAATATGAACATATTAGCAAAGAAAAGGATACTGATTTCACAACATGGCTGGTCAAAGAAATTGGATTAGCCGCCGTTCCCCTTTCTTCCTTTTATCATCATCCGCCTGACGCCCATATCGTGCGTTTTTGTTTTGCAAAAAAAGAGGAGACACTGGCTGCTGCCGGAGAACGATTAAAAAAATTGCGTTAAAAGTCTTTTTGTGCTCTCAGTAAAGCAAAAAGGAGGGCTTTAGTAGGCACGGACATCCTTTTTTTCCATATAATTTATAAAAGCCCTGTTTGCTACTCTTCCCCCACCTGGTGTTGGATATTTTCCAGAAAAGTACCAGTCCCCTTTATGATTGGGACAGGCGTCATGTAAATCGGAAATAGTTTGGTAAATGACTTCAATTTCCGTTTCAATCCCCGGGGGCGTAACAATTTCAGCGATTTTTTCTGAAATTTCCTGATAAGAAAACGACTCATATAATCTACTTACCTGATTTTCAGCCAGGGCAGCAGATGAAAACTCTACCTCTTTACATCTGGCATACGTTTCATGGAGCAGATTTGTTTTATTCCTTTCTTCCAGCAATTTTACCAATGCTTTGAAAGCCACAAATTCACCCATTTTTGACATATCAATCCCATAACAATCCGGAAATCTAATTTGAGGCGCTGTTGAGGCAATAATGATTTTCTTAGGCTTCAGGGTTGAGGCAATATGAATAATACTGTCCCGGAGCGTGGTACCTCTGACAATAGAATCATCGAGCAAAACCAATGTATCCACCCCATTTTTTACTAATCCGTAAGTAATATCATAGACATGGGAAACCAGTTTACCCCGGGTTTGCGAATCGGCAATAAAAGTCCTGATTTTTGCATCCTTGAGGATTAATTTTTCGATCCGGGGTTTTAATGCCATGATCTTTTGAAGGGCAACATCATCCACTTCCCCCTGATTAATCAGCGTTTGTATTTTTTTTGTTTTAACAATGTCCAGACTTTCGTAAATACCTTCAATCATACCAAAAAAAGCCGTTTCAGCTGTATTTGGAACAAACGAAAAGACCGTATTCTCAAAATCATAATCTACGCTTTCCAGGATCTGGGGAATAAGTTTTCTGCCAAGCGCTTTCCTTTCCAGATAAATATCCCTGTCATTTCCCCTACTAAAATAAATCCGTTCGAAAGAGCAGGGAGATATTTCTCTGGGTTCAATAAAAGGAACTTCCTGCAAATCACCATTTTTTCTGATTATGAGGACATGTCCGGGTTTAACTTCCCTGATATCCTGAAAGTTAACTTCCATCGTAGTTTGGATGGCGGGTCTTTCCGAGGCTACCACTACAATTTCCTCATCAGCATAATAGAATGCAGGTCTGATACCTGCAGGATCGCGGATAACAAAAGCATCTCCATGACCTATCAGACCAGCCATAACATAACCCCCGTCAAATTTCTTACAGGCTCTTTTTAGCAATCGTTGAATATCCAGGTTTTCATAAATAAGGTCATTAATCTGAATATTGGAATGACCGTCAGGCTTGTACCAGGTATGAAGCCTTTGAACCTCATCATCCAGGAAGTGTCCTATTTTTTCAAGTACGGTAACGGTATCCGATTTTTCCTTTGGATATTGCCCTAATTCAACCAGTTCCTGAAATAGTTCATCCACATTGGTCAGATTAAAATTACCCGCTAATAGTAAATTCCTGCTTATCCAGTTATTTTGCCTTAAAAAAGGGTGGCAAGTTTCAATAGAGTTGTCACTATGGGTGCCATATCTGAGATGACCGAGCAATAATTCACCCATATAGGGTTTATTATTTTTCAACCATTCCGCGTCCAGCTGATATTCCTTCAGGTTAGAAAAATGATACCAGATCTGATCAAAAAGATCATCCAGATAGTTCGAAGCAACGCTTCTTTTTCTGCTTATATATTTTTCTCCAGGATTCGGATCTAATTTTATAGTTGCTAAACCGGCACCATCCTGACCCCTATTCCGTTGTTTTTGAAGCAATAAACGCATTTTTTCAATGCCATAAAAGGCAGAACCATATTTTTCCTGATAAAAAGAAAGTGGTTTCCTGAGACGAATGAGGGCGATTCCGCACTCATGTTTAATGGCATCGCTCATAAAGCATTTTTTTATAAAAAGTGTAACTACAAAGGTACATAACTAAATATTTGAAGCATCCATATCAGGAAAAAAATAAAATGCCAAAATGTATACCTTTGGAAATGGATACAAATTCATTCCCCATTAAGCTAAAATTAGTTTAATTTTGCAATCCATAGTAAATTAAGAAATCATGTCATTATTTCGATTTTCCAAATTGCCTAAAACGAAACCGTTTAACTTTACACCCAGGTTTTATGATCCCGTTAAGGAGGAATTGGAAGAACGGGCCAGAGAGCGGGAATTAAGAAAACAAGAGGACATTGAAGGCACAAAAATGAGAATTCGCGCTGGCTTCAGAAGCAAATATAAAGCGGATGCTGCTATTGCCCAAAAATCAAAACGTCAGCAAAATATGAGATTACTCATGATCATTGGTATTTTACTTTTCGCCGTTTACTTTGTCCTTACTGAATTTTTGCCCATCTGGATACAACTGATTGAAAAAAAATAACAGATGTCAGACGTCATCAAACTGCTTTCCGATGCCATTGCCAATCAAATTGCTGCGGGTGAGGTTATTCAAAGGCCTGCCTCCGTGCTCAAGGAATTGCTGGAAAATGCAGTAGATGCAGGTGCTACCTCTATTATCGTTCATGCTAAAGAAGCAGGCCGTCAACTCCTTCAGGTAACAGATAACGGATGTGGCATGTCAGAAACAGATGCAAGAATGTCACTCGAAAGACATGCTACTTCTAAAATCAAAGATTCTTCCGACTTATTTTCAATCCGAACTATGGGGTTTCGCGGGGAAGCCCTGGCATCAATCGCTGCAGTGGCCCAGCTGGAGTTAAAAACACGATTACATTCCGCCGAATTAGGTACCCGGCTGGTGGTTGAAGCTACAGAAATAAAAAAGCATGAACCTTGTACCATGAATCCCGGCACAAGCATGTCCGTCAAGAATTTATTTTTTAACGTTCCTGCACGAAGGAATTTTCTTAAAAACAACACGGTAGAGCTAAAGCATTTAGTAGAAGAATTTCAGAGAATTGCCTTAGCTAATCCTACCATACAATTGCATCTTTCCCATAATGATAATGAGATTGCCACTTATGCACCAGGAAATTTAAGACAAAGGGTTTCACAGGTACTGGGTGTACAGTCTAATAAAAAATTAGTGCCTGTTGAGGAAGAAACAGATATAGTACGCATCAGTGGCTTTGTGGGTAAACCTGAATTTGCCAGGAAAACACGTGGAGAACAATATCTTTTTGTTAATAATCGATTTATAAAAAGCCATTATTTACAGCACGCTATAACGAGCGCGTTCGAAGATATGTTGCCAAAGGATACTTTTCCACTATATGTACTTTATATTGAAATAGACCCTGGTAAAATAGATATCAATATTCATCCAACCAAACAGGAAATAAAATTTGAGGATGAGTCCCTGATTTACAGTTATATCCGGGTAGCTGTAAGACATGCCATTGGCCAGTATGGCATTTCCGGCAGTCTTGATTTTGACCATAGTATGCTCCATTTTACGCCATCCCAGGCGTCTATACCTTCATTGGAACAAGCAGCAAATCAGCTGAATGGATCATCATACAGACCATCGTCTGGTTCAAAACATTGGGAAAAACTGTATGAAGGGATGAAAAATCCTGTGACTATTGAACCTGATTTTGACGACTATCCAAAACCTGAAGTAGTTACCTTCCAGGCATCGGCTGATCAACCCCTATTTGCCGAGACAACGCAGTTTCAATTAAAATCGCCGTATCAGATTCATAACCGCTATTTAGTTTGCCAGATTAAATCGGGCTTTTTGTTACTCGATCAGCAATCCGCGCATGAAAGGATTTTATATGAACAATTTGAGCGCGCCATTCATGATAACCGGATCAGTTCTCAGCGGCTTTTATTCCCCAGGCAAGTGCAGTACAGTCCGGCTAACGCCATCATCTTAATGGATTTATTGCCCGAGATGAATACACTGGGCTTCGATATAGAACCATTTGGTAACAACGGTTTTCTGATAAATGGCGTTCCCGCCGGTATTTCCTCCTCCGAAGAAGTAAGTTTACTGGAAGACCTGTTAGAACAATTTAAGCAGGGCGCACATTTAAAGTTGGGTACAACCGAGAAACTGTGCAGGGCTATGGCAAAAGCAGGCGCCATTAAACGGGGGAAAATGTTGAGTCAGACAGAAATGCAAACATTGATTGACGAGCTTTTTGCTTGTGAAAATCCATTGATGAGTCCATCAGGTAACCGTTGCTTTCTTACCTATGACCTATCAGAACTTGCCGAATCATTTAAAAGCTAAAATATGCTACAACTTACCGATGTTGTCAAAAATCTGTTGATTATCAACATTATTCTTTTCCTCGGAGTTAGATTTTTTATAGAACCTAACCTATTGGCCGTTTACTACCCGGGCTCTCCTTATTTTCAGCCATATCAAATTGTTACCCACATGTTTATGCATGGAAGTTTCATGCATTTATTGTTCAATATGTTTGCTATTTATATGTTTGGCCCACCTGTGGAAGCGGTATTCGGACCGAAACGGTTTTTATTCTATTATTTAGCCACCGGACTGGGTTCGTTTGTGCTCCACATGCTGGTCATGCACTGGGAACTGACATCAGGATCTATTCCGATGGGAAGTATGAATATACCAACTGTAGGTGCTTCAGGTGCTGTTTTCGGTTTATTGGTTGCTTATGGCATGAATTTTCCAAATGCTGTCATTCAACTGTTAATTCCTCCTATACCCCTGAAGGCAAAATATTTTGTCTTAATTTATGCAGGCCTTGAGTTATATCTTGGTTTGAGTGGTAAACAGCCCGGCGTAGCCCATTTTGCACATCTCGGTGGTGCGCTCTTTGGATTTTTAATCATCACTTTCTGGCATAAATTCCCAATGAGATTTAATTAACGAGGATAAAAGACCATGCTAAGATCCATATATAACGATTTAAAAGCGGAATTTGATTACGGAAACCGAGTTAACCAATTGGTTATCATAAACGTAGCTATTTTTATTTTTGCCAGTATCTTACATTTTATTCTGTTTCTTTCCAATGGGGGAAAACCATCTCCCTTTTTTGAGCAAATTATTAAATACCTGGCTATGTCCTCCGATGGTATGTTTGTGATAACCCATCCCTGGATTTTACTTACCAATATGTTTTTTCATCTTGAATTTTTCCATATTCTCTGGAATATGCTATTATTCATCTGGTTTGGCAGGGTAACTGGCGATTTTCTGGGAAATCACCGTATCTTTTTCCTTTATTTTTGTGGCGGCATCATGGGTTCTGTCTTATTTTTCCTGTCAGCTAATTTACTTTCATACGGAGCTGATGGAACCAGGATGGCACTGGGAGCATCAGCTGCTATCATGTCTATCGTTGTAGCTGCCGGAACAATTGCACCCGATTATAATTTCAGATTATTATTCATTGGTGATGTTAAATTAAAATTTATTGTACTTGCTTTGCTGCTGATAGATTTGATTTCAATCACATCAAATGCCAACACCGGTGGTCATTTTGCCCATCTCGGAGGAGCTATATTCGGTTGGATTTTCGTTAAATTACTTCAGGAAGGACACGATTTATCATTGCCTTTCAATAGAATGACGGAGTATATTCAATATTTATTCTCATCCAATAAAGCCACCCACAGGAGAAATAACCCATTAAAAGTTATCCATAAAAATTCCCGCTCCAAAGTAAAAAGTACCGCTGAAAAAGAAACGAAGAGAGGGAGTAGTATCGATTATCAGGCGCAGTTGGACCATATTCTGGATAAAATAAAACAAAAGGGATATGACAGTTTGTCTGATGAGGAGAAAGAATTTTTATTTCAAGCAAGTAAAAAATAAGTTTTGGACTTATTCCTTCGAATTATCACTATTTTAACTGCACTTAGTTTACCTATTCTTTATCTTGGTGCCTATATCGATCCAAATGATAGCTGGATTTTTGGTATTGCCAGTTTGTGCTATCCTATATCCTTATTGGCAAATCTTTTTTTTTCCATTTACTGGGTTTACCGGCGACGCTTTATTTTCCTGATACCTGCCTTGTTAATCCTTATAGGTTATGAATATGTATTAGGATATTTCAGGATACAATTTCCTCCTGTCAATCCAATTGAAAAATTCCGAATTGCCACATTTAACGCCCATGAATTCAAAGAAATCGAATATCCTCATCCTTATTTGAGAGATGATTCCTGGGAAAAACTGATGCTGGAAATTAAGCCTGATATCTGGTGCTTACAGGAAATTGAAGGTATAAAAAAGGTAAAAGGAAGTTTACCGGAAACAATAGGTTTACATAGGGCTGCCTATTCCGGGCAAGCCGGACTGGCCATTTACAGTACCTATGATCCTATCAAGGCCAGATCCTATGTTTTTAGTATTGATAATGGTTTTCAGTATGCCGATTTCCGCCATAAAAATGGAAAAATTTTCAGGGTTTACAACGTCCATTTACTGTCCAATCAAATCACCGGAATGGCCTATAAAATTTCTTCCGGGGGAACGGTACCTGAAAAGGAAGATATTCATTTATACCGGCGAATGTTATCTCAGTATAAGCAGTCTATAAAAATGCGATCTCAGCAATCAAATCTTTTGGCTGAACATATTGCCCAATCTCCATATCCCTACATTATATGCGGCGATTTAAATGATACGCCATTATCGTTTGTGTACAAAAAGTTAAGAAAATACGCTAACGATGCCTTTTTAACTGCGGGCAATGGCATTGGTATTACCTATATCGGACCAGTTAAAGGAATGCGGATAGACTATATATTACCTGCCGACACCTTTAACACCTTGTATTGTCAGCGATATCTACCGGGAAATATTTCTGACCATTGTCCGGTTGCGGCCGACATTATCTGGAAATAAGCCTTGAAACAAATAAAACAATCCTTATTTTTGCAAACTTATCCATATTAACTCCGTTTTTCAATGACTCCTTCGCTTCAAGTTTATAATAGTTTAACACGCCAAAAAGAAATATTTACACCTGAAACACCCGGTTTCATAGGAATGTATGTATGCGGGCCTACCGTTTATAATGATGTACATTTAGGTAATTGCCGGACGTTTGTAAGTTTTGATATTATTTACAGATATTTACAAAGTATTGGTTATCAAGTAAGATATGTCAGAAATGTTACCGATGTAGGTCATTTGCTGGATGACGGGGAAGATAGAATGAGCAAAGGTGCCCGCCTTGAAAAGAAAGAACCGATGGAGGTTGCTCAAAAATATACGGTTGGTTTTCATAATATGATGCGTATCTTTCAAACCCTGCCTCCAAGTATAGAACCTCGGGCAACAGGTCATATTCCAGAGCAAATAGAAATGGTAGAAACTATTTTGAAAAATGGATTAGCCTATATTAAAAATGGCAGCGTTTATTTCGATACCCAAAAATACCTGGATAATAAAGGGGATTATGGAATCCTTTCTGGTAGAAAAATGGACGAATTACTTTCCGAGACCAGAGATAACCTTAAAAATCAAAGTGAAAAGAATCATCCGGGTGATTTTGCAATCTGGATGAAAGCATCTGACGAACATATTATGCGCTGGAATTCACCCTGGGGTGTAGGTTTTCCCGGATGGCACCTTGAATGCTCGGCGATGAGTTTAAAATACCTGGGCGAAGTGTTTGATATTCATGGTGGAGGCAATGATTTGAAATTTCCTCATCATGAAAATGAAATTGCGCAAAACATGGGGTCATGCCATTGTAAAGGGGCTAAATACTGGTTACATACTAACATGCTTTTGTTAAATGGTAAAAAAATGTCTAAAAGTGATGGGAACACCATTTCACCTGAACAACTTTTTACCGGAAATAGTGAACATATCACAAAATCTTATTCACCGATGGTGGTAAAATTCTTCATGCTGCAATGTCATTACAGAAGTACCCTCGATTTAACAGATGGGGCTCTGTTAGCTGCTGAGAAAGGTTACAAACGTCTGATGGAGGCAAATAAATGGATTCAGTCCATACATCACCCTGGTACAAGCGGAAATTATGACCAGGATACGGAAATATCCACCTTACTGGAAGCAGCGCATGCCGATATGGCAGATGATTTTAACACGCCAAAGGCGCTTTCTCGTCTGTTTGAACTTGTAAATAAACTAAATGCCCTAAAAGACAAGCATATTGGCTGGAATCAGATCTCACCTGCTTTGTTTGAGGAAATAAAAAAAGTATTCCACTTATTCATCAATGAAATTTTTTCCATTGACGGCGAGATAAACAATGAAATATCAGGGAATCAGGATAAAAAATTACTGGATGGTTTAATGCAACTTATTATTCAGATGAGAAATGACGCGCGACTTAGAAAAGACTGGTCCACAGCTGATCTTATCCGGGATTCCCTGAAGGAAAATCAAATAGAACTTAAAGATGGTAAGGAAGGTAGTTCCTGGCAGGTAACAGAGGGTTAGAAGATTAAAATTTCTTTACCTTCATATAGTTGAATCAGGAATGCCGCACCCATAATTATCAGCAGATTACTTCGGGAGTAATTTCCTGTATTCTCTAAGTATATCCTCCATACGAAGGCTGATTATAAGTTCAATACGTCGGTTCAGTACTTTACCTTCTGGGGTTTCATTCGATTCCATTGGGGAAAATTCACCTTTTCCGGCAGCAAGTACTCTGGAAGGAGAAAGTTGTAACTCTTCAGTAAATGCCTTTGTAACAGCAGAGGCCCTTAAAACACTTAAATCCCAGTTATCCGGTAACTTTTTGTTCTGTTGAACCGCATTATCGGTATGACCAATCACCTGGATGGTAAAAGCCGGAAAGAGTTGAAGAATTTCACTTATCTTACCTAATAAAGGAAGTGCCGTTGTTTCAACAGCCTGTGTTACAAATGGCTTGAATAACCTTTCCATAGGTATTGAAACACTGCAATATAAAGTTGTTTCCTCTATCACCACGTTATTTTCCGAAGCGAGAGAATCTTTGAGAATGGATGTTAGTTTGGTCACCGGAGCATTAAACCTTGTCCAGTAATTCAAAACAGACTGGGTGAACAGATATTGATTTGCCAGTTTATTTTCCAGAGAATCAATGTTGGCAGCCAGTGAAATTTGGTTCAAAGAAGAATTTTTACTTAATTTATCTATTTCATTCTGCAAGGAATCCAGGCGGTCCAGATATACCGTTTGAATAGATTCGTAAGTAGCTATGGAACCTTGTTTCTGATAGTTATTTAAGGTAAGATCGTAGTTTATTTTCCGCTGATCAACCAATTGAGAATCTAACTTTATAAGTTCAGCTTTATAGGTATTTTCCAGAATCAATACCTCTTTTTTCGGAATTCCGCAAGAACAAAAAAATAAGGATATCAGAAATAATACAATGCCTGAACGCATAGAACAAATTTTCACACAAATATATGAAAAAAGTAAATCAATCCAGTCTGAAATTTGCGGAACCCAGCATACCAATATCCGTATATACGGCGACCCTGTAAAAACCAGCTTTTAGTTTGTCTTCCATATTATGCGAAAAAGATAATCTTTGATTACTTGTAATATTTACTTCTTTACCTGAAACAGCATTTAATGGCATCGTTTGCCCGTTGACTGAAATATTTTTACTGATATTGGAACCAGGTACCGGGACGCCATTATCATTGGTAATGGCCATATATATAGTTCGTACCCCTTGATATTCATCCGGAACATCGGTGAGATCAAAATTAACAACGATACGTCTGGCTTTATTTGATTTAACCGTTAATTTAGATTTTGGGGTTTCTACTTCAACCTGAAAGGCAGCAGCTTTAAAATTATTCAAGGTTAGTTTTTTTACTTCCTCCTGCATAGTACGATTCAAATTTGCGAGCGCAGCCTTATCCTTATTGGCTTCATTCAGATTGGAAGTCAAAGAAGTATTTTCCACTTTTAAATTGTCATTTTCCTCCTGAAGAGCCGAAATGGATTCCTCCAGTTCCGCCTTAACGGCCAGCAGTTGAAGAATTTCGGCACGAAGGCTGTTTGCCTCTTTCGCGCTGTTCTTCTTATATAGACTAAGCGCTCTGATTTTTGATGACAATTCCACCTTGGCCTCATTTAATGAACCTTGCAGGGATTGATTTTCCTCAGATAATGCGGCAAAACTGGTACTCAATGATTCAACCTGAGCTACTAAAGAATCCCTTAGTTCTATCAACTCCTTATTTTCAGATTGATAAACAATATTTTCTCTGGTGATGATATTATTTTCCTGCTTCTTAAAAAAGGCCCAATAACTTGATCCTGCAAGTGCCACCAGCAGAATAATGATAATGGCAACCAAATTTTTCTCCCGATCGGTATAAGCTCTTGAATTTTCCTGATAAAAAGGATCCTTTTGCATTGTCAATACTATTTATAGTTTTACTCGAATTACAAAGTTGTTAATTTTTTGCCACTTGAAGTTAATTAGAACTTAAAAAAAATTAATAATCTTTGTATTGATAGTATTACTTTTATTAACTTCATCATATTAATTACTAAAATCATTGAAATGAAAAGAAAAAGGTTACTATTCCTTTCTATTTGTACTTTTCTGTTTTTTATGAATCATCATTTACAGGCACAGTACAAAATTACCGGCAGTATTTCTGATGACCGAACAGGTGAAGCTTTGATATTTGCGAATATTATTATTCAAAATTCCTCCAAGGGCACCGTGACTGATCTGGACGGTAAATTTACACTAGACATTGAAGACAACAATGAAGTAACCCTGGTGGTTAGTTCTATTGGGTATTTAAGTCAATTAGTTAAAGCGGGTCCTTCCAATAATGCCTTGACTATCAAGTTACGCGAAGACGCTACCAATCTTGAAGAAGTAGTCATCACAGGATTAGCTTCTTCTGTAAAAAGATCAAATCTGGCTAATGCAGTAGGTTCCGTATCTGCCAAAGAACTGGTTGGAACCACGACCATTCAGACTACCGATGGTGCCTTATATGGAAAGGTTGCCGGGGTTACCGTGCGTTCCAATGGTGGTGCCCCTGGTGGTGGTTTATCCATTCAATTGCGTGGTATTTCAAGTCTTGCAGGTGCATCCCAGCCGCTGATTATTCTTGATGGGGTATATGCAAGTAATGCCACACAGAGAACAGGACGTGCTACCGTAAGTGGTGCTGGTGGCTCAAATCAGGACGACGGTTCAAACAGACTTGCTGACTTGAATCCTGCTGATATTGAGAATATTGAGATATTAAAAGGACCTTCAGCCGCCGCCATTTATGGTACCAGAGCGAACGCGGGAGTAATTATTATCACAACGAAAAGGGGTTCAGAGGGAAAAACTAAAATCAGTTTCTCTCAGGATATTGGCGACGCCTCTCCCCTTCGCCTTTTAGGTACAGACGTATGGAGTGAAGCCAAAATTAACTCCTTTTTCCCTGCTGCCAGACGCGCTATTGAAATCGAACGATTTAAACAAGGCGTAACCATTGATTATGAAGATTATTTCTATAATAATCCTGCCGCTTTAAGTAATTCCAGATTAACCCTTTCAGGTGGGGATGAAAAAACAAAGTTTTATATATCAGGAAACATAACGGCTGAGGATGGAACTGTTAAAAAAACAGGCTTTGAAAGATATTCCATCAGAGCCAATGTGGACCATAAAATTTCAAAAAGAGTCAAATTCAGTTTTTCAACCAACTATCTTAAAACAGACACAGACAGAGGTTTCACGGGTAATCAGAATAATGCAGGTGCCAGTATTGGCTATAATATCGCTTATGTGCCAAGTTATTTTGACTTAAGACCTAACGCTCAGGGTATTTATCCGGTTAATCCATATTTTTCTGAAAATCCTGTAGCTGTTACCGATCATGGTATTAACAATTCAACCGTTAACCGTTTTATTCAGGCCTTTAACTTAACAGCTGATTTATTTCAAAATAATACCAGCAATCTGAAGGCAACTTTCTCCGGTGGATTGGATTATCTTCAAAATTCTACCATGGTTTATCTGCCTGAATTTTTACAATTTCAAAGAGCTCAGGCAAATCCTGGTGATTTGTTGATTGGCCGTCAGGAAAGTTTCAATACCAATATTCAGGCAGCTTTGGTTTACACCAAGAGCATGGGGAAATTGAATTTATCTTCTCAGGGTGGTATGGTTAGGTTAGATTTTAAAAATAGCTCTTTATTTAACCGTGGCAGAGGATTAGTACCTGGACAGACCAATTTAAGACAGGCCAATGTGCAAGAAATAAATGAAAATTTCAATAGTACCATCAGCGAAGCTGGTATATTCCTCCAACAGGAAGCCAATTTCGATGATAAAATTATTGGTACCGTTGGTATCCGGTGGGATAAATCAACCTTAAATGGCGATCCAAATAAACTGTACGCTTTCCCAAGAGCCTCCCTGGCAATAAACGTAGCTAACTTTGATTTCTGGAATGTGGGTGCTGTAACGCAGCTAAAACCTCGTATTGCTTATGGTGAAACCTCAGGCCCGGTTGGATTCGGAAGCACATTCACCTCACTGGGAGGAACCAATATTGGAGGATTATTGGGATCTGTAGTTTCTTCACAAATTGGTAATACCGGTATTTTACCTGAAACAGCTACTGAGCTGGAATTTGGCGTTGACGCCGGATTTTTCAATAACAGATTAGCGATAGAAGCTACTTATTACATAAAAAACACACAGAATAATATTCAGAATTTGAATCTGGCTCCTTCCGTAGGGGTTAGTACAACACCAAGTAATGAAGCAGAACTGGAAAATAAAGGGATTGAATTAGGTGTTTCTGGAACTATTTTTGATGCCCCAAAATTCAGATGGTTCTCCAGGGTGCTTTACTGGCAGAACCGGGTTTTACTTACCCGTTTAGGCATCCCAACCTATATATCAGGTGCATTTGGCTCCGGACTGGGTACCTTTTTATATGCCCAGGGATATGCCCCAACTACCATTGTGGGTAGTCCGGCAGTACCTGCAAACCCGGGAGGATTTACTTTCTGGGGAAATAATCAGCCCGATTTTAATGTATCTTTCTTTAACTCTTTCAATATCCTAAAAAATCTGGAGCTTTCTGTTTTAGTAGACTGGAAACAGGGGGGAGATAATATTAACCTTTCTGCATTCCTTACTGATGGCGGTGGTACAACAAAAGGCTGGTTTGAAGACGCAAATGGTGATGGTATTCCAAATGGAAGACAACGCGATCCTGCACCTTATAATAATGCTGGCAGGTGGGTTATGGACGCCAGCTTCGTTAAAATCAGAGAAGTCGGATTGTACTATACCTTCCCAAAAACGACCTTATCCAAAATTTTCAATGGCGCATTCAAAGGAATCAAGCTGGGTGCATCAGCAAATAATCTATTCCTCTTCACTGATTATTTTGGTTATGATCCGGAAACATCCACATTTGGTGCTCAATCCATCGCTAATAATGTGGATATAGCACCTTATCCAACACCAAGAAGGATATTTTTCCACCTGAATTTCGATTTCTAAATAATAATCTATTGTAAAATGAAAAATATATTAAAAACAGTATTAATTCCCGCAGTTCTGGGTTTAACCGCTTGCAATCCACTTCAACTGGATGAAGTACTGGATCCAAATAACCCTTCCCTGGCCAGTGTGGAAACCAATGCCACCAAGGAACAGGTCCAATTCCTGTTAACAGGACTAGAGGCATCGCATAGAAATTACGTCGTAAACGTTTCCCAGGCCTGGAATACTTTTGGAAGAGAAATCTGGTACCTTAATGCCTCCGATCCCCGTTTCCAGACAGATTGGCTGGGACAGGCTGGAAGGGTTCCCGACAGAGCTTATTTCGGATTTGGCACAACGGGTGGTGGTTCCTGGGCCGGACCCTATCAGGCCATTAAGCAAGCCGACGTACTGATCAGTTCTGCCAATGGTTCTACATTGTTAGTGGAAACAGAGAAAAAAGCAGTTTCCGGCTTTGCCAAAATGATTCAAGGTTTTCAATTCATGATTCCTGCCAATTTTGTTTATGAAAATGGAATTCGCATTGATGTCAAAGACCCATTGAAACCAGGCAAATTTGTAAAATACGAGGATGCTTTGAATCATATAAAAAGTGTTTTGGATCAGGCCGACCAGGATTTTGCAGCAGCAGGATCAGGCGCATTTCCTTTGAAGTTAACCCCGGGTTTCGCTGCCTATAATACAATTCCAAATCTCAGAAAAGTAAATAAAGCCATTTTAGCCCGTTTAAATGCTTACCGAAAAGACTGGCAGGGCATTTTAACGGCATTAGACGGATCCTTTATGGAAATGGGAGGTAATCTGAACGCAGGTCCTTCCCACCCGTTTTTAGGACCCCCTGATGGATTTAATCCGCTATTTTATTTGCCCAATGCAGCTGTAAATACGATCATCGTGGTTCATCCATCTATGATTGATGATGCCACCCCTGGTGATTCTCGGGTAACAAGAAAATTCTTCAAAAGAAATACCCCTGTTGTCGTTACCACAGATGCTACACCGCTTTCCGCATTGTATCAGGATGCTCGCTGGACCACCAATACAGCTCCAATACCGTTTATTCGAAATGAAGAGCTCATTTTATTAAAAGCTGAGGCCCATGCCAATTTAGGCCAGACCACAGAAGCAGTGAATGCTATCAACATCATCAGAAATGCAGCGTCCATTGGAAATTATACCGGTGCAACGACCAAAGATGCGCTGATAAATGAAATTCTATATCAGAGAAGGTATTCCCTCTGGGCGGAACCATGGGGTCACCGCTGGATTGATGCGAGGAGGTATAATAAATTGAATGAAATTCCAACCTCTTATGATAAAGGTACGATATTCAAGCAATTCCCTCATCCACAGGCTGAAGTGAACTGGGATATTTACGTTGGAGGTTAATAGAAATCCTTAACCATAACTTAAAGCGCCGTTGGAATTTATTCCTTCGGCGTTTTTTTTATATTTTACCTGAAATTTCAAAATATGAAAAGTTTCCTGGTATTTCCTGCTCTTCTTTTGTGGTACCTTACCCCGTTAAATCCCTTAACAGGTCAGTCAACTTATTTTCCAGCCAAACAGGAATGGCTGGAAAAAACTCCGGAATCAATGGGTTTACGACAAGATTCTATAGAAAAAGCGATTCAATTTGCCCTTGGAAATGAAACTAAAAATCCGGCTAATATGGAAATTAACCATTACCGGACCTTCGGTAAGGAACCCTTCGGAATGGGTATCGGACCATTTGAAACAAGGGGAAATACAAATGGCTTAATTATTTATAAAGGATATATCATTGGTAAATGGGGCAATCCTGACAAATGCGATATGACGCATAGTGTCACCAAAAGCTTTTTAAGTACTGTAGCCGGATTTGCACTGGAAATGGGTAACATCAGGCAATTAAGTGATCCGGTTTATACCTTTTTAGCACCGATTGAACCCTATATGCCAGGCGAAACTTACCGGAAATCAACGGATATTGGTAAAGAAGAACTTTTAAAACCATTTGATACAGAGCATAACAGGAAAATCACCTGGGAACATCTCTTGAGGCAAACGAGTGACTGGGAGGGTACATTATGGGAAAAACCAGACTGGGCAGACAGACCAGATGCTGATGTCACAAAATGGTTATCCAGGAAAAGAAATGAACCTGGTTCCGTTTATGAATACAATGATGTCAGAGTAAATGTCTTAGCACTTGCTTTGACCAGTGTTTTAAGAAAACCTTTACCCATTTTGCTGAAGGAAAAATTAATGGATCCCATTGGAGCCTCTGATACCTGGCGATGGACAGGTTACAGGAATGCCTGGATTGTACTGGACGGATTGCCTGTTCAGTCCGTAAGTGGTGGCGGGCACTGGGGTGGTGGAATGATTATAAATTCCTACGATTTGGGCAGATTTGGGTTATTTACCATGAACAAGGGAAAATGGCAAAATCAGCGTATTTTGCCGTCTTCATGGTTTGACATAGCCACCAGGCCTACTGAAGCCAAATCTGATTATGGCTTTATGAATTATTTTCTGAATACCGATAAAAAGATGATTCCGGCAGCTCCTGTGTCAGCTTATATGCATGTTGGAAATGGTACTAATTTTATTTTTGTCGATGCCAGCAAAGACCTGGTAGTCGTGGGTCGCTGGATGGAAAATGGAGCCATTCCTGATTTTATTGCAAAGATTTATGCTGCCTGGCAGTAAGGGGGGAGGCATGAAAAGTGTATAGGAAGCATTTTATCCTGTAACCCTATTTTGAAGCAGGATTTACAAGATTTTGAGGATTAAAGACAACGTCACTGTTTTGAGATGTGTGGTTAATTTTAATAATTTATACATTATATGAAATTTCGCCTATGCGATTATCGCATAGGCGAAATGGTATGTTAGTTGATCATCGGCAGGAATGTACAAGCTGCTGTACGCATCATCTAAGATAATGTCGGCAACTGGAAAATCCTCGAAATCCTGAAAAGTCTGATTCAAAACCGGTTGCCATCAACATCGTTTAATAGTTACGTAGGGGCGAATTGAATTCGCCTTTTTTTTAACCATTACCTGTTTTTTTTCATTTACCATGCACCAAACAGGTCATCCATCCATTTAATTTAACCTGCGAATACGACTGAAATACGAAGGAAAAATGACCATTGTTCCGCAAATAGGGAAATGGGCCTGTATCATGGGAGGGCGAATGCAATTCGCCCCTACGAAAGGGATAATACGATGCGCTAACCTCTTTAATCCTGAAAAGTCTGATTCAAAATCAGTTGCCATCAACATCGTTTAATAGTTACGTAGGGGCGAATTGAATTCGCCCTTTTTTAACCATTACCTTTTTTTTTTCATTTACCATGCACCAAACAGGTCATCCATCCATTTAATTTAACCTGGAAATACGAATGAAATACGAAGGAAAAATGACCAATGTTCCGCAAATAGGGAAATGGGCCTGTATCATAGGAGGGCGAATGCAATTCGCCCCTACGAAAGGGATAACACTATGTGCTAACCTCTTTAATCCTGAAAAGTCTGATTCAAAACCAGTTGCCATCAACATCGTTTAATAGTTACGTAGGGGCGAATTGAATTCGCCCTTTTTTAACCATTACCTGTTTTTTTTCATTAACCATGCACCAAACAGGTCATCCATCCATTTAATTTAACCTGCGAATACGACTGAAATACGAAGGAAAAATGACCATTGTTTCGCAAATAGGGAAATGGGCCTGTATCATGGGAGGGCGAATGCAATTCGCCCTTTTTTAACCATTACCTTTTTTTTTTCATTAACCATGCACCAAACAGGTCATCCATCCATTATAATTAACCTGCGAATACGACTGAAATACGAAGGAAAAATGACCATTGTTCCGCAAATTGGGAAATGGGCCTGTATCATGGGAGGGCGAATGCAATTCGCCCCTACTAAAGGGATAATACGATGCGCTAACCTCTTTAATCCTGAAAAGTCTGCTTCAAAATCAGTTGCCATCAACATCGTTTAATAGTTACGTAGGGGCGAATTGAATTCGCCCTTTTTTAACCATTACCTGTTTTTTTTCATTTACCATGCACCAAACAGGTCATCCATCCATTTAATTTAACCTGGAAATACGAATGAAATACGAAGGAAAAATGACCAATGTTCCGCAAATAGGGAAATGGGCCTGTATCATGGGAGGATAATACGATGTACTAACCTCTTTAATCCTGAAAAGTCTGATTCAAAACCAGCTTATTGTATAAGATGCTTCATTAGGTCGTGGGAAAGTAGAAAAAGATAAACGAGTGTGCCAACGATTATTTCATTTCGGTATTTTCTGAAAAAACGAATTACCATATTCTTAAAATATTAATATGAAGAGATTAAGCATCTTCTTTTTCGAGTGCCTCATTAAACAGATCCGCAAAAGCAGAAACGGAAAAACTACCTAAATCACCTTGACCTTGCCGTCTGATTGAAAGCATCTGATTTTCCTGTTCCTGTTCTCCGACGATGAGCATAAAAGGAATATGCTGAACCTCGGCATCCCTGATTTTACGTCCAATTTTTTCAGCCCTTTCATCAATGAAACCGCGTATATCATGTTTAGCCAAAGCCTGAACTACCTCCTTGCAATAGGGAATAAAACGATCACTGATGGGAAGAATGGCAAATTGATCAGAAGTCAGCCAAAGTGGAAATTTACCCGCAGTATTTTCAATCATAATGGATATGAACCGCTCCATAGATCCGAATGGTGCTCTATGAATCATGACCGGACGATAAGGTTTATTATCGGCTCCGGTATAGGACAAATTAAATCGCTCGGGGAGATTATAATCCACCTGAATAGTTCCAAGTTGCCAGGATCGACCTAATGCATCCTTCACCATAAAATCGAGTTTAGGACCATAAAAGGCAGCCTCACCCAACTCCGTTACTGTTTTTAAACCAGCTTCTTCAGCTGCCTCAATGATGGCACGTTCCGCATTTTCCCAGTTCTCATTAGAACCTATATATTTTTCCGGATTATTTGGATCCCTAAGGGATATTTGAGCAGTGAAATCCTGGAAACCCATTTTCCTTAAAACTACCCTGGTCAAATCAAGTACATTTAAAAATTCATCCTTCACCTGGTCGGAAGTGCAGAATATATGGGCATCATCCTGCGTAAATCCTCTTACACGCGAAAGTCCGTGTAGTTCGCCACTTTGTTCATACCTGTAAACGGTACCAAACTCGGAAATCCTCATGGGTAACTCCTTGTAGCTATGCGGTTTGTGGGCAAAAATTTCACAGTGATGCGGACAATTCATTGGTTTTAACAAAAACTCCTCGTCCTCTTTAGGTGTATGGATAGGTTGAAAAGAGTCTTTTCCATATTTCGCATAATGACCCGATGTCACATATAATTCCTTTCTGCCTATATGAGGCGTTGTCACCAGTTTATATCCTCTTTTTTCCTGTTCTTCCTTTAAAAAGTTCATCAGGCGATCACGTAATGCATTCCCCTTTGGAAGCCAGATGGGCAAGCCAGGACCAACTAAATCAGAAAACATAAACAATTCGAGTTCCGCTCCTAATTTTCTATGGTCTCTTTTTTTAGCCTCCGCCATCATGAATTCATATTCCGTCAAATCTTTTTGCTTGGGAAATGAAATACCATAGATACGAGTCAATTGAGGACGAGTGTCATCACCCTGCCAATAGGCGCCCCCTAATTTTGTTAACTTAACCGCTTTTATATAGCTGGTATCAGGTAAATGCGGCCCTTTGCATAAGTCCGTAAATTGTCCTTGTGTATATAAAGTGAGCGATTCGTCTCCCCTTTTTTCAATCAATTCCAGTTTATATTCATCCCCTTTATTTGTAAAATAGGAAACCGCCTCCTCTTTTGAAATATCCTTTCTGACATATTGGTTTTTTAACCTGGCCAGACGAATCATCTCATTTTCAATTTTAACAAAATCTTCCGAAGAAAGTGGTGTAGTACCTGTATCTACATCATAATAAAATCCGGACTCAATAGCTGGTCCAGTACCGAATTTAATAGATGGATAAAGGGATTCAAGCGCTTCAGCCATAAGATGGGCAGTAGAATGCCAAAAAGTTGATTTCCCATCCTTATCGTCCCACGTTAATAATTGCAGGGTTGCATTTTTTGAAATAGGCCGGGACAGATCCCAAACTTCCCCGTTTACTTTGGCTGCAAGTACTTTTTGAGAAAGTCCCTCGCTAATGGAACGGGCAATGTCAAAGGAAGTTACACCTGGCTCAAATTGGCGAGCATTACCATCTGGAAATGTAATCTGAATCATTTTGTTAATTTATAAAAAATAAAGGCATGCAAAATTATCCTTTTTGCCGGAAAAACTGTTAATTTATTCCAATAAGCATTTCAAAAGAATAATTAATTTATGGTTATGATTCAAAAATCATGGTATGTCCTTTCCGCCCTTTTATTTCTCGCTGTTAGTGCACCTACTGACAATAGAAGAGAATTTGAAATAAGCCGGAATTTAGAAATATTTGCCCAGGTATATAAAGAGTTAAACGGGGGATTTGTGGATGAAATAGACCCGGGTAAATTAATGAGAACCGGCATTACCGCTATGGTAGCCTCACTCGATCCCTTTACCAACTATTTTCCAGAATCCGATATTGAAAGATACAGAATCCAGAATGAAGGAAAATCCAATAATGCAGGTTTCGATTTCCGGTTTATTCAACAGTATGCTACCGTAACCGAAATATATGAAGGGCAATCTGCCGATAAGGCTGGGATAAAAACTGGTGATCAGATTATCGCTATTGATGGCAAAGATACTTATGGAAAATCAGCTGAAGAAGTTGATTTTTTCCTTAGGGGAACAGCTGGTTCATCGGTCTCTCTAACGCTTAGAAGGCCTGGAAATACCACTGAAATAAAAACAAATCTGATCAGAGGCGATTTTGAAGTGCCCAATGTACCCTATTTCAGTCGTCTGGAAAATGATATTGCCTATATTTCATTGACTACTTTTACGCCGCGTGCAGGACGAAATGTTTCCAATGCACTCAGGGATATGCGTCAGGAAAATCCAGATTTAAAAGGGGTAATTCTTGATTTAAGGGAAAATGGGGGTGGTTTGCTTATGGAGGCTATTAGCGTATGTAATGTGTTTATTCCCAAAAACAGTCTGGTAGTAACTACTAAAGGTAGAATCAAAGAGCAAGACAGACTGTTTAACACTACCCAGGATGCTACCGACACAGAAATACCCTTGATTGTGCTGATTAACAGAAGATCAGCTTCTGCATCAGAAATCGTGAGTGGGGTCATACAGGATTATGACCGCGGGGTCATCATCGGCCAGCGATCCTATGGAAAGGGATTAGTACAAAATACAGTCGATGTAGGTTATAATGCGCGGCTGAAATTAACCACTTCAAAATATTATATACCCAGTGGCCGGAGTATCCAAAGTGTTGAGTATAAGAATGGGGAACCTGTGGAGGTTCCTGAAGATAAAAGAGTTGCCTATAAAACATTCAACAACCGTACCGTATATGACGGAGGTGGCATTGCTCCGGATGTTCCCATTCAACACCCAGATAACATCCCTGTTATCCAGTCGATTTTACGTCAGGACCTCATTTTCAGATTTGTATCCCGCTTCGCAAATAGTCATAAATCTACAGACATCAATGATCTGAAATTCAATGATTTTGATAAATTTCTTTCCTTTATCAGGGATGAACAAATAGAGTTTGAAACAGAGGCCAATAAAGCATGGAAGGAATTTTCCAGAAAAACAAAGGAGGAGGGATATGCACTAACAGAGACCCAGAAGCTGGTCATGGAAGCTCTAGAAAAGGAACAGAAAGCAATTCTGGAGAAATACAAAACAGAAATCATGAATCTGATTGAAAAGGAAATAGCCGCACGACATTTCTATGCCAGTGGCAGAATAAAAATCGGATTAAGAAATGATCCTGAGGTAAAAGAGGCCATTCAATTATTGCGTCAACCAACTCAATACGCCCAACTGTTGCGACCTAAACAATAAAAGGCGATAGACATGCGACTTACCTAATTAATATACACCCTTCCTCTGGGTTGAAATGATGCGCGCAGCAGCCAGGTTTTGAATCAGGATTTTCAGGATTTTGAGGATTTTTTTGCGCTGGGCATTGGTTAAGATGATGCGCGCAGCAGCAAGGTTTTGAATCAGGATTTACAGGATTTTCAGGATTTTTTTGCGTTGGGCAATAGTTAGGAGAATGCGCGCAGCAGCCAGGTTTTGAACCAGGATTCTCAGGATTTCGAGGATTTTTTTGCGTTGGGCATTAATTAAGATGATGCGCGCAGCAGCCAGGTTTTGAATCAGGATTCTCAGGATTTCGAGGATTTTTTTGCGTTGGGCTTTAGTTAAGATGATGCGCGCAGCAGCTTGGTTTTGAATCAGGATTTACAGGATTTTCAGGATTTTTTTGCGTTGGGCATTGGTTAGGATGATGCGCGCAGCAGCCAGGTTTTGACTCAGGATTCTCAGGATTAACAATAATGCCTTTGGTTTGAAACGGAAGATTATTATTAAATGGTGCTTTCATTTCAGGGCTTTTCGCCGCTGCGATCATCGCATCGGCGAAAAGCAAAATAGGTATTCATTTCTAGAAATACGATGTCTCCCCCACCAGCGACGTTATCTACAATTCTGAAAATCCTGAGAATCCTGATTCAAAACCCTACGATACAGCAACCATCTATGAATAAACAGTATGTTTAAACCAGAGACGTCATCTACAATCCTGTAAATCCTGATTCAAAACCCTACGATACAGTAACCATCTATGAATAAACAATATATTTAAACCAGAGACGTCATCTACAATCCTGAAAATCCTCTAAATCCTGATTCAAAACGCAACGATACAGCAACCAACTATGAATAAACAGAATGTTTAAATCGCCCCTACGGGATTATTTTAAAAAATTAGATGTTTCTGCAATAAAATCTACCGGATTTTCAGCATGAACCCAATGCCCTGAATTTTTGATAGAAACAATATTGGCGTTGGGGAATAGCGAAAAGATGTTATCCTCGTCGGAAGGGAGGATATAATCTGATTTTGCTCCTTTTAGGAAGAGGGTAGGTCCGTCAAATAATCCATTCGATGGAAAAGCCAGCATTTCCTTATACTTGTCAATTAAAACGGGCAGATTCATCTTCCATCCGAATGTCCCATCTCCGAGTCTGTCCAGATTTTTTAATAAAAATTGAACCACCGATGGATCCTTGATGTAGGCAGCAATAATGTCAACAGCTTCTTGCCTGCTTTTTAATTCTTTAGGATTAACCTTTGAAAGCGCGAGGAGGATATCCTCATGCCCTGGCTCATAAACTTTTGGTGCTATGTCAACCACTATGAGATGACTAACTAAATGAGGATATTTCAGGGCAAAAGACATGGCAATTTTTCCGCCCATGGAATGACCTATTAGGGAGACTTCCGATAAACCAAAATGATTTATAAAATAATGAACATCCTCAACCATGGAAGCATAATCATGCCTGTCATGATGAAAAGATTTTCCATGGTTCCTGATATCCAGTATATATACCTGATAGGTAGCAACCAGTTCCTTTGCTATACTTTGCCAATTATCCAGAGAGCCCAGAAATCCATGTAAAATAAGTAAAGGTTTTCCCTGACCGAATAATTTATAATGAAGTAACATGATTGATATTTTGCCAGGGTAACCAATCCCCCGAAACCTCTAAAATATGAAATCGCGCAAATAACTCCTCTGAATACCATCCTGTCTTACGCGTTTTTGTTACCATATTCCTGTGTTTTTCACCATGATAGGCATAGTTTTCAACCAAAGAGACATTTTGCCAGACACTAAAAGTCGCTTGTTGGATGAGCGGCCATTCGCCAACACCATTGGCAGAATACAGACCCTTTGGAGCATGTTGTAAGCTTTTACTCACAGAGGGAACATCTTTCCAAAAAGAAAAAAGATGAGATTTTTTGATAGTAGCTCTGGTCAAAACGGCAACTGGTTTATCAGCATCCACATTAGAAACCACCTCAAAAGGTTGTTTCCCATCCCAGGACCCATGGACCTTTATAGTTTCCATAAACAGCGTACCCTGAGAAGAAGCATCATTATACCAGAATGACATTTCTTTAGAAGACAACAACCCATTTTTAGCCGTTTTCAAATCGGGCCATACTGCCAGGAGTCCATAAAGGCTAAGATCTGGCAAAATACTAAAACCATTACCTGCACCGGTACCGAGCAATTTTACAAAAGAAGCACTGGGTAAGTCATCCCTAAGCGTGGAAAATTGACCCATTCTTTTGAAAGCCTCCCACCGGGAAGAAATACGAAAAAAGCTAAACGTGACTATCTGTGACATAGTCTTAGAAACAAAGAAACAGAAACAAGGTTTAAGGGAAATAAAAACAGAAAGGGGATAAACCTTTCGATTTATCCCCCCTCCGTTTATGTTTGCGCTAAGCGCAAGCAGAAGATTATTCTACGATAATCATCTTACGAGTTGCAGTGAAATCAGCTGCTTTCAACGTGTATGTTAATACACCAGTAGCAGTTAATTCAGTTGACTTCAAGCTAACCTGGTTGTAACCTTTTGCATATTGTCCGTTGATCACTTTCAATGTACGACCCGTTACATCCTGGATAGTTAAAGAAGCTGCACCAGCTACTGGTAAGTTGAAACCAATAATAGTCTCACCCGCGAATGGGTTAGGCGTATTCTGGTATAATTCATAGTTGGCAGAAGCTTTGCTTGCATTGAAGTTTAAACCAACGTTAACAACTTCTCCACCTTTGTAGGCTTCAGCAGCAGTGTAACGGCTGTTTAAGTTCAATACTTCGCTCAATGTTGTGTTAGATTTAGCACGAACTACCAGGCTAAATAATACACCACCTTTTGCTTCGCCATTCCAGCTGGCAGTAACAACACCTTCTTCAGCGAAGATACCGAAGTTTTCTTCAGCAGCGATACCAGGTACTAAGTCAACCAACTCTAAACCTTTCTTGTCAAGGTTTAATGTGAACTGGAATCCTTCGATACCATTAAGATCAGCAGCAGTGAAGTCAACTTTGTACTCATTACCAGCAACTAAGTTCATGTCAGCAACATTGATTCCTAAGTTAGAAGTCAAGTTACGAACACTACCTTGAGTACTGTTAGCGATAGCATTACCGTTTACATCACCCACTTTGATAGCTACGAAATTAGCAGATAGAGAACCTTCTAAGTCGTTTACGTTCTTAACTTCTGGGAAGCTGGCTGCCCATGGGTTAGAAGCATTTGGGAAAGTGTAAGAAGCATCAACGAATCTCCAGCTAGTGTTATTAGCGAAAGAAGCATCGATATTCAAGATTAACTTACGTAATTGGATCAAGTCTAAAGTAGTTACAGACTTAGAGTTGTTTACGTCAGCAGCGATCAATTTGTAAGGCGTATTCAAAGGCTGAACACCTAAGATATGCTTGCTTATCAATACAAGGTCAAAAGTAGATACACCATTCAAGAAACCTTTGTTCAAGCTTGGAGTTACAGTGTAATCCGCGCCAGCAGTTAAGTTATTGAATACGAATAAGCCGTTAACACCTGTAGCGAAGCTCTTCTGAGCCTGGCCAGAAAGATTAACCTGTACACCTTCAACAGTTGCTTTAGTTTCTGTCTGGATTGCACCAGCTACAGCAGCAGAAGCAGTTCCATTTCCGCAGAAGTTATCTTCAACATTGATAGTAACTGTACAGAAATCTGCATTACCCGCAGCATCAGTAAGATAAACTCTGGCAGTAACACCACCTTTATCAGCGCCTGTTAAAGTTAAAGTTGCGGCTTTAGCACCTTCAACTCCATTCGTAAGTTTAGCTATGGTAGCAACTACTTTCGGTGAACATTCTTCAGCATCCCAGTCACGGTTAATGTCCTGGAATACATCAATGGCTTTTACAACTACCATACAACCACCAGCACCGTTAGGCATTAAAGTAGCAGTAAGGTTTTGTACACATACCGGAGCTGGCGCCTTGTTATCCTCAACGTCAACTGCCAAACGTGAAACAGTGACATTACCACAATCGTCACGTACCGTTACCCGTAGGTCATATTCTCCTACTGGTA
>Ga0255182_1000467_pt1 | contig 27203 bp, 16 predicted proteins | sample Atl_UVDOM_RepA_8_FD_188420 | JGI IMG/M metagenome (GOLD analysis project Ga0255182, IMG submission 188420) | Freshwater microbial communities from Altamaha River, Georgia, United States - Atl_UVDOM_RepA_8d | ecosystem: Environmental > Aquatic > Freshwater > River | place: USA: Georgia...
CCTCCGCGCCAGCTCCCAGGTGTTCGCCACCGGCCAGCCCGCCTTTGTGGGCTTCTCCGTCGTCGGCTTCACCCGCGAGGCCAGCACCAATCATCCCAAGCTGAAGGTCGAGCTGGTCGTCAAGGACGACAAGGGCGCGGTTGTCACCGACAAGCCCAACATCGCCATCGATGCCGCCCAGCCCAACAAGGTGCCCGCCACCACCCAGTTGCTGTCCGGCCAGTTCCAGATCCCCCTCAACAAGGCCGGCACCTTCACCCTTGAGATCAAGGTGACCGACCTGGCCACCAACAAGGCCAGCCAGCCCGCGGTCCTTAAATTGACCGTGGTGGATGTGAAATAACCGCGTCAGGGGGCCGCTGGCCTCCTGCCTGTTTCGCGAGACTCGTTTTCCAGGGTTTGGCCGATTGTCCGGTGGATTCGTTGTCCCGGAGCGATCGCCGCAGGAGACGCGCAAGATGTTCCGCAAGAAGGCTTGGCCTCTGATGTTGACGGTTGGCGCCTGCGTCACCTTGGCCGGTTGCGGCCAACGCAAGGTGGCGGACGCCAAGGGCAAGGGAACCCCTCCCGCCTCCACGCCCGGCCCGGGTGGCGTGGCGATCACCAGCGATGGTTCCGGTTCCGTCAAGTTGTCCAATAACGGCGCGGTGGCCGTCGCCAGCGCCAAGGGCACCGTGCTTGTCCAGGATGCTGGCAAGTTCAATGTGGCCGACAAGGGGGCGCAGATCGCCCCGGGGCAATCCGTGGTTTCCGCCGGTGGCGCCGTTCTCATGGCGAACGGGGTCGAGGTGGAGTTGCTTGCCGACCTCACCGGCAACGACCCCATGCCCGTCGTGACCTCAGGCCTGACGGTCCTCAAACCCTCCGAGGGCATCGATTTCGAGTTCCAGCTCGCCCCCGGCCGTATCGACCTTGAGAACAAGAAGTCCTCCGGGCCCGCCAAGGTCCGAATCCATGCCGCCGGTCACAAGCATGACCTCGAGCTGGTTTCGCCGGGCGCCCGCTGCGCCATCGAGACTTACGGTCGCCTGATGCCTGGCACCCAGTTCGACCCCGAGGCGTCACCCGAGAACGCCATCAAGCCCGTTGGTCGAGGTCTTTTGGTGGTCATCAAGGGCGAGGTCGCCTACTCCGACCACGACACCTTCATGAAGATGACCGAGCCGCCCGGCCGTTCGTTGTTGAATTTCGACAGCAAGGACGGCCACGAACCGGTGCCAAGCCACCTCGACAAGGTGCCCGCCTGGGTTCTTTCCGATGCCAAGGAACCCTCCGCCGCCAAGCACCTCGCGATGGTGAAGGAGATCGAGTCCAAGCTGGCCGAGAAGGGCGATATCGCCGCGGTCATCGACGAGTATGGCTCCAGCGGTGATCCGGCAAAGCGCATCGCCGCCGTCCACCTGGCTGCCGCCGTGGGCGACCTGCCCCGCATCTTCATGACCGTCAACCGCTCTCCCCATCCCGATGTGGTGGACGAGGCGATTGTCGCCATTCGCCATTGGCTGGGTAGTGGCCCCAACCGCGCCAAGGCCATGTACGACTTCCTCCTCAAGGGTATCCCCGAATTGATGGAGAAGACCAATGGCAAGCACGGCGGCCCCGCCACCCCGGCCCAGGCGGTAATCCTCATCGACCTGTTCATCGGGTTCACCGAGGAGCAGAAGATCCAGCCTTCCACCTACAAGTATCTGCTGAAGCTGCTCTCCAACGAGAGGTCCGCCATCCGGGGTGTCGCTTCCTGGTACCTCAATCACATGGTTCCCGACGGGGTCCGTTTCGGCTTCAATCCCAACGATCCCGAGGAGGCCCGCGCCAAATCGGTCAAGCAGTGGGAAACCAGGCTGACCGAACTCAAGCTCCTTCCGGTGGCGGCTCCCGCCCCCAAGGCGCCAGCGGCTCCCAAGAAACCTTGATGCCCTGCCCGCCCGGTTGGGCGGGTTCGGCTGGTCTGACACACGGAAGGGCCTGGGGCCCGGGTAGGTTCTGGAGGTGAATCCCATGTTTCTCGGCATGCGCAAACTGCTGACGGTCGGCATCCTGGCGCTCGGCGCCGGTTCCGCCTCCGCACAGTTCGGTGGCGGGGGTTTTGGTGGTGGCTCGTACGGCATGGCCGGCTACGGCGGTGGCGGCTGGGGTGGTTACTACCCCGGTCCCTACGGTGGCTACATGCAGGGCCTGGCCTCGGTGACCAACGCCAACGGCCAGTACCAGATGCAGATCCAGCAGGCCCGCGTCGAGCAGCAGCAGGCCGAACAGGCCCGCTACAAATCCCGCCTCGACTGGGACAAGACCCGCATCGAGGAGACCAACCTCCGCAGCCAGGAGGCCACCGCCAATCGCGAATACCGCGAGAATGTGCGCGAGCAGGCCCGGCAGGAGACCCTCAACTGGAGCCGCAAGGACCCACCCGCCCACTACATCTACGAGGGTGTGGCCCTCAACGCCATCGCCGACGAGATCAAGCAGCTCCAGCTCGACAGCAATCTCCGCGGCCCGCAGATCCTGGTCGATCAGGACATCCTCAACCGCATCAATGTCAACGACGGCACCAACACCTCCGCCGCCGCCGGCCTCTCGGTCATCAAGGCCAACGGGTCCCTCAACTGGCCGGTCATCATGCGTTCCCGCGATTTCGAGCCCATCCGCAAGGTCCTCGACCAGCAGGTGGCCACCGCCATCCGCATGGTCCGCTCCGACAGCCTCGACGCCGAGACCTACACCAACCTGCAAAAGGAGGCCGAGAAGCTCCAGAAGTACATCGACAGCCTCGTGGGCGACATGCGCCCCGATGACTACATCCGCGCCAACCGGTTCTCCACCAGTCTCGACAAGGATGTGGTCCTCCTGGGTGGTGACAACGCCAAGAAGTACTTCTCCGGTGACTTCAAGCTGTCAGGCTCCAGCGTTGCCGAGGTGCTCGACAACATGTTCAAGTCGGGCCTCAAATTCGCCGCCGCCGGCGACTCCGACCGCCAGGCCTACAACGCCTTCTACAACTCGCTGTTGCAGTACGATGCCGGCCTGCAGCAACTCGCCGGTCCTGCCAAGCCCGCCGCACCCGGCAAGGGCCCTGCCTTCCTGCCCGAGCCCTAATCGTTCGGGATGAAAACGGCTATCATCAACCCCGGGCGCCTGCCCGGGGTTGTTTCTTTTCAGGGGGCTATTCCATGTTCCAGCGCAGACAGTGGCTTGCCGGTGTGGCGGCTTCAGGGGCCTTGGCGGCAACCCGCCCGATCCAGGCCTCCTCCGGCGGGGCGCTGCCGCCGGGTATGGCCACCCGCCCCTACCGCATCGGTGTCTCCACCTACTCCTTCTGGCATTTCAAGGGAAAGCCGGTCCCAATTATTGATTGCATCGAGCAGGCTGCCCTCATGGGCTTCGACGGCGTCGAGATCCTCCATGTCCACATGGAAAAAGACGCCGAGGCCCGCGGCCGCAAGGTCAACGGGGCCCTGCTCAACGAGATCAAGCAGCACGCCTTCTCCGTGGGCATCCCACTGATGGGTTTCTCCACCCACCAGGGCTTTGTCTCGCCGGATCCCGAGGTGCGCAAGAAGAATATCGCCCACACGGCCGAGTGCCTCCGCCTCGCCCACGAGCTGGGCATCCCCACCATCCGCGTCAACACCGGCCGATGGGGCACCATCAAGAGCTTCGATGACCTCATGGCCAACAAGGGCCGCGAGCCCGTTCCCGAGGGCCGCACCCTCGACGAGGGCTTCGGCTGGGTCAAGCAATGCTTCGACGAGCTGGTCCCCACCGCCGAGAAATACGGCGTGGTGATGGGCCTCGAGAACCACTGGGGCCTCGGGCGCGAGGCCACCGGCGTTCTCCGCGTCATCCGGTCGGTCAATTCCCCCTGGCTTCGCGCCACCATGGACACCGGCAATTTCCTCGAGGATGCCTACGACCAGATGAAGGCCCTCGCCCCCCAGGCCGTGCTGATCCAGGCCAAGACCTATTTCGGTGGCGGCGAGTGGTACACCCTCGACACCGACCATGCGAAGGTTGCCTCCATCCTGCGCGATTCCGGCTACCGCGGCTGGATCTCGCTGGAGATGGAAGGCAAGGAAGATCCCAAAACCGCTGTTCCCAAAAGCCTTGAGCTGCTGCGCAAAGCCTACTCCTGATCGGGGCTTGGTCTGATGATCCCATCGGCGGTCGCATGTCTGCTGCTGTTGCTGGCCCGGGATGTCGAACCCGAGCCGCCCGCCCCACCCCTGCCGCCGGCGGTGGTCATGGATCAGATCAGATTGGTCCCGGTGGGTGCAACGGTTGAACCCTCGCCCCTGTCCAGCCTCACCGGGCCCAGGGGCATGGTCGCGGTTTTTCTGTCGTTTGACTGCCCCATGGCCCGAAGCTACCTTCCCAAGCTGGGCCGTCTGGCTGCCAGTTTCAAGGCATCCGGCATCAACCTGGTCGGCATCCTCCCAGCCGACTGCCTTCCTGCCTCCCAGCCGAAACACGCGGAGTCCTTCCGCCTGCTCGAAAAACGCGCCAAAGAGTTGGCGGTCACCATCCCCCTGTGGCTCGATTCGGCGGGCGAATTGCAAAAGGCTCTCGATGCCCGTGTCACCCCCGAGGCCTTTCTCCTCGATGCCAAGGGAAGGGCCGTCTACCGCGGCCGGATGGATGACGCCTACTCCGCCCGGCTCGAGCACCGGGGCAGGGTGGATCGCGAGGATCTCGTCCTGGCCGTGGAATCCATGCTGGCGGGCAAGCCGTTGGAGCTGCCGTCCACTCGTGCCTACGGCTGCGCCCTGGCCCGCCCGGCACCAGCCAAGGCCGCGGTTCCCGGTGTGCCGTCCTATCACGGCGCCGTGGCGCCCATCCTCAAGGCGCGCTGTGCTTCCTGCCACAGTGCCGGGGCACTGGCCCCCTTCGCCCTGGCAAATTACGACGACGCGCTCCGCTGGGCCGAGGATATTCGCGATTTCACCAAGGCCCGCCGCATGCCCCCATGGCTGCCCGCCACCAGTGTGCCCCTGCGCGATTGCCGCCAGATGCCCGATTCAGAGATCCAAACACTCGCGCGCTGGGTCGATGGCGGCTGCCCGGAAGGCGAAAAACCCCAGGGTCAGCTTGCTGCTGCCACGCGGGTAGAAACCGAAACATGGGCCCTGGGCCCTCCCGACCTCATCCTCGACGCCGGCGCCGATGTCGAAGTCGCCCCCGAGGGGAAGGACCTGTTCCGTTGCCTGGTCCTGCCCACCGGCCTCAAGGAGGGCCGTTTCGTCACCGCCTATGAGGTGAAGCCCGGCAACCAGGCCGTGGTCCACCACATGGTGAATTTTCTCGATGACAAGGGCCGCGCCCGCAGGCTGCAGCAGAAATTCACCGAGCCTAAAGGTTCCTCGGACAAGGGCCCCGGCTATAACTTTTCTACCGGCCCCGGCTTCTTCCCGCCAACCGGCGATCTGGGCGGCTGGGCACCCGGCAGCACTCCCCATAAGCTCAGCCCGGGCGTGGGCTATTGGCTTCCAGCCGACACCGATGTGGTGATGCAGGTCCATTACCACCGCACCGGCAAGCCCGAGAGGGATCGCTCCCGGCTCGGCCTTTATTTCGCCAAGCCCGACGAGAAAATCACCCATCCTTTCCAGGTGATCCCGGTTGGCGGCCTGTTCCTCACCATTCCCGCTGACAATCCCTCCTACGCCGTCGCCGGCAAGGTGTTTCTGTGCGAGGATTGCACGCTGCACATGCTGATGCCCCACATGCACCTGCTGGGCAAATCAATCCGCCTCACCGCGCAGAAGCCCGGGCAGCCCGAGCAACTCCTGCTCGATATCCCACGCTGGGACTACAACTGGCAGGAGCATTATTTTCTGGAACAGCCCATGCGCTTGCCCAAGGGCACCCGGCTCGCGGTGGAGGCCGTCTACGACAACAGCCGACTCAATCCCCGCAATCCCCACAGCCCGCCCAAGACCGTCCTCGTGGGCGAGGGCACCAACAACGAGATGTGCTTCGGCTTCTTCGGCCTCACCCGCGACTCAGGCGGCCCCGTCTCCGTCTCCCTCACACCCGGCGGCTTCCCACTCCGCCGCCTGGGCGACCTCCCCAAATAGCCCACCCCAAGGTAGCCCCACAGGCAGGCCTGGTGCGTCAGCGCCCGGGCCACTTGCGTACGGTTTTTATGAAGATTCGCATTTTCTTCGAAATTTAACTAGAAACTCACCTAGCTTGTCCTTTAAATCCTTAAGAAGTTTTTAGAGTCCGACAGAAGCCAGCGCTCAATAAATGGAGACCCAAAAATGTCTTGGGCGTTGCAAGTTTCTCTTGCGTTCTTATTGGCTTCCCAGGCCAAAAACTCTGAGCCCTCTTCTCCGGAACGATTGGTTTTCGTTAATTCCGCCCGTTACAAGGGTTGCGTCGATACAGAAATCTGGGAGCTTTCGCCCCACAAGGTCATGCAGGATTTTGATGTCGTCACAAGCGATGCCAACAATGACGGTGGGGAGAGCCAGATCCTGATGCGTTTTGATGGGATTTTCGGCAAGGAATTAGGGCAAGTGCCTAAAGGGTCGCGTATTCGGAAGGCCACCCTGATTGTTACCGCATTTGATCCAGGAACAACCGTCAACCTGCACCGGATGCTTGTTCCTTGGTCGAAAGCGGCAACCTGGAACAATTTGGTTGCCGGGGTCTCTGCCGATGGACAAGAGGCCTCCCGTCACAAGGAATCCTTCACCTTCGGAAAAATCACTGCCAATAAACAAACGGTCCGGTTTGAGGTTACGGATAGCGTCCAGGCTTGGTCCTCCGGCAAGCCGAATTACGGTTGGGTGTTTCTGAACACCGGAGGAAATGGTTGGGACTTCTACTCCTCCGAGTATCAGGAAGAAGATTCCAGACCCGGCTTGGAAGTGGAGTTTTTCCGACCATCCGTGACCTCTCCGACTGCCAAAAAATGACCGCAGGGGGTGGTTTGGTCAGTTTTCCTCCTGTATTCCTGCCGGATTTCTTATTGCGAGGGTGTGAACATGTTCAGTTCCATGGGTTGCGCTGGATTTGGTGGGTTGCGCAGTCGGCGGGATTTTTTGCGTGTTGGTGTTGTGGGGGCGGCATCCATCACTTTGGGTGACTACCTCAGGGCGGGGGGAGGAGTTAAGCCCGCCAAAGCCCAGGCGGTCATCCAGATTTTCCTGCAAGGGGGATTTCCCCACATGGACAGTTTCGACCCCAAACCCGATGCCCCGGCGGAGTACCGCGGTGTTTTGAAGCCGGTAGCTACTCGGACTCCGGGAATCCAGTTCAGCGAACACTTGGCCAGGACGGCGAAACTCTCCGACCAACTGGCTGTAATCCGCAGCATCACCCATACCGAAGTGGATCATGGGCGGGGTGAGCACAACATGTTGACTGGCTATCGGCCAAGTCCCGCCCTTGTCTATCCAAGCCTTGGGACCATCGCCTCGCAGGAGTTGGGGCCCAGGGCGGAGTTGCCTGCTTACATCGCCGTGCCCCAAGCAACCAGCCAGTACATGGGCTCTGGATACCTCAGTTCAGCCCACGGTCCGTTCGCGTTGGGGGCGGACCCCTCTCGCCCGGGGTTCCAGGTTCGGGACCTAAGCCTTCCCTCGGGCATTGACCAGGCCCGGTTTGAGAAACGCAAATCGATGCGGGCCATGGTGGATGAACATTTTTCGGCTATGGAAAAGGCTGATGTCCTCGACGCGATGGACAGCTTTTATCAACGTGCCTACAGCATGCTGGCCTCCCCCAAGGCAAGGGAGGCTTTCAATTTGAAGTCGGAAACCAAGGAGAGCTTGGCGCTTTACGGCATCGGTGGCCCGCGTGGCCAGGACGCGGCCTCCATCGCTAGGGCTTCTGCGGGTCCGCGGTTCCTGCTGTGTCGCCGACTGGTGGAGGCCGGTGCCCGGTTTGTGACCATGACATACGGTCGTTGGGACACACACGCGTTCCATTACAGGAGCATTGAGCCTCAGATGCCCGCTTTTGACAGCGGCCTGGCGGCCCTGCTCACGGACTTGAAACAGCGGGGTATGTTGGACAGTACGCTGGTGTTGGTCACCAGTGAATTCGGGCGAACCCCCCGGATCAACTCGGGTGGCGGACGTGACCACTGGCCCAGGGTATTTTCCGTGGTCATGGCGGGCGGTGGGATTCGGGGTGGAATGGTGCTTGGTTCTTCCGACGCGCTTGCCGGGGAACCTAAAGATCGGCCGGTGGCCGTGGAGGATTTTGCCGCCACCATCCATTGCCTGCTTGGGATCGACCACGGCAAGGAACTAATGGCCCCGGGCAACCGGCCCGTGCAGATCATGCAGAACGGCCAGCCTATCAAGGAATTGGTTTCCTGACCTTACGCACCCGCCAACAGGCAGAAAGGTTTCAAGCCATGCCCATTTGGGTCGCCATCCTTGCTCTGCTCCTTTTAGGATCATCAACTGCGACAGCAGCACCACCCTCGGTGGAGTCGTCCGACTTGGTTTGCGGCCGTGTCGGACACCCATTCAGCTTTACCCTGACCGGTTCGCGACTTTCCAAGCCATTGGATATTATTTTCTACCGGCCGGGAGTAAAGCTGATTCGCTTCACTCCGGTGGATGACAACACCCTGAAGGTGGAACTATCCAGCAGCGCAGATGCGCCGAGGGGCCCCCATCCTTTCCGTTTGCGTACCGAGCAGGGTGCCAGCGAGGTGCTGCAGTTCCATCTGGTGTCGAGCCCTGTGATCCTTCAGAAGTCCGGAAACAGTTCACCGGGCAAAGCCCAGCCATTGACCACCCCCTGTGCAGTCACGGGCATGCTGGGCGAGGGGGAGGTGCATTGGTATTCGGTTCGGCTCGCCAAGGGCCAGCGCCTCTTGGCTGAAGCTGAGGGTATGCGGACCGGGACCGCGTTTCTCGACACGCACATCGAGGTTTGCGACCCGGCTGGCAAGGTGGTGGCCCGAGGGGACGATACTGCCCTAACCCGACAGGATGCCATGGTGGAGTTCGAGGCGGCTGATGCCGGAATGCACACAATCGCACTGAGGGATTCGAACCTAGGAGGGGCCGATAATGCCGCTTACATCTTGCACATCGGCTCCTACAACCGACCGCAGTTTTTTCACCCGGCTGGAGGGTTGCCAGGGGCCCAGCTGAAGACTAACGCCCATGGCTCCTCGGGGGTTAGTCCAATTGTGGTGAAGCTGCCACCTGGTGCCACCGGTACCGTCCCGCTTTACCTGGACGGCCCGGATGGTCCTTCTCCATGCCCTAATTTGGTGCGTGTGACCGGCCACGAGCCGTTCCTTGAATCCGCTACCGGGCAACCCGGGGTCCCGCTGCCAGCGGCCTTCCACGGGATAGTCTCCAAGGCGGATGAGACTGACAGTCACCGGTTCACCGCCCAACCAGGCAAAGCCGTGGCAATCCAGATGTGGGCATGGCGGTTGGGTTCGCCCCTGGAGCCTTTAATCGAGTTGGTGGACGAGGGTGGCAGCGTTCTGGCCACGGGTGACGACGGGGACGACCACGACAGCCAGCTGGTGTTTACCCCGGCCACTCCAGGACCGTTCACGGTGCGGGTGAAGGACCAAAGGGGCCAGGGTGGGCCGGGATATTTTTACCGGTTGGAGGTCAACGAGGATCAACCACTATTGGAGGCTTTTCTCCCGAGGCCTAACCGTTTGAGTCAGGCGCGACAGGTGATCACGGTGCCAAGGGGCGGAAGGGTTTTGGCGGGACTCGGTTTGCGAAGGAGCGGCGCGGAAGGGGAGGCAAGGGTCGAGGCAAAAGGTTTGCCGGCTGGCGTGACCATGACAAGCATTGGCGCGCGCCCTGGAACTTACCTGATGCCCACATTGGCCGAGGCTGGTGCTGACGCGCCGCTGGTTGGAGCACTTTGTCCTTTGACCATTACGGACACGGCTTATCCGGGCCTAACGGGTTCGTTCCGTCAGGTGGTGGACTTGGTTGCCGGCCCCGCCGACTCGATCTACCAGGCTGCTGAATTGGACAAGCTGGCCGTGGTGGTTGTTCCGGAACTGCCCTTTTCAGTGGAATTGGTCACTCCCCGGGCCCCCCTGTTGTTGGACGGTCAGCTGCACCTGAAGGTCAAGGTGAGCCGTCGCGCCGGCTTTGACGGGCCCGTGGAGGTGACCGCGCCCTTCCTTCCCCCTTGGGTGGAAGCCCCGGAAAAGGTGCTGGTGAAGAAGGGGCAAACTGAGGCGGAACTGGTTCTCACCGCCCTGCCACAAGCCGAGCCATCGGAATGGAAGTTGGCGGTTGAGGCAATTGCTGAAATCGATGGGAGCGGGACGGGAAGGTGCGCTTCGCGATTCGTTCCGCTTGTTATCACAAGGCCGCTGTTCCGCTCCGGACCATTGGAAATTGTCGCTGAGCAGGGGGGGACGGCCCGGTTCCGGTTTGACCTTGAGGGTGACACTGAAAGGGTGGCCTTGATGCCAGTCACGGCCAAAGGCCGTTTGCTGGAATTGCCACCAAGGGTATCTGATATATCGGTTGATCTGCGAACAGTTGAAAGGCGGGCGGAGTTCATTCTTCCGGTCCAGGGGGACGGGCCGGTGGGTACGCACCCCAAGATTGTTTGTGCAATGGAAATGCAGATCGAAGGTGACAAGGTGGTCCAGCATTTGGGCAGGGATAGCGTGTTGCGGATCGACCCCAAGGGGACCAACTCAATCGGGCCGGATGGCAGGCCTCTGTCGCGGTTGGAACAATTGCGGAGAAAGGCGGGCGGCGCAACCCGTGGCGGCCCTTGAAAGGATCCACCAACCTTTTGGTTACCAGTCGAAAAGTCTGCATCAGAGGCTGACATGACCACCTTGATCCAATTGGTAGTGTGCCTGACCTCCCTCTCGGAAGGGCAGGGGGTCGAGGCTTTCCCCTCGAGGATGTTGCTCCAGCCGGGCCAGGCCCGCCAGACTTTGGTCATCACCCGCACGGAGGATGGAGGGGTGACCCGCGAGGTGACGAAAGTTGTGGTTTTTGAGACGCAACCTCCAGGAATTATTGAAGTGCGCGACGGGGTTGCGGTGGCCGTCAAGAACGGCGAGGGAAAGATCATGGCCCGGGTGGAGGGAAAAACCATCGCGATCCCTTGCGTGGTCCGGGGAATGGACAAGCCGGTGCCTCCAGTGAGCTACGGCCGGGATGTGCTGCCGATTCTGACGCGGTCGGGATGCAATGGCGGGAAATGCCACGGGGCGGCGGCGGGAAAGGACGGTTTCAGATTGTCCCTTTTCGGGTTTGATCCCGAGGGTGACCTTTCACGGATGGTCGATGAGATCGTGAACCGCCGTGTGAACCTGGCCGACCCGGAGGGGTCGCTGTTGGTGACTAAGGCATTGGGCGAGGTGCCACACACGGGTGGCAAGAAAATCGACAGGGGTTCGGAATTCCACGGTTTGCTGACACGCTGGATTGCCGAGGGGGGCAAGGATGATCCTGCCGGGATGGCCAAACCCGTGGCTATCCGGGTCGGGCCACCGGCTTTGGTTCTGGAGGCGGGCGGCCAACGCCATCGGTTGGAGGTGACGGCAGATTACAGTGACGGGACCACCCGGGATGTCACCCACCTGTGCGCCTTCTATTCCTCCAACGACGGGGCTGCTGCCGTCGGGGCCAACGGGGAAGTTTCCGCGGCGCAGCGTGGCGAGGCTTTCATCCTTGCCCGCTTCGCCACGCTGACCGCGGGAACACCGGTGATCGTTCGCCCGGCAGCCAACCGATTCACCTTCCCGGCGGTCAAGGGGAACAACTACATCGACGAGTTGGTCCACCGTCGGTTGGAGAAACTGCACATTGCTCCCTCCGGTTTGTGCTCCGACGCCGAATTCCTGCGCCGGGCAAGCATTGATCTGGCGGGCAGGTTGCCGGAGGCCGAGGAGTTGACGGCTTTCGAGTCTGATCGCGACCCCGGAAAAAGGGCAAAGGCGGTGGAAAGCCTGTCTCGCCGCCCTGAATTCGAAGATATCTGGATTATGCGCCTCTCTGAGTTGTTGCAAATCAGGACCGCCAATGGCACAAGCCCCAAGGGAATCGGTAGGTATCACGAATGGCTGAAGGCAAGGGTGCGTGCCGGTGTGCCGATAGATAGCATCATTCGCGAGGTGCTCACCGCGACTGGCGGAACCTTTGAGAAGCCGGCGGCAAATTACTACCAGACGGAAACCGCCCCGGCCACGCTCGCGGAAAATGTGGCCCAGGTCTTCTGCGGTATGCGGATCCAGTGCGCCCAGTGCCACAACCATCCCTTCGACCGCTGGACCATGGACGACTACTACGGATTCACCGCCTTCTTTGCCCAAGTGGGTTACAAACAGGCGGCGGACCCCCGAGAGATAACGGTGTTCAACAGGGGTGAAGGCGAGATTGAGCATCCACTTGGCAATCGCCTCGTAACGCCGCGCTATCTCGGGGGCAAAGATACGCCCGCTGGTGGTTTGGATCGTAGGGAACTGCTGGCGGCCTGGCTTACCGGACCCGAAAACCCCTACCTTTCCCGGAATCTTGCCAATGTGGTTTGGGCCCATTTCATGGGGCAGGGGATTGTCGAGCCGGTCGATGATGTCCGAATCTCGAACCCGCCCAGCAACCCCGAGCTCCTCGAGGCGTTGGGGGCGAGGTTGGTGGAGTACGGATTCGACCTCCGGAGGCTGGCCCGGGATATCTGCAATTCCAGGACATATCAGCTTTCAATTGTAAAAAATGACAGCAACCGCCAGGACACCCGAAACTTTGCCTCTGCGGCGGTGCGTCGTTTGCGGGCGGAGGTGCTGCTCGACTGCATCAGCCAGGTGACTCGCTCGCCCTCCAAGTTTCAGGGCAAACCTGAAGGTGCCCGCGCCGTGGAGTTGCTGGATGGGCGGTCGGGCAATCACTTTCTGACGACTTTCGGCCGAAGCACCCGCGAGACGCCCTGCGCTTGCGAAGTGAAACTGGAGCCGACACTATCCCAGGCCCTGCATCTGCTAAATGGTGAAAACACCACGGGCAAGATAAGCCAGGGCAGCCGGGTGAAAAAGTCACTGGAGGCTGGAAAAACACCCGGCGAGGTGGCCGACGAGTTGTATCTCGCTTGCCTTGGCCGTCATCCGAACGGCCGGGAATCCAAGAAGTTCGGGGATATGATCGCCGTATCGAAAAACCCGCAGCAGGACCTTGAGGACCTTTTCTGGGCACTGCTGAATTCCAGGGAATTTATCTTCAACCACTGACCGGCCTAACCCGGATAACCCCCTGGTGGTTCGTATGCCAAGAGAGACGAAAAGAACCATGACTTTTATCAATAACAAGCGGATCACACTGTTCCAAAGGGTCCATGGACTGTTGGGAATGCTGTACCTCCTGTCAGCGACCCAAGGGGCCAGGTCCGCGGAACCAGTTGTGTTCGAGGATCTGAAGCCTGTCTTCAAGAAGCACTGCAACACCTGCCACAACAGCGAGCGTCCTCGCGGCGGCTTGGACCTCTCCTCCAAGGCATCCATTCTGGCGGGTTCGGATTCGGGTCAATCGGTGGTTGGCGGCAAGCCTGCGGAAAGCCTGCTGTTCAAGCTGACCGCTCACCTCGAAGCCCCGCACATGCCTCCCAACTCCCCGAAAATTCCGGAAATGGAGGTTGAAAAGATCAGGACCTGGATCGCCCTCGGATTGCCGGAGAGGAAGGATCTGAAAAACGGGTTGGCGGCTGCCTCCAAGCCCGCGGATGCGCTTCCTCTGAAACCCGATAAGACAGTGGCCTCCCCTTCAGGGGAAAAGCCACCCATGGACAGACCAACGGCCTCCCGGCTTCCGGCGGTGACGGGTCTAGCTTTCTCAGCGACTCTGGGATGGATTCGTCCACTTCCTGCTGGAGTGGGTGAGAATGCGGTGACGTATCCTTTCCCTGAGAGGGAGATCTTTTCCATTCGCACGGCCGAGGACGGAAACTGGGTTCTGGTTGCCGGCGGTGAAGGGGCACAGGGCGGCCGGGTGACCTTATGGAACCAGAGGTCAGCGATACCGGCCTTCGAGCATGCGGAAGAGACTGACACCGTTCTTTGCGCCGATTACCTGCCGGACGGTGGCTTGGTCGCATTGGGCGGGCCCTCCAAGGCCGTCAAGGTTTTCGGTACCGCTGGAAAGAAGGAGCTATTCACCATCCGCAAACATGTGGACTGGGTGCTGGATGTTCGTTTCAGCCCCGATGGCCTGTTGCTCGCGAGCTCTGACCGCTCGGGCACGGTCCTGATTAGCGAGGCCGGTACGGGGGCGGAAGTGCTGGTGCTTCGGGGGCATAACGGGGCGGTGCCTGCCGTCGCCTGGAGCCCGGATGGCAACCGCATCACCACGGCCGGGCAGGATGGAAGACTGATTGTTTGGGATACACATTGGGGTAAGCAGTTGGCGAGCGCCCAGCCGTTAGTTGGCAAGGGACTGACCGCGCTGGTCGCCACCCGGGACGGTCGCATCATTAGCGCCGGCCGCGACAACAAAATCCGGCTCTGGTCCTCCAACCTGGAAAAAAGCCAAATCGTGGCTACGACTGATAGCCTTCCGATCTCGTTGGGCGTGCGACGTGATCTGAAGGAGTTCGCCGTGGGCACAATGGCGGGGGCGGTGAGCATCTTGCCCTGTTCGGTTTTCACCATTCCCGAGGTGGCAATACCCACTTCCCCATTAGTCGTGTCGGGAGGTCGTTCGGCCCCGGGGCCCGTCATGCCTCCAGTCGCCCAGGCATCCGCGGCGACAAACATTCCCTCGATCACAATGCCGGGAAGAACCCTCGACACCCGATTGCCTTCGACCGATCAGGTCAACCCGGGATCAAGCCTTGGCAAAATGCAGGAAACACTGCGCGAGATGGAGCGGGCTTGCGAACTCCTCAAGGATCAGGCGGCCCGGACCCCGGGGAACCGCGAGCTGGCGGAAGGTTACATCCACCAGTGTCGGGCGGTCCTGGCGCTGAAATCAGAGGTATTACGGCTGCAGAAAAATGAGATTCCGAACCCCAACCCGCGCTGAAGCGCAAATTGCCGGAGCATCCTTGACTATGAACCGCCTGTGCCCCCTCTGCCTCCTGGGTTGCCTCCTTGCCGGGGTTGGCCTGGAAGCCGCCGACTGGAGCCAGTTCCGGGGCGGCCCAAGCAACGGCGATGCCGGAAACCCCGGGATTCCGCTGGAGTGGTCCGCGGTAGGCACCGAGCGGAACATCCTGTGGAAAACGGAAATTGCCGGTGTGGGTTTTTCCTCGCCGGTTGTGAAAGGGGGAAAGGTTTTCCTGACCAACTGCCTCGAAAAGGATCTGGAGCGGGTGGTGCAGTGCCACGACTTGGAAACTGGCCGCAGATTGTGGAGCCGGTCCGTTTTGAAGGCGCCTCTGGAGGTGAGACACCAACTGAGCTCGTGTGCAAACAGCACGCCCGCTGCGGATGAACGAAGGGTTTACTCGAGCTTCCTGGACAGGGACCGTTTCGTGTTGGTGAGCCATGACCACGATGGAACGGAGGTCTGGCGCAAGGACCTCGGGCGCTATGTGAACAAGCACGGGTTTTGCAGCTCTCCGATTCTCTTCAATAACCTGTTGCTGGTGGGAGGCGATAACGATGCCGCCGGTTTTGTGGCGGCGCTCAAGCCGGAAACGGGTGAGTTGGTGTGGCGTCATGAACGCAAGAACCCGGTTCGGTCTTTCAGCGTGCCGGTCCCGCATTCTGTCGGGGGCAAAGACCAGATTCTGCTTTCAGGATGCCGTTCCCTGACCTCTTTTGAACCTGGCACAGGCAAGGTTCTCTGGGAGGTGGAGACCCCGACCGAGAAATATGTGGCGGCAACGGTGGTGGCTAATGGTGTGGCCCTGGTTTCCGGGAGCAGCCCCGCCAACACCCTGTGGGGTGTGGATCCGTGTGCTGAGGCAAAAGAGGGGGCCGATCGGGTGATTTGGCGGGAGAGCAACAACGCCTTGTACACCTGCTCGCCTGTTGCCGTGGGCCCGAGAATTTATGGAGTGACTGACAACGGGTTTGCCTGGTGCCTGGAGGCGAAAACGGGGCGCAGGCTGTGGACGGAACGCCTGGGCAGGGCTCACCACGCCTCATTGGTGCATGCTGACGGTCGGATCCTGGCTTTCGACGAGGAGGGGACCTGCCATGTGTTGTCGGAGGGCCCCGAATTCAAGGTGCTCGCCCGCAACAAGCTGGGGGATTCCTGCCACGCGACGCCGGCAATCGCCGGCAACACCCTCATTGTGCGTACAGGCAAGGCCTTGTGGAGGTTAGGGGAAAAGGTCCGTTGACGGGCCTGATGGTTGGTCCATTTTACCCTTCAAGCAGTTTGAATGTTCTAGGGTCTGGTTTTGGGCGAGGAGAGAACCATGTCGATGATCGCGGGTTTGCTGGCGGCCGCCCTGGGCCAAATACCCACTCCTCACCCTGTTAAGGATCCGGGCACAACCTGGCCGGGACAGACCCGGGAGGGCTTCCTGCTTCCCAACGGCTGGCACATCACACCGGTGGGGGGGCAGGTGGAGACCACCGACCTGCCCTTGAATATCCATCCGTTGCCAGACAACCGACACGCGATCGTCACCACCAACGGTTTCAACCAGCACGAGATCTCGCTCGTTGACCTCAAGGAGGCCAAGGTGGTGAGCCAGGAAACCGCCTACCAGAGTTGGTTCGGCCTTGCGGTGAGCAAAGCGGGTGACAGGATCTGGTGGTCGGGTGGCGGCAACGGGCGCCTGCACACTTTTGATTTGAAGCAGGGAAATATCAGCCGCACCAGCGAAAAGGAGCCCAACTTGTCCAAGCTTGGCAGGGAGGAACGGGCCAAGCTGGCGGAGGAAGCCAGGAAGAAGAAAAACTTCAAGTCAGGCCTCCTTCTGGACGAGTCTAGGGGGCTTTTGTATACGCTGGACATCAACGAGGGATCCATCACTGCCGAGCCCCTGGCGCCCGGGGGGCAAAACCTGGTGAATGGGAAGCTTGGCGGTCGGCCCTACGATGTGGTGGCGGGAAAAGGGGGCAACCTCCTGTTCGTTTCCGATTGGGCGGGCCGCGAGGTCTTGGCCGTGGATCCGGTGTCCCTGGTGGTTCAGTCGAGGATCCCGGTGGGTGAGCATCCCAATCAGATAGCCTGCCACCCGACGGATCACCGGCTGTTCGTCGCCTGCGCGTCTGCCAACGCGGTTCATGTCATTGACAGCCGCCGGGGAATCGTGACCGAGGTGATATCGACCACCCTGTTCCCCAAGGCGCCTGAGGGATCGACGCCGGATGCCCTGGCAGTGAGCCCGGATGGCAAGACTTTGTTCGTGGCAAACGCCGACAACAACTGCGTCGCGGTTGTCGACATCGGCACACCGGACAAGAGTGCGGTGCGGGGTTTCATCCCCACCGGGTGGTACCCCACAGCCCTGGCCGTGACCCCCGATGGCAAGAACATCCTTGTTGGGGTGGGCAAGGGGAACCAGACGAAACCGAACCCGTTTTACAACAAGGATGAAAAGGACAGCGGTGAAAAGGACGAGGTCAAGCAGGCGGCCCGGCGGCTGCTGCCCTACCCGTACATAGGAACCACCCTGTCGGGATCGTTGAGCATCATCCCTGTGCCTGACGATGTGACCCTGATGGAATACACGGCTAGGGTGTATCGCAACTGCCCCTATTCGGACAAACTCCTCACGGCGGCACCCCACCCGGAAAAGACTGCGATTCCGACGCAGGTGGGAGGGACAGGGCCGATCAAGCATGTGCTGTACATCATCAAGGAAAACCGCACCTATGACCAGGTTTTCGGGGATCTGGCGACCGGCGCGAATCCGAAGGGAAATGGCGATCCAAGGCTTTGCATGTTTCCTCGGAAAATCACCCCAAACCACCACAAGATTGCCGAGGAGTTCGTCCTGCTGGACAATCTGTACTGCAACGGCCAAGTAAGCCGTGATGGGCATCCATGGAGTACCGCGGCCTACCACACCGACTACATCGCCCGGGACTGGCATCTCACTTACTCGAGCCGCAAGGGTGTCGAGGACGACGAGCGTGGTGAGCTGGCGAATCCGCCTTCTGGTTATCTGTGGGATGCCTGCCGCCGCGCGGGTCTGAGCTACCGCTCCTACGGCGAATACGGTTCCCGCGTCAGCGACGGGCAGGGAGGCACTCGGATGGAGGGTCGGGTACCGGGCCTGGTGGGAAGGATGAGCCCGAATTTTGGCATTCCTAAGGTAAGGGGCCAGCGCACCCGGGACACCGACAACGCCGACACCTTTATCGCGGAGCTGGCCGGGTTTGAGAAGTCCGGGGAAATGCCCAGGCTGATGATCATGAGCTTGGGGGAGGATCACACCAGTGGGACCACTCCCGGAGCTTTCACACCGGAGGCCTGCGTGGCGAGCAATGATCTTGCCCTCGGTCGGATTGTGGAGGCGGTGAGCAAAAGCCGTTTCTGGCCTGAGACGGCAATTTTCGTGATCGAGGATGACGCTCAGAACGGACCGGACCATGTGGACGCCTGCCGCACAGTCGGTTTCGTGATCAGCCCATACACCAAGCGGCGTTTTGTGGACTCCACACAGTATCAGACGGTGAGCCTGATCCGAACGATCGAGCTTATCCTGGGCCTTTCGCCGCTGAGTCAGTATGACGCCGCGGCCCGGCCGATGTTCAATAGCTTCACGGACAAGGCCAATCTGCAGGCATATACCCACACTCCTGCTGAAATTGACCTGGACAAGAAGAATGAGCCCACGGCTTATGGCGCATCGCGATCGCAAAAGATGGATTTCAGCGAGTATGACCGGGTGGATGACTTTGAACTGAACGAGATTCTCTGGCACGCGGTGATGGGACCTGAAAAGCCTACTCACCCAGCTGTTCGCCGCGCCATCGCCTTCCGTTCGGTGACGGCTCAGGTCAAACCAGGAAAGTAACCCACGGGCGTGAGGCGACCACGCGGACCAGGAGTCGGGCTTTTGTTGCGGTTACTGTTGGACCCAACGGCCATGGTGGTGGTTGGGTTTTTCCCCGCTGGTCCGGCTGGTTTTGGTTCACTTTGCTCGGTGGATGAATCCAGTTTGCCCGGTCAGTAGAGGCAGGGCCATGCTTACCGGACTCACTAATTCTGCATGAGGGGCCCACTCATGACAGAAAAATTGCCCCGGCACCCTGTTTTGCCTGAAACCTGCCTGATTTGGTCGGGCCGGCTGCAGCTTGGCGGGTGTTGGCCAATCAGCCGAGGCAACCAATCTTCGGAATATTTAATTAAAAGCACCCTAAAAATAAATCAAATTTACACAAAAAGTGGGCTTTTATTATCTAGGATTTGTAAGGATTACTTTTTCTTCATCTCGAGGAGTTATGGGATGTCAAAGTATTCAAGAAATGGATTCACGTTGATCGAGCTTTTGGTTGTGATCGCGATCATCGCCGTGCTCGTTGGCCTGCTGGTGCCCGCCGTACAGAAGGTGCGCGAGGCGGCCAACCGTATGAGCTGCTCCAACAACCTGAAGCAGATTTCTCTTGCCTGCCACAACCTGCATTCGACCACCGGCAGCTTCCCGCCTGGTGTGCCACATTTCGGCCATATCAGCCATATCCGGGACGCCGATTTCCCCGCCGACGACACTTACCTTTCGAGTGGTCCAGTTCCACATTGGCAGATCAGCGGCTCACAGGGAGGCAGTTTCGCAGCCAAACCAGCCCCTTGTTACGGCCCGCCGTGGATCATGCATGTCTACCCGTACATGGAGCAGGAGACGCTGGACAAGATCATTCAAATCGGCATTTCCGGTGGAGACTTGATCGAGGCCTGCCCCTGGGATAACTTGGACGGCCTGCCGGTCCGACGGCCGGAATTGGACACACAGTCCTATGCCCGGAAATTTATGAGCTGTCCCAGTTCGCCCCGGTCTGATGTTCAATACAACGACCACAGCATCGAGAACAACCTGAAGGCCAATTATGTCGCCTGCTTCGGCGGCGGGGCCTTCGTGGACGCCACACCCGGTGGCGACACCCGGCTGAAGGGGATCTTCAATGTGGTGACCACGGTGAAAAAGCATCCCTATGGATCGCGTTTCGGTGTGGGTAAGGGAACCCAGCTGGGCCAGATCATGGACGGCAGTTCGAATACCGTCATGTTCAGCGAGATCACAAACTGGAACACGCCGGATGCGCGCACATCAAGCTCGGCACCAAGCGGTATGAACAGAGACCCTCGCGGATCAATCCTGTGCCCCACTCCAGGTGGTAACACCTTTACCGGGAAATTCCCGCCGAACTCAAAGGGTACCGATGTGCTTTACTCCTGCGCCGCCGAGATCCCCGCTGATCATCCGATGAAGTGCACCACCAATTTCGCCAATGGTCAGGTTTGGGCGTCGGCCCGAAGCTTGCATGCAGGGGGTGTGAACACGGCGATGGGTGATGGTTCGGTCCGCTTTGTCCGGGAATCTATTCCGCAGGCTACCTGGGCAGCCATGTGCTCCATGATGGGTGGCGAAACGGTGAGCGCGGACTAGTTGATTCCTTTCGGAGGGCATCATGGTGACCAGCCATTGGATAACGATGCGCCGCTTGTTCATCCCCGTCCTGTTGGTCGGCCTTGCCGGGTGCGGCGGCTCATCAAAACCGCTGGACCTTGGCGGGGAGGAGGGAACCAAGATCGGTCAATTGTTGGAAGAGCTGAATGATGCCATCGACCAACCCAAAAAACTGAAGGGGCTTTTGGCCGCGGGGGCAACAGTTCCTTCCGCCAAGTCACTCGGTGGCTTACAGTTTTACATCAAAGGCAAGCCCTCCGTTCAGGGTTCGGAGGGAACCTGCAAGGTTCTTGTCAGCAGCCCTAAGGGGGAAAAGGAAGTGGATTGGTCCTTCTTGAAGGCGGGTGATTCCTGGAAAATCAAGGACTTCAAGCTTCCGTGAGGGCGGTTTCCACTTGGAAAAAGGCGAAACGCCGGCCTGAAGGCCGGCGTTTCCGTACCGATTAACGGGAGCCTGTGATTAAAAGATGAGTGGGATGGGTGTCGGTATCAATGGCGACAGGGAGAATTCGGGTGCCGGGGTTAGGTCGCAGTGGCTTGGCTCCGGTTGGCTGGACACGGTGTTTATCGCCAACATTTTCTGGCCCCTACTCTTGCTGCCCGCCCTGCGGGTGGGTGATACGACGGCAGTTTCGTTCTGGCAGGTTTATTTCGTCACCCTCCCCCACCGTTGGTTGACCTTGGCGCTGGTTGCGCTAGACCCGGACCGGCGGGCGGGGTCTGTTTGGAAACTGAGCCTGGCCTTGGTGTTGCCCGGGGCGCTGGTTGTTGTGGCGTGGTGGGTGTCTGGTGGTCTGGTGTGCCTTGCGATGATAGATTTCGCCTGGAACGCGTGGCATTTCGGGTCGCAACATGCGGGGATCTCGCGGGCTTACGCCCTCAAGCGCGGGGACCGGCCATCACCTTTCGAAAGATGGGGATTGAGGGGTCTGGTTGTCTTCGCCTTGGCGCGGCCGGTGGAATGGGTTACGGGATGGGTGGAGGGCGGGTCGCCTTTGGATTTGGCCCTGAGGTTTGGCGATTGGGCAGCTCTGGGGACCGGCGTGGCGCTATTGGCGGCGAACTTAAGCGTTCCCTGGTCCGGCAGGTTGGGGAAGAACCTGCACCTTGTCAGTCTGGTTTCGCTCTATTGCGGGTTGATTGCCGCCGTGCACTGGGGCTGGTCGGGCGCTCTGGTTCCTCTGTTGACGGCTTCAGCCTGGATGCATGCCTCCGAATATATCGCATTTGTTGGAATTTACGCACGAGGCCGGGGCAGCCGTGGTGGTGGCGGTCCAATCCAACCCCTGGCAGGGCAAATGGTTGCTTGGATGATGGTATTCATCACAGTGGTGGGCAGCATCGGCTGGATGCTGGAGATTTGGCCATCCAGCGCGGCGTTTTGGGGCACCCTGAACTTGTGGGCGGCCCTTTCCCACTATGGTCTGGACGGGATCATCTGGAAGCTCCGGCAACCGGGGATTCGGGCGGTCCTTTCAGCCGGGCCAGGCGGTTGAGGTACATCGATGCCAACCACCGGACGCTTGTTGTGCATTTCCTATGCGGCAGTGGTGACGCTTTGCGCGTTAGTCCTTTCTGGCCGGGAGAGGTTGGCTCTCGGTTTGGCCCCAGCGCCTTTTGGCCCGTGGCGTCTTGCAGTGATGCAGGTGGCTGTTTCCATTCCCCTGGCCTCGTGGTTGGTATGTCGTGTTGGATTAGGACGATGGGCAAGGGTACTATTTCCGGCGTGCTTGGTAGTGGTGATTGGATCGCTGTGCGCCTGGGGAATATTTGATTATTCCTTGCGGGCAAGCGGTTTGGATTTCACAGCCCGCTGGCTGTGGCGCGCGCTCTTCGCCACGGTGGCCATGATGCCCATCTGCGCAATCTTTGTGGGCGATCGGGTCCCTCAGACCGGTTTTCTTTTACCCGCTTCGGCGTTTCTTTTCGCGCTGGCACCTCCCGGGTTGTTCGCATGGTCGATTGGAAACTCCACCCTCTTGGAGATTCAGGATGCCGCTGTGCAGGGACGTGTTTCCCGTGAGATAGGCTATTTCACGGTGATGGGGGATTTGCGAGGCGAGGATTGGTCCGCCCCGGGGCGTCCCGCCGTTCGACTTTCCAGGCTGAGGGAGGAAAAGGCGCGTTTGGAGCGGTTGGTTGGACGATTGCCCATTGGGTTGGACCGGGCGGCAATTCTTGCCCGGCTTGACCGGCTGGATGAGGCGCTTGCCACTATCGGGGCATCTGAGGAAATGGATGGGGAGTCGCAGTTGTTGGTAGGTGCCATCTTGCGGGCCAAGGGTGAATGGGTGGAAGCGGCCGGTTTGTACCTGGGGGAGTTGGGTGGATGGGAAACGGATGCTTCCAGGCCGGAAGCGGATTGGGCCTGGATCGAGGGTGCCGGGGAATGCCTTCGGAGGACCGGGGACCATGCCGGGAGGGAAAAGCTTTATGGCAAAGCGCTCATGTGGTTCCCCGGCAGGGCGGGTGAGTGTCATTTGGAGATGGGCTCGTCCGCGGCGGAATCCGGACATTCGGCCCGGGCCCTTAATTGGTGGGGGCTTGCAGAAAGGGATAACCCGGGCTTGACCAAGGTCATTGGGCCCCTTCGGGCTCGCCTGCTATCGAACACGCCGGCTTGCTTGCTAGGATTATCTGGCGTTTTTGGCAGTCGTTAACCCGCCGCGGTGATGAGGCCTGATTTACGCTGCCCGCTCCTGGCGACATCCATCACCTTGCCGGTTGTACCCAATGCCAGGTGGAACCGTTCAGAACCCTGAAGCCTGTGCATCGAGATGTGGAAGTCGTCGCTGGTTTTGACCATGACATTGAGCTGGTCATCGGGCCTAGGGATGCGGAGGCGGCCCCAAGAACCATCTCCGAGGTAGAGCACGCCGTTGTCGTTTTGAAGCCCGCCGAGAAGGGGTTTGGTGCGCTTGAAGGTGTGGTCATGGTGTTCGAGGACCACTGGCACTCTATGTTTGTCAAAGAGGGGCACCCAATGCTGGCGCTGGTCCTCGCCGGTGCCGAAGACTTTCTTGCCGTCCTTGCTGACGGTTCCCACGGGGTTTCTGTGGGAGGGGTACGCCGGAACATGGTTGACGATAATGGTATGAGGCAGGTCCCTGCGAGCTGCCAATGCCTTGTCGAGCCATTCGGTTTGGGCACCTGCCACTTTGGAGGTATGGTTGGTATCCAGCAGCACAAGACTGAGATAGTCGCCAAAATCCAGAGTGTTGTAACCAGTTTCCGGAAACAGGCCACCGAACAGAGGGTAGAAAAAGGTTGCCTTTTCCCTGTCCCCATATCCACCGTTCACCTCATGGTTGCCGATACAAGGAATGAGGGGAATCAGCCGGCCAGATGAATCAACCATGGTGCTGGAGTAGTTGCGGATAAAGGCGATGCTGGTCTCGAGGGAACGGCCGTTGTCATAGCCTAAGTCCCCTCCGACAACAGCAAACATGGGATCCTGACGGGCTGCAATGATATTGTTGTCAAGGCAGGCCTGGTTGATGCCGCAATCGCCTCCAGAGACGAAGGAAATGGCATCATTAGCCTTGGAAGGCATGGTGCGGAAGCGATAGGTGGGGGAGTTGCGGCCGATCTTGAAGACATGTTCGGTACCGGGTTTCAGGCCCGTTAGTTCGGCGCGGAATACCTTGAAATCGGATTGCGGGTAGGGGCTTGCCGCAGGTTTTTGGGTTCGCCAGGCCACCGGAGCGACAACAGGTCGGGTACCTAGCTCACGCTTGGGTGGGTTGACTGCGGCTTTCTCGTCGGAAAAGGAAATGGTGTTGTCCGCAGTCTCTCCGGTGGTTCCGATCCATTGCACCACCATGGTGGTGGTTGGGTCGCGGTGCCAGGTAAGAAACAAAGTGGATGGCTGGAAAGATGGTATCTCCGGGACGAGTTTTCGAAGGAAAGATTCGGGGAGTTGTTGCTTCTTTTCCTCTTCCTGGCCTAGGAGAAAACTGCCCGTGCTGAAAGTTACCATCGAGGATCCGAGAAAAAGACGGCGACTGGAAGAATTCATAGGTTCGGCCTCCGAAGATTTTTATCTAGTATTTATATCCCCCTCTTTGGATTCCAATGAGTGAGTTCTGTGAGAATTTCAGGAAGTTCCCAAGACGGCCAAGGACCGCCCAAAGATTCAGCCCATGAAATGTCCGCCGTTCCGGCCGGATAGACTTGATGGGTTTGAAATAACTGGCGGCTCTTTATCCCCAGTCGCAGGTGTTGGTTTGGTCGGAACCGGCTTCGAAAATCTTTTCAATAACTTTGCCTTGCCCTGCAATTCGATCGGAAATTTAAGGCAACAGGTTCCTGGTTTTTAAATAGGAGGAATTGGTCGTGAAATGGGTGTCCTTGGTTCAGGTGTTCAAAAAAAAAGGCCGCGGGTCACCCCACGGCCTTTGATGATGTGGAATTTGCGGTGTGCCTACTTCAGCCCCCCCAGATAAGCCAGCAAATCCAAAAACTCGCCAGGCGACATCGCCCCGGCCAAGCCCTCGGGCATGCTGCTCTGCTTCAAAATCTTCTTGTCCTCGATGTCCGCGGTCTTGATGGTTTTCTTCTCCTTGCCGTCGAAGATCACCACCTCGTCCTTGGTCTCGCTCACCACCAGACCGTTGATGGTCTTGCCGTCCGAGGTGGCGATCACGGTGGCGTAATACTTCTTGTCCACCTCCGCGTTCGGATTGATGACCGATTCCACCAACTTCAGCGCGTTCATGCGCATCGCCACCTTGTCCAGCACCGGGCCGAATTCAGACCCCTCGCTGCCGGCCTTGTGGCAGGCCGTGCAATTCCGCAGGAATACCGCGCGGCCCTTGTTGGCGTCGCCGCCCTTCATGTCGGCGATCGCTTGCATGGCCTTGTTCTTCGCCTCCTCCGGTTGCGGATCCTTGCCCAGCAGCACCTGCAGGTGCGGGATCATCCCCGCCACCCGCTTGTCCGCGGCCAGCAATCCTTCCAGAATCTTCCGTTGCTCCGGGCTGTCCTTGGCAAGCTCGCCCTTCACATAGGCCGGCTGCCAGGTCTCCATATTCGCCCCAAGCGCGGCGTCGCAGGTGTAGGTCACCCAATAGTCCTTCGCCCAGGTGGTCATCGCCTTCAGCACCGCATCCATCGCCTGGGCGTTCGGGAAGAAGCTCAGGCCACGCACCGCCTCGGTCACCACGCGTGGATGCTTGTCCTGGCTGGCCGCGCGCAGCAGGTCCTGCGCACCGGCGATGCGTTCCCGCTCATCCGCCAGCACATGCGTGGCCGCCGCCCGGGCTTCAGGAGTCTTGGCAGCCAGCACCCGCCTCAGCAGCGCCACATCGTTCTGGTGGAATCCCTGACGCACCCACAGCGCCTCGGTCAGCAACCGGTCCGTCGCCGGGTCGTTCTCGTTCAGGTTCCCCACCCAGGCGTCTAGCGCCGGCAGGACATCCCCGGCCGGCCGCGCCTGGATCTCCCGGCGCACCCGGTAGCGGGTCCGCCATTCGGGCTCACGCAGTTGGTTCAGCAGTTCCGTCACGGTTTTGCCGTGCTGGGTCACCGGCTGCAGCAGGGGTTTTTCCTTGTACACCAGGCGGTAAATACGCCCGTGCACATGGTCGCGGTTCGGGTCGCGCTGCGAGTACTGCATGTGGCCGATCAGCGGGTTGGCCCAGTCGCCAAACCACAGCGCGCCGTCGGGGCCGAACTGCGGGTCCACCGGGCGGAAGTGCTTGTCGGTCGATTTGATCAGGTCAAAGGCCGTTTTCGGGTCGGCCGGATTCTTCCGCACCCGCTCACCCTTGAAGCCGCCGCCGTCGTCCATGAAGGTCCACCGCGGGATGCCGTTCATGTTGATCACGCAGGCGTACAGGAATTGCCCCTGGATATCCTCGGGGAAATGCCGGCTGTGGATGAAGTCGCTCCCCACCACGGGCCGCATCCCCTCGGTGTTGAACACCGGGTTCAAGCCTTTCCGCCCCCGGTACTGCGCGCCCGAAAGCGGCGTGTCCCAGTGCTGCACCGCCATGGTGCCGTCGCCGCAGAAGCCTTGGCCCCATTGGTCGAACACATAACACCACGGGTTGCCGTAGCCCGGGGTCACGAAATGCCGCACCTTCCAGGTCCGTGGATCCAGCACATAAGAACCGGGCGTTCCGAAGTTGCGGAACGGCCCCCAGGGGGTCTCCAGCGTGGTGCTCATCGCCACGCCTTCCAGCATGTGCAGAAGCCCGCCGTTGCTGAATTCAAAGGCGCCCATCGTGTGGTGCGTGTCCTCGGTGGCCAGGCCGTCCAGCACATGCACCACCTCGTCGGCCTTGTCGTCGCCGTTGGTGTCCTTCAGCCACAACAGCCGCGGCTGGTCGGTCACGATCACGCCGCCGTTGTAGAACTCAAACCCCGTGGGGCATTGCAGCTTGTCGTAGAACACGGTGCTCTTGTCGGCCTTCCCGTCGCCGTTGGTGTCTTCCAGGATCACCAGCTTGTCGCTCGGCTTCGGGTCGCCCGGCTTCCACTGCGGGTAGCTGGGCATCGTGCTCACCCACAGCCGGCCCTTCGCGTCGAAGCTCATCTGCACCGGCTTGGCGATTTCGGGGAACTTGCTCTCATCCGCGAACAGCTTGATCTCAAAGCCTTCCGGCACCGTGCAGCTCTTGATCAGCTCGTCCGGCGGCAGGATCTTCGGCCCGCCCTCCGCGTTCTCGCTGTAGCGCTGCTGCGGCACGCCGAAACGGGTCTGCGGC
>Ga0255182_1000469_pt1 | contig 27140 bp, 16 predicted proteins | sample Atl_UVDOM_RepA_8_FD_188420 | JGI IMG/M metagenome (GOLD analysis project Ga0255182, IMG submission 188420) | Freshwater microbial communities from Altamaha River, Georgia, United States - Atl_UVDOM_RepA_8d | ecosystem: Environmental > Aquatic > Freshwater > River | place: USA: Georgia...
GGCGTAGACCACCCACATGGCGATGGTCGACAAGGTGAAGAAGAAGACCGAGAACCAGTCGATGGCCGAGCTCAGGCCCCTCTTGAGCGCCGGCAGGGCGAAGGCCGCCAATACGGCCAGCGGGGGCAGGGCGTGCAGCAGGGCGCGGTCGTTGCCGCCCATGGCCACGCACGACAGCAAGCCGATCCATGCGGAAAACAGCGGCACGGCAATGTGCCGGCGCAGCACTTGCCGCCGCCACGACCACACCGTCAGGGCGGCCAGCGGGAGCACCGGCCACGTGAACCAGATCAGCAGGCGCAAGGTCGGGCCGATGGCGATGCTGTCAGGCAAGCGCCACTGCCAGCCCGACAGGCCGGCCAGTGTCAGCGCGGTGCTCACCGCCATGGCGCCGAGCCCGGCGCCCACCACCCAGGCGAAATGCCGGTTCATGACCTCGTCGCGCGACAGGCGGCACACGAGCGCACCGACCGTGGCCAGCAGCACGGCCACGGCCGGGCTGCCGCTGGCCGCCAGAATCAGCAGGCTCGCCACCGTGGCCAGGCGGGCCTTGAAGGGGCGGAAGGCGGCTGCAGCCAGCCCGTAGATCAGCAAGGCACTGCCGGTCAGTTGCAACAACTCAGGCGTGGTCTCGTGTCCCAGTTGCAGCAGGCCCAGGCTGGCCATCAAGGCCAGCACGGCCCCGTCGGCGAGCGCTCGGGCGTAGTCCGTCGGGGGGGCTTCGCCCCCAAAGGCCAGGGGCAGGGGTTGTGCCGCGTCCGTGCGGGCCAGGTGGTAGGCCGCGTACCACGTCAGGGCCAGGACGGCCACCAGCAGGCCCGCAAACGGGATGCGTGCCGCCAGGGCCGGGTCGAGCCATGGGCTCAGGCCGGCGATGAAGCTGCCCCCGAGCCAGTAGGGCAGGATCCCGCCGCCGGTGGGCGGCACCCCGCCCACGTGGGGCGCCCACCAGGAAGCCTGACCCAGCGCGAGGCTCCACATCTGGCCGAACGCCGCGATGTCGGCGTTCTTCCAGGGGTCGCGCCCGAACAGGCCGGGCAGCACATAGGCCGCACAGAAGGCGATGAGCGCCCAGCGCGGCATGCGTTGCACGGCCTTGCGAGTGACCAGGGCCGGGGTGATGGTGGGGTGGTGAGGCGAGTTCATCGCTCAGGGCGTCGGGGAGAGAGCGTTGGGCGTGACGCAAAAAGGGCAGCCGAAGCTGCCCTTTGTCGGAACGTGCAACCCGAAGGCGCGTTCGATCACTTCTTGAGGTGAGCGAACTTGTTGCGGAACTTCTCGACGCGGCCACCCAGGGTGTCCACGCTCTTTTGCTGGCCCGTGTAGAAGGGGTGCGATTCGGACGAGGTTTCGAGCTTGAACAGGGGCAGCTCACGGCCGTCGTCGGTCTTGCCCATTTCCTTGGTGGGCACGCACGAACGCGTCACGAACTTGAAACCGTTGGACAGATCCACGAACAGGACTTCGCGGTAGTTGGGGTGAATGCCGTCTTTCATCTCGAACCTCTTGCTGTTTGCATCATCGGCAGCCACACAGGCACCATGCCCGTGCACTTTCCGACAGCCGGAAAACCCGCGATTATAGCAGCGATCAGCCGCCGCGCCGCATCATGTCGAAGAAGTCGTGGTTGTTCTTGGTCGACTTCATCTTGTCGAGCACGAACTCCATCGCCTCGATCTCGTCCATGGGGTAGAGCAGCTTGCGCAGGATCCAGCTCTTTTGCAGGATTTCGGGCTTGAGCAGCAGCTCTTCGCGGCGGGTGCCCGACTTGTTGATCATGATCGAGGGGTACACGCGCTTTTCGGCCATGCGGCGATCCAGGTGGATTTCGCAGTTGCCGGTGCCCTTGAACTCTTCGTAGATCACTTCGTCCATGCGGCTGCCAGTGTCGATCAGGGCCGTGCCGATGATGGTCAGCGAGCCACCTTCTTCAATGTTGCGGGCCGCGCCGAAGAATCGCTTGGGGCGCTGCAGGGCGTTGGCGTCCACGCCACCGGTCAGCACTTTGCCGGAGCTGGGCAGCACGTTGTTGTAGGCGCGGGCCAGGCGGGTGATCGAGTCCAGCAGGATCACCACGTCCTTCTTGAGTTCGACCAGGCGCTTGGCGCGTTCGATGACCATCTCGGCCACTTGAACGTGGCGCTGTGCGGGCTCATCGAAGGTGGAGCTGATGACCTCGCCACGCACGGTGCGCTGCATTTCGGTCACTTCCTCGGGGCGTTCGTCGACCAACAGCACGATCAGGTGCACGTCGGGGTTGTTGGCCACGAGAGCGTGCGCCAGGTTCTTCATCATGACCGTCTTGCCGCTCTTGGGCGGAGCCACGAGCAGTGCGCGCTGGCCTTTGCCGATCGGGGCGATGAGGTCGATGATGCGGCTGGTGATGTTGTCGTCGTTGCTCTTGGTCATTTCCCGTTCGAGCTTGAATTGCTCTTCGGGGAACAAGGGCGTGAGGTTCTCGAACATCAGTTTGTTCTTGTTGACCTCGGGGGACAGGCCGTTGACCGTGTCCACCTTGACCAGGGCAAAGTAGCGCTCACCGTCCTTGGGCACGCGCACTTCGCCTTCGATCATGTCGCCGGTGTGCAGATTGAAGCGACGCACCTGGCTGGGTGACAGGTAGATGTCGTCCGTGCTGGCCAGGAAGCTGGTGTCGAGGGCCCGCAGGAAGCCGAAGCCGTCAGGCAGCACCTCGAGAACGCCATCACCGAAGACCTGTTCGCCGGCCTTGGCGCGCTTTTTCATGATCGCGAACATCAGCTCCTGCTTGCGCATGCGAGCGACGTTTTCAATCTCCAGCCCTTCGGCCATTTCGACCAGTTTCGAAATGTGGAGAGCCTTCAGTTCAGAAAGATGCATGGATCAGGATCCTGAGCAGGAGGGGCCGTCACGCTGACATGCGCTGAAACGCAGGAACTGGCGGACCCGGTGAACAGAGGATGTTGAGGGGGAAGGGCCCGGTGGGGCCGGTGTTCCGGAGCCGGGCTCCGAAAGCCCGGCCGCCTGACAGGCGGGACCGGTGGTGTTGCAACTCTGCAACCGTCGGCGGCCGGGTGAGGCCGCCGGGGCTTCGTCAACTCGACACGGTGTGCGTCGGGTTGGCGAATTATAGGGCCACTGTCGGGCCCTGGAGCGAGACGATCAGACGTTGGCGTCGATGAAGGCCGTCAGCTGGGCCTTGGACAGCGCGCCGACCTTGGTCGCAGCGAGCTGGCCGCCCTTGAAGATCATCAGCGTGGGAATGCCTCGGATGCCGAACTTGGCGGGCACATCGCGGTTCTGGTCGACGTTCATCTTGGCGATGGTCACCCGGCCGTCGTAGGCGATGGCGACTTCGTCGAGGATCGGGGCGATCATCTTGCAGGGGCCGCACCACTCGGCCCAATAGTCGACCAGCACGGGCTGGGCCGACTGGAGCACGTCGGCCTCGAAAGAGGCATCGCTCACGTGTTTGATCAGTTCGTTGCTCATGACACTTATCCTTGCGCACCCACCGGATGGGGTTGCGAGCGGAAATTCTGACACACAACCCCGAGCCCCTCGACGCCGACAGGGCATCATTTCTCAATCATGACCATAGACGCAACCGATCTCCATCCATGCCCGAACACGGGGGAGCTGCCTGTTGAGCCCTGGGCCTGGCAAGGGGGGGCGGATGTGGCTGACCAGTGGCGCGGCTGGGCTGGCCGCCTGCACGCCTGGATGCGGGGGCACGGGTTGGTCGCCATGGATGTGGTGGTGCTGCTGCCTCAGGCAGCGTTGTTGCCTCTGGTCCGGCAGGCCTGGGCCGAAGCCGTGGGGGGCTGGATGCCTCGGTTCGAAACTGTGGGCACCTTGTTGGAGCGACTGCCCGCCGTGGAGGGTGTGAATGTGGCGCCCGGCGATGTGACGTTGGATGCGGCCACCGACCTGTTGTCGGCCATGCGCCTGCTGCGGGCCGACCCGGCCGTGCGAGAGTGGGCACAGGAGAGCCCGGGCAGCCTGGAGTTCGCCACCGAGCGCATGATCGAGATGGCGCATGCGTGGCTGCATGGCGCGTTGCAGCGCACGCCGTCGGAGCGCCAGGACTGGGTTGAGCAGGCCCGGGCCTGGCTGCGCGCGCAGGGCCCGGCGGGGAACGCGCTGGGCGAAGCCGTACGCAGTGGCGTTCCGGGGGCGCGGGAGACCTGGTGTCAGGCTTGGGCCTTGCGTTGGGCACTCGACAGCCTGAGCGCCCTGCAGTCCCGCAGTGCCCCGCTGTTCGATCATGTGCCGGCCGCATGGGTGGCGGTGACCGTGGGATCGACCGTCAGCGGGGGGGAGTCGGCACTGATGCTGGCGTTGCTCAGGCATGGTCAGTCGCAGGGCTTGCCTGCGCTCTGGACCCCCGCCACCGTGGGGGGGGGCGCGGACGGTGCAGGTGTGTCGTCCGTGGACTGCGGTTCACTGGCACCTCGGTTGCATCTGGCGACGGATGGGGAGGACGAGGCTCGGGCCGCTGCCGCCTTTGTGCTGGAGGCGGTGAACGAGTGCCGGCGCTCGGCCGATCCTCGGCCGGTGGTGCTGGTGGCGCAGGATCGGGTGCTGACGCGCCGTGTTCACGCCTTGTTGGCGCCGCTGGAGTCGCAGGAAGGGCCTGACGCACTGCGTCTGATCGACGAAAGCGGGTGGAAGCTGTCGACGACACGTGCGGCTGCGGCGGTGATGCGCCTGCTCGTGGCCGCCGCGCCCCGCGCGAAGTCGGACGACCTGCTGGACTGGCTGCTGTCTGGCTGGGCGCAGCCCCCGGGGTCAGATGCGTCGGCCGTTGACTCGCTCGAGTGGCGCTGGCGCCGGGACGGTCGTCTGCTGGCCTGGGGGGAGGGCGATGAGTCGCCTGTCTGGACCTGGGCCCGTGACGCGCTGGCCCCGCTGCAGTCGCTGGCAGGGCGGCGCCAGCAGTCGCTGTCGGAAGCGCTCGCTGTGCTGGCCGACACGCTTCGACGTGTCGGCACGTGGTCGGCATTGCAGGCTGACGAAGCTGGCCAGCAGGTGCTGTCAGCCTTGCGACTGGCGGGCGCGGACCCGGCTGAGCCTGCGGCCACGGCCACGGCCACGGCGGCTTTCGAGTGGGCGGCTTCGGGGCTGCGCATGAACCTGGCCGAGCTCTCGGCCTGGGTGCAGCAGACGCTGGAGTCGGCAACTTTCATGCCGCCCCCACCCGAAGGCGCCGCAGACGTGCTGATCACGCCGGTCAGTCGTGCGGTGCTGCGCCCCTTTGCCGCGGTCATCGTGCCTGGGGCCGACGATGCTCAACTGGGGGTGCTGCCAGCCAGTGGCTGGCTCTCACCCGGCTTGCTCAGCGCCTGGGGGTTGGCAACGCCGGAGGTCCAACGGCAAAGCCAGTGGGAGGCCTTTGCTTTGCTGGCATGCGGGCCGCAGGTCACTGCCTTGAGCCGTCAGGTGCGCGAAGGCGAACCGGTGGGGCCCAGCCCCTGGCTGGCCCGCTGGTGGTTGGGCCAGGGCGGGGATTTCCTGGCCCATGGCTGGCCGCTCATCGAGAGCCCGGCCGTGCCTGTGGAACGCCGATGCGAGGGTGTCCCGACCCCCGCGCCTGTCTTGGACACCCCCGGGCGCGAGCCGCTGTGGCCTCAGCGACTTTCGGCCTCGGGCTACGAGCGACTGCGGACCTGCCCATACCAGTACTTTGCGCTGCATCTGCTCGGGCTCAAGGCCCTCGACGAGATCGAGGAAGGGCTGCCCGCCAACGACTACGGGGCCTGGCTGCACGCCGTGCTGCACGATTTCCATCGTGAGCGGCAGGCACAGGGAGCGCCTGCCGAGCCCCTTGCCGACACCGAGCGCTGGCTGCACTGGGCCCATGAACACGCCCGTGAGTTCGGCCTCGACGGCGACGCGCTGCGACCGTTCTTTGCCCCGTATGCCGTGTCCCTGGCAGCGCTGGCGCGTGGGTATGTCGACTGGGCGCGCTCGCAGGAGGCTCAGGGCTGGTGCTGGCGAGACGGTGAGGTGACATTGCGGCGCATGCTCGAGCTGCCCGACGGGCAAGGGCGGGTGTGGCTGGAGGGACAGTTGGATCGGGTCGATGCCCATGGCAGCGGTCCACTGGGGGGGTGCCGCGTGATGGACTACAAGAGCGGTGCCTTGCAGGCCCTGAAAGACAAGGTGAAACTGCCCCTGGAGGACACCCAGCTGGCTTTTTACGCCGCGCTGGCCCGCTCGGTCCTGCCGTTGTCCGGTGGCCTGGAGGCGGCCTACCTGCGTGTTCATGCCGATGAACTGGCCCTCGTGCCGCACCCGGAGGTCGAGGCCAGCGCGGATGCGCTCGAGCAGGGCATTGCCCATGATTTCGGGCGCATCGCACAGGGGCATGCCTTGCGCCCGCTGGGCGAGGGCGTGGCGTGCGAGCGTTGCGACGTGCGGGGCCTGTGCCGCAAGGATCACATCCTTGAGCCGTCGCCGGGGGCGCGTGCATGACCCAGCCGTCGTACCACAGCAATGGCCGGGAGGTGTCGGCCGACGTGTTTTACGCGCAGGCCTGTGATCCCCGTCGCAGCGTCGTGATCGAGGCCTGTGCCGGCGCCGGCAAGACCTGGATGCTGGTGTCGCGCATCCTGCGCGCGTGGCTGGATGGGGCCGAACCCGGGCAGATTCTGGCGATCACCTTCACCCGCAAGGCGGCCGGCGAAATGCGCGAGCGCCTGGCGCAATGGTTGCAGGCCTTCGCCCGTGCGACCCATGACGAACGTTGTGCAGAATTGCGCGCGCGTGGGGTGCCCGCCGCCGACGTCGACGCGCTGGCGCCGCGCTTGCAGGCGCTGCATGCGCAGTGGCTGAGCAGCGGGGAGTTCCCGCGCATCAGCACCATCCATGGCTGGTTCTCCCGGCTGGTGCGGGGGCTGCCGCTGGACACCCTCCAGGCCCTCGGCTTGCCCCCTCGTCTGCAGCTGATCGAAGACCTCGATGAGCTCTGGCCGCAGTTGTGGGCGCGCTTCCTGCGCAGCCTGGATGCCACCGAGCCGGGCGCCCCCCTGCGCGCCGCGTTCGAGTCGATCGTGGTCGACGAGGGGCGCAACAACCTGGAAGGGTGGTTGCGCTCGGCCATTGACAACCGGCTCGAGCTGCATCTGGCCGATGCGGCCGGCACGCTCTGGTCGGCCGTGCCGCCGGCCGCCGAGTCGGTCCCGGGCTTCGAAGACCTGGTCCAGCCGCTGGAGGCCTTGGAGCGAGTTGCGGTGGTCTCCCAGCTGGCGGAACTGGCGCGTGAGCTTGGGCGAGCCAAGGGGGTCACGGCGCAGGGCGCTGCGGCGGCGCTGGTGGACCTGGCGCAACAGCCCGACTTGAAACTGCGGCTCGAGGGCCTGTGTCAGGCGCTGCTGACCAAGGCCGGCACACCGCGCCAGCGCATGGGGTACCAGGGTCCCTTGCTGGACTGGGCCCAGCAGTGGGTGCAGGACCTGTTGCGTGCGCAGCGCCAACAGCAGGCGTCGGAGCAGCACCGCGCGATGGTGCTGCTGTCGACGCACCTGTTTGCTCAGTACGCGACGCTCAAACGCGACAGTGGACAGGTCGATATCGTCGACCTGGAGCTGGCGGCCGCCCATCTGCATGCAGACCCGGCTCTGGCGGGGTGGGTGCAGGAAAGACTCGACCTGCAACTGCGCCATGTGCTGATGGACGAGTTCCAGGACACCAGCCCGCTGCAATGGTCGACCTTGCACCAATGGCTGTCGGCGTACGCGGGAGCCGGGGGCGGCACGAGCGGGCAGCAGGGCGTGAGCCTGTTCGTGGTGGGCGACCCCAAACAGAGCATCTATCGGTTTCGCCGTGCGGACCCTCGCGTCTTCGCAGCGGCGCGCGACTTCGTGATCGATGTGATGAACGGTGATGCCCTGGCTTGCGATCACACCCGTCGCAATGCTCCGGGCATCATCGAGCTGCTGAACCGGGCGCTGGCGCCCGCCGCTGCCCAGGGCGCGTTCGTCGGCTTTCGACCTCACACCACGGCATCGGCCGAGCCGCATCGCATTCGCATCCTGCCGGATGTCATGCGCCCGCCCAAGGACGCCGATGGCGTACAGGCCGGCCCGCCAGTGTGGCGCGACACGCTGCAGGTGCCGCGCCACGAGCGAGCCACCGTGGCGCGGCAGGCCGAGGCCGCCCATTGCGCCGATGCGATCGCCCACCTGCTGTCTCACGAGCACAAGGCTCCGGGGGAGATCTTCGTGCTCGGGCGCAAACGCGCCAGCCTGGCCCATGTGGCCGAGGCGCTGGCGGCGCGAGGCATTGCGCACGTGGCGCCAGAGTCGACCCGGCTGGTCGACACGCCGGAAGCCCAGGACCTGCTGGCCGTGGTCGAAGCTGTGGTGACCCGGTCGCATGATCTGGCCCTGGCCCGATCGCTGCGGTGCCCGGCATTCGCGGCCGACGACCGGGTTCTGAGTGCCGTGGCCCGGGCGAAGGTGGAATCGAGCCAGGGCGCTCGCAGCACGTGGTGGGACGTCTTGATGGGGCTGCAGCCCGAGGGTGATACTCGCCTGACCCCGAGTGACCACGCGGTGATTGCCCGGGCACAGGCGCTGTTGCCCCGCTGGGCGCAGGCGTCTCGGGTGCTGCCCCCGCACGACCTCATGCAGCAGATCGCTGACGAATCCGGCTGGCGGGACACCCTGGCCCGACTGTTACCGGCGCCGCGCCTGCGTCAGGCCTTGAGTCACCTCGATGCCGTTCTCGGCCAGGCCCTGGCCCTGCACGGGGGACGCGATGCCACGCCCTACCGGTGGCTGCGCGAGCTGCGACGCCTCATTGCCCCCCTGCCAGCGGCCGCGGTGGACGGTGCCGTGCAGCTGCTGACCATCCACGGTGCCAAGGGCCTCGAGGCCGACGTGGTGTTCCTGATCGATCTGGATGGGGAAGCCCCACGCACCGACCACCACACCGTGCTGGTGGACTGGCCACAAGGGGCCGATCACCCCGCTGGCTGCGCCTTCGTGGCGCGCATGGGGCAGGTGCCGGCCAGCCTGGAAGCCTTGTGCGAGCGAGAGCGCCAGGCCAACCGCACCGAAGAGTTCAACGCCCTGTACGTGGCGCTCACCCGGGCCAAGCGCGAGCTCATCTTCAGTCGCACGGAGCCTCACCGACCCCACCCGGAGGGCAGCTGGTGGGCTCACCTGTCGAACGTGGCGGCGGTCCTGGACGATGACTGGCGCTGGTGCCCCCCGCCGCCGCAGGACGGGCACGATGTCATCGGCACCCTCAACACCCTCAACGTCCTGCCGGCGCTGGTGCCGGCAACCGTCGGACGCGATCGCCGGGTGTCGGTGTCGGCGGCCGATGGCCTGCAGGCGCACCGGGGGAAGGTCCTGCACCGTGCCCTGGAGTTGATCACCCCGCTGGCGCTGGCCGTGCGTTCGCGCGAGCGCATCGCAGCGGCCGTGACCCAAGCGTGGCATGGGGTCGATACCGGGCGGGACGCACGACCGCCGCTGGACGATGCCGAGACCCGGCGACTGGTCGATCAGCTGCAGCAGATCCTCACGCACCCTGCGAGCCAGGACTGGCTGCAGCCCCAGGGTCATGCCTGGGCGGGCAATGAATTGGTCGTGTGGCACGAAGGGCAGCCCCTGCGCCTCGACCGTCTGGTGGCGCGCGACGGCGAGGCCGGTCGGACCTGGTGGGTGATCGATTACAAACTGCACGAATCGCCCGAATCGGTCCCGGCCTACCGCGAGCAGATGCAGCGCTATGTGCGCGCTGTGGGTGCCTTGCAGCCGGGGGACATCGTGCGTGCAGCCTTCGTCACCGGGGATGGCAGCTGGATTCCACTGCCCCCCGGGTGACGCCCATTGTCGCAAGCCGCGCAGGGCGTGTGACAAATCGCCGGAACTGACGGGCTTATCCGGGGTTTGAACGGTTTTTGTAACAGGTGTGGCTGGGGTCCAATCCAGGGGTAATGTCCTCCGCCGAATCTGCCCGACAGGTTCCCTTCGCGCATGAGCACAGCCGACACCTCCAGCAAAGGCGCCGCCCCGCCTCGCCGCTTCGGGCGGTTCGAGCTGCGCCAGCCTGTCGGCAAGAGCCTGGCGTCGAACACCTGGCTGGCTTTCGATCCCCAGGCGCAGGCCGAAGTGCTGTTGTGCGTGCCGCGTGCACAGCCCGCTACCCCGACCGCACGGGAAGAGTGGACTCAGGATGTCTTGAAAGCGTCGCGCCTGCGCCACCCGCATCTGGCCGAAGTGCTGGATCTGGGCGTCATCGACGGGTGGCCATTTGCGGCGTACGAGCGCAAGGGTTCGGTGACGCTGGGCGAGCGCTTGCAACCGGGGCAGGGCCAGGTCGGCGTCCTGGACCAGGTCCGCTGGGTGAACGAGCTGCTGGAGGGCCTGGCTTACGCCCACGACGCGGGTGTGAGCCACCGTGACCTGAGCCTGCACAACGTGCTGCTCGACGGCCAGGGACACGTTCGTCTCGCCGGCTTGGGGGTGGGACTGGCCACCAGCACCTCGGGGGACGCCGGCGGGGCTGTTGCACGACATGAACATCGCAGCGCCGCCGAGCGCGATGTGCTGATGGTCGGTCTGCTGATGTATCGCCTGCTGGCTGGGGTGCCGGCGCTTGACGACGGGGATCTGGGCCATGCGGCTTCGAGAGTGGGACTGGAAATCGTCCGCCTGCCCTGGACCACGCCGCAACCGGTCGAAGAAACCCTGCGCGCCATCGTCAACCGAGCCGTCGATCGACAGCAGCGCCAGCGCTATCTCAACGCGCGGACCCTGCTGAGCGCCTTGCAGGGTTGGGTCAAGACCCACAGCCAGGAATCCGCGGGCCCGTTGGCCTTGTTTCTTGATCGCATCGAGGCCGTGGGGCACTTGCCCAGCCGCTCGGCCGATCTGGGGGGCTTGCTGAAGGTGCTGGTCAACGATCACCTGCGCATCGATGATGTGGTTGACCAACTGGTCAGGGACCCGGCCTTGTGCTGGGAGCTGCTGCGGGTGGTCAACCAGCAGCGCCGACGCATGGGCAGCGAGGAGATCACCAACAGCCCGGGCCGAGCCATGACCTTGCTGGGCGAACAGGGGCTTCGCAAGGTGGCCGCCAGCCTGCGCACCTGGCCCGGCGTGCTGGGCGCCTCTGCATCGCTGCAGGGCCAGGCGGCATCCGATCAGGCGGTCACGAGCCTGGAGCTCGAACTCAAGCGCGCGTGCATTGCGGCCATCACCGCCCGCTGGCTCAGGCCTTTCAATATCGGTGACGAAGACGCGATGATGGCCGCCATGTCCCAACGTCTGGGCCACTTGCTGATCCAGTACCACTACCCGGAAGAGCATGCCCAGATCGCCCGGCTGATGGCGTCGGTGCCACCGACCGAGCCGGGCGGTCGGCCGACACCGGGCATGTCGTTGGAAGCGGCCACCGGGGCCGTGCTGGGGATCCACCCGGACGAACTCACGGGCGAGGTGCTGCGGCATTGGGGGTTCGCAGAATCGCTGGTGCAGGCGGCTCGCCCGCTGGGCCCGCAGCAGTCGCCACACCGCCCCGACAGTCCCGATGACTGGTTGCGGCTGACGGCCTGTCTGGCCAACGAGCTGGTCGGCCTGGTGGACATGCACGCGGCCATCCGTGGCCGTGCGCTGACCCAGATCGTGTCGCGCTTCGCTCGGCCGTCTCTCACGACCCAGCAGGAGATGCTGGAAGCACTGGCCAGAGGCTTGCGCGCCGTGGACCGGAATCTGTTCCGGCAGGTCTTTCCGCCCAAGGCGCCGGCAGAGCCAGCCCCAGGCGCTGCGCCTGCAGGGTCAAGGGCAACCGCAAGCCGCAGCCACTGAACCGTTCGGGCTCAGCGTTTGAGGGCGCGAGCGCACTCGGTGACCAGCTCGGGGCCCCGGTAGATCAGTCCGGTGTAGATCTGGACGAGATCGGCCCCGGCATCACACTTGGCCCTGGCGTCGGCGCCGCTCATCACACCGCCGACCCCGATGATCGGATACCGGGGGCCCAGCGCTGCGCGCAGTTGCCGGATCACACGGTTGCTGGCCTCCAGAACGGGGCGGCCACTCAGGCCGCCTGTTTCGTCCGCGTGGGGCAGCCCTTGAACCGCCTCGCGAGAAATCGTGGTGTTGGTGGCGATCACGCCATCGATGCCGTTCTTCTGCAATGTCGCTGCGATCACACCCACCTGTGTTTCATCGAGGTCCGGGGCGATCTTGACGAACATCGGCACGCTGCGTGCGTGGCGCTGAATCAGTTGCTGGCGGCGCTCCTGCAGCCGCCCCAGCAGGTCGTCCAGGGCCTCGTCGCTTTGCAGCGCGCGCAGGTTCTTGGTGTTGGGCGACGAGATGTTGACCGTCACGTAGTCAGCGTGCGGGAACACGCCCGCCAAGCCGATCAGGTAGTCGTCGACCGCGTTTTCGATCGGCGTGGCCGCGTTCTTGCCGATGTTCAGCCCCAGGATGCCACCGCGCTGGCGAAAGCTCGTGGCCCGGCGCACGTTGGCCAGGAAGGCATCCAGGCCCTCGTTGTTGAACCCCAGGCGGTTGATCAGGGCATCGGCCTGCGGCAGTCGGAACATGCGCGGCTTGGGGTTGCCCGGCTGGCCCTTGGGCGTGACCGTGCCCACCTCGACGAAGCCGAAGCCCATGGCACCCAGGCCGTCGATCACGCGGCCGTTCTTGTCCAGGCCCGCCGCCATGCCGACCCGGTTGGGAAAGCGCAGGCCGGCCAGCTCGACGGGGTCGTCGACGACTTCACCGCCCCAGGTACAGGCCAGAGGGGTGTTCTGGAAGCGGGCGAGTGCGCCGATCGTGAGGTCGTGCGCCTGTTCCGGGTCCATGTTGAAGAGGATCGAGCGCGGCAGGAAGTAAGGGATCAGGGCCATGGCGTGTGGGCATTGCGGCGAGCCGCACGCCCGAGGGTCGGAGCGTCAAACCCGCTATTTTCGCTGAAGTAGGGCCTGCGTCGCGCCTGACGTGACGCGATGCCGCGTGGCCGACCGTGTGGCAAACTCCGCGCCCACTGTGCTGGATGCATCAACTCGAACAGGACCTCGCTTGGACAAGATCCTCTCGCAACTGGCGGCCGAACTCCAGGTTCGCCCCCAACAGGTCAACGCAGCCGTCGAGCTGCTGGATGGTGGGGCGACCGTGCCCTTCATCGCGCGTTACCGCAAGGAAGCCACTGGCGGACTGGACGACATCCAGCTGCGGGAACTCGAGAGCCGGCTTACCTACCTGCGCGAGCTGGAAGACCGCCGCGCGGCTGTGCTCAAGAGCATCGACGAGCAGGGCAAGCTCACGCCAGAGTTGCGCGCGGCCATCGAGTCGGTGCCAACCAAGCAGGAGCTCGAGGACCTGTACCTGCCCTACAAGCCCAAGCGACGCACCAAGGGCATGATCGCCCGTGAGGCGGGCATCGAGCCTCTGGCCGACCGCCTGTTTGCCGACCCGACGCTCGACCCGCAGGCCGAGGCCGCCGCCTTCGTCAATGCCGAGGTCGGGTTTGCCGACACCCTGGCCGTGCTGGATGGGGTGAGGGACATCCTGTCGGAGCGCTGGGCCGAGGACGCCGCCCTGGTCGGCAAGATGCGCGACTGGTTGTGGGACGAGGGGCTGTTCAAGTCGCGTCTGATGGACGGCAAGGACGAGCAGAACCCCGACGTCGCCAAGTTCCGAGACTACTTTGACTACGACGAACCCATCCGCAACGTGCCATCCCATCGGGCGCTCGCCGTGTTCCGCGGGCGTACGCTCGAGATTCTGGATGCCAAGCTTGTGCTCGACGAGGAGCCCGTGCCCGGGCAACCTGGTCTGGCCGAGGGGCGTATCGCACGACATCTGGGGTGGTCCCACGCGCGGCGACCGGCGGACGATCTGCTGCGCAAATGCGTGGCCTGGACCTGGAAGGTCAAGCTGTCGCTCAGTCTCGAGCGCGACCTGTTTGCCCGGCTGCGTGAGGCCGCCGAGGCCACGGCCATCAAGGTCTTTGCCGAGAACCTGCGTGACCTGCTGCTGGCGGCGCCGGCCGGCAAGCGCGTCGTCATGGGGCTGGATCCGGGCATCCGCACGGGCGTGAAAGTGGCTGTGGTGAGCGACACGGGCAAGGTGCTCGACACCGCGACGGTGTTCCCGCACGAGCCCCGCAAGGATTGGGAGGGTTCTATCCATGCGCTCGGCCGCCTGTGCGCCACACACGGCGTCAACCTGATCGCCATCGGCAATGGCACGGCCAGTCGCGAGACCGACAAGCTGGCCGGAGACCTGATCAAGCGCATCCAGCAGATGGCACCCGGCACGCCCATCGAGAAGGTGGTGGTCAGTGAGGCAGGGGCGTCGGTGTACTCGGCGTCCGAATTTGCGAGCAAGGAACTGCCCGATCTGGATGTGAGCCTGCGAGGTGCCGTGTCGATCGCGCGCCGCGTGCAGGACCCGCTGGCCGAACTCGTCAAGATCGACCCCAAGAGCATCGGCGTGGGCCAGTACCAGCACGACGTCAACCAGAGCGAGCTGGCGCGCGCCCTCGATGCCATCGTCGAGGACTGCGTGAACGGTGTGGGCGTGGACCTCAACACCGCGTCGGCCCCCTTGCTGTCTCGGGTGTCAGGCCTCAGCCATGCAGTGGCTGGGAGCATCGTGCGCTGGCGCGACGCCCACGGCGCCTTCCGCAATCGCAAACAGTTGATGGACGTGGCCGGCCTGGGGGTCAAGACCTTCGAGCAGGCCGCCGGCTTCCTGCGCATCCGCGATGGCGACAACCCGCTGGACATGTCGGGCGTGCACCCCGAAACCTACCCCGTGGTCGAAAAGATGCTGGCCCACACCGGCAAGGCCATCGGCGAGGTGATGGGCCGCAGTGAGGTGCTGCGCGCGCTCAAGCCCGAGCTGTTTGCCGACGACCGCTTCGGCGTCATCACGGTCAAGGACATTCTGGGTGAGCTTGAAAAACCGGGCCGTGACCCTCGGCCCGATTTCAAGGTGGCCCGGTTCAATGACGGTGTCGAGGACATCAAGGACCTCAAGGAGGGCATGGTCCTGGAGGGCACGGTCAGCAACGTCGCCCAGTTCGGTGCCTTCGTCGACCTGGGTGTTCACCAGGACGGGTTGGTGCATGTGAGCCAGTTGGCCAACAAGTTCGTCAATGATGCCCGCGAGGTGGTCAAGACGGGTGACATCGTCAAGGTCAAGGTGCTCGAGGTGGACCTGCCTCGCAAGCGGATCTCGCTGACGATGAAGCTCGATGCCTCGGGTGGCGCGCGGCAGGGGGCTGGCACCCGGGCCGACAACAGCTTCCGCCCCGCGGCCCGCAATGAGCGGGCCGGAACGGGCCGGCGAGCCGAGCCGACCGCTCAGCCCTCATCGGCCATGGCCGCGGCCTTCGCCAAGTTGCAGACCAAGCGCTGAGCCTCCCGTGGGCGCCCCTTCGCCAGGTCCGGGGGGGCGCCGCGAGCACCATCGTGCTCGTCGAGCAGAGCATGCACCTGGGCGAGCGCCTCGCCGAGCGTGGCTTGCAGGGCCGCCCATGCGGTGGGGTCGTGATGCCCCTGGCGCAGCGCGCTGTCCAGCGACGCGCAGGCCTCGAACAGTCGCGGCAGGCCCAGGTTCGCGACACACCCCTTGAGGCTGTGCACCCGCTGGCGGGCGGCCGACCAGTCCTGCCGGTCCAGCAGGGAGGTCAGCACTTCGAGGGTCTGCGCCTCCTGGATCGCGAACTGGCGCAGCACGGCCCACAGCAAGTGTTCGTTGCCAGCGAGCTGGCGCTTGAGTGTGCCCAGGTCGAGTGGCGGCACAGGTGGCGAGGCCGTTTCGTCCAGGGCCGCGTCGCCCTCGCGACCACCCGGCAGCAGCCAGCGCGCCAGCACATGCTGGATCGCCTCGGGTGTGATGGGCTTGGCAATGTGGTCCACCATGCCCGCCAGGCGGCACTGTTCGCGATCCGAGGGCATGGCGGCGGCGGTCATGGCGATGATGGGCAGGTCGGATCGCCCAGGCTGGGAGCGGATCAGTCGGGTCGCCTGCAGGCCGTCCATCACCGGCATGTGCACATCCATCAACACGGCAGCGTAGTGGCCCACAGGCTGCTGGCGAATGGCCTCCAAGGCGGCCGCACCATCGTCGACGGTGTCGACAACAAACCCCATGGCACCGAGAAACTCCTGTGCCACGATCTGGTTGAGGCGGTTGTCTTCGGCCAGCAGCAGCCGGCGGTTGGGCCAATCCGGGAGGGGCGCGTGAACGGTGGGTGGCGTGGCTGGAGCCGGTTCGGCGTCCGCCGGCCAACGGGATGGCACCGGGTGCGCAACGGCAGGTGCCGAGCGCAGAGGCAGCACGAACCAGAACTCGCTGCCGCGGCCCTCGGTGCTGTCCACGCCGATGCTCCCGCCCATCATGTGCACGAGCGAGCGGCAGATGGTCAGGCCCAGGCCGGTGCCGCCGAATCGCCGTGTGATCGATGAGTCTGCCTGGGCAAACGGTTCGAACAGGCGCTGTCGCTGAGGCGGCGGAATGCCAATACCGGTGTCCCTGACGGCAAAGCGCAAGATGGTGTCGCCGTCAGTCGTCTGCCCCAGGGGCTGGACCGTGACGTCGATCCGACCGTGCTCGGTGAATTTCACGGCGTTGCCGACCAGGTTGTTGAGCACCTGTGACAGGCGCAGCGCGTCACTGATCAGCCGCGCAGGGGCATCGGGGGCCATCGAGAGGTTCAGCTCCAGGCCCTTGTGCTGGACGTGGCCGGCGAACAGGTCGCGCACCCGCTGGAGCACCTCGCGCAGGTCCACCGGCTCCCACTCGATGCGCATCAGCCCCGCCTCGATCTTGGAGTGATCGAGCACATCGTCGAGGATGCCCATCAGGGCCGCAGCCGACTGCTGCACCTTCATGAGGTACTCGGCGGCCCGAGGCGGCAGCGGGTCGTTCAGGACCAGCCGTGTCAGGCCGACGATCGCATTCATGGGCGTGCGGATCTCGTGGCTCATGTTGGCCAGAAAGGCGCTCTTGGCCCGTGCTGCATCGCGAGCGGCATCGCGCGCCCGCACCAGCTCGTCGTGAGCGCGTTGCTGGGGGGACGTGTCCTGGGCCAGCAGCATGATGTGGGGCAGGCCGTCGCGGTCCACGCGGGCGGCGTTCACGGTCGCGTGCACCGGCTCGCCGCTCAGGGGTGACACCGTGTCGATTTCCACCTCTCGCGGGCGTCCGTCCATGAGTGTTGCGGCCACACACGCCTGCAGGCAGGGTTGCTGGCCGCTCAGGGTCACCAGACTCAGCTCGGCCATGCGATCGCTGCCCCCATCGAGCAGACGCCTCAGCGCCGGATTGGACAGAACGCAGGGGCCGTCGGGGTGGAACACGCCGATGCCGATGGGCGAGTGGGTGATCACGGCGCTGGCCAGTCGGGACCATTCGGACTCGCGGGCTTGCGCCTCGTGCAGCTCGGTCACGTCGCTGACGGTGACGTAAAAGCCCTGCACGCGGCCCCGTTCATCGAAGTCCGGGATGTAGGCGGTCTGCCCGTATCGCACACCCTGACCGTCGGGGCGCGGGATCACCCGCTCGAAGTGCTGGGGCTGGCCCGCGAGCACGCCGGCGATGTACGGCTCATTGGCCTGCAGCACCTGCGGCGTCAGGATCTCGCTGATGTGGCGCCCCGGCACCGTCTCGGGGTCGATCCCGAACCAGTCGCGGTACGCATGGTTGGCAAAGCGGTTACACAGGTGGTGATCCCAGTACCCCATCATGGCCGGTGTGTGGTCGAGCAGCGCCTTGAGGTCGCGTTCACGTTGGCGCAACGTGGCTGCCTGCATGGCATTCTTCTGTGCCAGTTCGGTGTTCAGGCGCTGGACCTCTGCTTCAGTTTGTTTGCGGTGTTCGATGTCGGTGTTGCTGCCCACCCATCGCACCAGTTGCCCCGCCTCGTCCAGCACCGGCTCGGCCCGGGTATCGAACCAGCGGTAGACCCCATCGTGGCGGCGCAGACGGAATTCGACTTCGAAAGCGCTCAGGGACTGCACGGCGTTGGACCAGCGCTGCATCAGTGCTTCCTGGTCGTCCGGGTGCACGTGTTCGAGCCAGCCCAGACCCAATTGCTCGGCCTCCGGTCGCCCGGTGTAGTTGATCCATTGCTGACTGAGGAAGTCGCAGCGGCCGTCTCGCCCGCACGTCCAGACCAGCTGAGGCAGCCCGTTGGCCATTGAGCGCCATCGCGATTCGCTGTTTTCCAGGGCTTGCTGATTGCGCTCTCGCTCGGTCACGTCACACAGGCACGCGACCACCTCGACGCCCGATGGGCCGTCCATCGGCGCGAGCGAGATGTCGACCAGGCACTCGCTGCCATCACCTCGCAGGGCCACCAGCTCTCGACCGGGGCCCATCTGGCGTGACGTGGGGTGGCTCACGAAACCGGCGATCAGCTGCCGGTGGCGTTCGCGCAGCCGCTCGGGGACCAGATCGTTCACGGGGCGGCCGAGCAGCGACGAGCGGGTGTGTCTCAACGCGGCCAGCGCGGCCGAATTGGCGTCCACGACCGTGCCGCGGGCATCGATCACCAGCAGGCCGGCCGGGCTGGCATGGAACACGGCACGCGATCGGTCGGATGTGGCCGCAGACGCCGAGGGCGTGCCAGGGGCGGCGGGGGCGGATGGCTCGAGCGTGGACGAAGGGCTCGACACGGTCATGACGCGGGCTCCGGCAACGGGTGGTTGCTCGAAGACCTGCACGCCGTCGAGCTCGGCGACATCCTGCACTGCACCATAACAGAATCCGTGCATCGAGCCTAGAGGGCGCTCACCCCCCACTGGGGGCCCTTTGCTTGAGGGGGTGAAACGATGGTGCGAGGCGCTATCCTCAGGCCTTGACAACCTCGTTCGATGAAGTGAATGGATCAGGCAGGGCTCACGCTGTACACCTTTGCGATGTCGCACTACAGCGAAAAAGTACGCTGGGCGCTCTCGGCTTGCCGTCTGCCGTTCCGCGAGGTGGTGATGACCCCGGCGATGCACCTGCTGCCGGCCATGCGCATGGGCGGGCGCGGGCGCACCACCCTGCCCATCCTGAGTGAGTTGCGACTCAATGGCGAGGTCTCGCACATCCAGGACAGCACGCGCATCCTGTTGTGGCTCGATGATCGCCATGGTCCGCTCGACATCCTGCCGCAAGGCACCCAGTTGCGAGGCGAGTGTCTGGACATCGAGCAGCGTTTCGACGCCATCGGACGCGACATCGCCCGATGCCTGTACGCCGACGCCTTCGACGACGACGCCCACGTGCTGGGTCTGTGGACGCAGCATGCGTCTCCCCTGCAGGCCCGCATGCTGGGCTATCTGTACCCGCTGATCAAGCTGGGGACGCGACTGCGGCTGGACACGAGCCGCATCCGGGTCGCCCGTTCGGTGCAGCGTATTCAGCAGGCCCTGGCCTGGCTGGAGGGGCGCATCAGCGATGGCCGTCTGTACCTGGTCGGATCGCGGCTCACGGTGGCCGACATCACGGCGGCCGCCTTGCTCGCCCCGCTGGCCTGTCCCCACCAGCACCCGGTGTTCGGCACGGCTGACTACGTCGAACGATTCCGCTCCCGCGGCGGGCCGTTGCGGCTGGACCGGCCCGCCATGGTGTGGGTGCGCAAGCTGTACGATCTGCACCGCGGCGCGCTCGAACTCCCTCTGCCTCGCGCTGCCTGATTCGGTGAATTCATGCAGGCCTTGCACATCCATGCGGGGCCACGGGCGCGGGCCCATCTGCGGCGGCACGGGCTGTCGCCGCAGGATGTCCGTCTGGTGCCTGCGGCTGCCGGAGGCCCCAAAGGCCTCATCCTGAACCACCTTGACCGCCAGCTGTTCGGCCACTGGCTGCCTGGCGCGTCGCCCGGCCACCACCTTCACCTGCTGGGCGCCTCGATCGGAGCCTGGCGCATGGCCGCCGCCTTGTCTGCCGACCCCACAGCGGCCTTCGAGCGGCTCGCGCACGGCTACATCCACCAGCACAGCGATCCGTCGCCTGAGCGACGACGCCCGCCGGCCCGGGACATCAGCGCCGCATTTGCCCGCACCTTGCAGGACTTCTTTGGCGCCGACGTGCCTCACCTGCTGGCCCATCCGCGCTGGTCCCTGCACATCGTCACCTCCCGCGGGCTGGGCGTGTTGCAGCGACCGGGTCGCTGGGGGACGGCGGCAGGTTTTGCGGGGCTGGCCGTCGGCAACGCGATCGGCCGCCGCTGGGTGGGGCGCTGGCTGGAACGCACGGTGTTCTCCAGCAACGGCCATCCGCCCGTGTCGCTGAACGACCAGCCGACCCGCTGCGTGCGACTGACCGCCCAGAACTTCCTGCCCGCCCTGCAGGCCTCGTGCAGCATCCCGTTCTGGCTGGAGCCCGTGCTCGACATCCCTGGTGCGATACCCGGTGCGCATTGGGACGGTGGCATCATCGATTACCACTTTCACTGGCCCTACCATCAGCTCGAACATGGCGTGGTCCTGTATCCGCACTTTCAGCGCCAGGTGATCCCGGGCTGGCTGGACAAGGGCTTGCGCCGACGTCACCGACCCACGCCCTGGCTGGACAACGTCATCGTGCTGGCGCCCAACCCGGCCTGGGTGGCCACACTGCCTGGGGCCAAACTGCCCGACCGCAACGATTTCACCGGCCTGCCGCCGGCCGACCGGGTGGCCCGCTGGACCCGAGCCGTGGCCGACAGCGAGCGCCTGGCGGCCGAGTGGGCGGCCTGGCTGGACGCCGGCTGCCCTGCCGACCGGGTGCTCGAGCTCTGAGGCGCGGGCCGCCGCGACGGGGAGCGGGCGCGGCCGAGTGTCGCTACACTCCGGGTTGATGGACGTCTCCGACAACCTGCTGGCCATGGCCGTGCTCATCGGCCTGAGCGCCCTGTTTTCCATGGCCGAACTGGCCGTGGCTGCTTCTCGGCCCCTCAAGCTGCGCCAGATGGCCGAGCTGGGCGACGCGCGCGCCCAGCGCGTGCTGCGCGTGCAAGACGAGCCCGGCGACTACTTCACGGTCATCCAGATCGGCCAGAACACCGTGGCCATCCTGGCGGGGCTGGTCGGGGAGGGCGCCTTCTCGCCGGCGATCGAGCGACTGCTGGCGGTGCTGCAGGTCGCGCCCGAGCAGGCCCAGCGCATCGGCCCGGTCCTGTCCTTCCTGCTGGTCACCAGCCTGTTCATCGTCTTTGCCGATCTGCTGCCCAAACGGCTGGGCATCGTCATTCCGGAGCGGGTGGCGGTGCACCTGGTGGGGCCCATGCGTTATGGGACCACGGTCTTGATGCCGGTGGTGTGGGTTTTCAAGCGCGTCACCGACCTGCTGTCGGCGCTGTTGCGCTTCCCGGCCCGGCGCGACGACCGCATCACCCCCGACGACATCCTCGCGATGGCCCAAGCGGGCGCCGATGCAGGGGTGCTGGCGGCGCCCGAGCATCAGGTCATCGAGAACGTCATCGAACTGGACACGCGCACGGTGACCAGCGCCATGACGGCGCGCGAGCGCATCGTGCATTTCCTGGTCGACGACAGCGAGGTGCTCGTCCGCGCCCGCATCGACCAGTATCCGCATTCGACCTACCTCGTCTGCGACGGTGACATCGACCATGTGCTGGGCTATGTGGATTCGAAGAACCTGTTGCGGCGCCTGTTGAATGCGCAGCCCATCGATCTGCGTGCCGAGGGCCTGATCCACAAGGTCCTCATGGTGCCCGACCGCTTGACCCTGTCGGAAATGCTCACCCAGTTCCGGCAGGCCCATGAGGACTTTGCCGTCATCGTCAATGAATACGGGCTGGTGGTGGGCATCATCACCATCAACGACGTGATGAGCACCGTGATGGGCGAGCTGGTCAGCCCTCTGGATGAAGAGCAGATCGTTCGCCGCGATGCCGATTCCTGGCTGATCGATGGCATGACGCCCATCCCGGACGTGCTGCGGGCGTTGTCGCTCGACGGTCTGCCCGACGAGGGCGAGTACGAAACGCTCAGCGGCTTTCTGATGGTGTCACTGCGGCGCATCCCCCGGCGCACCGACGCCGTCGAGGCCGAGGGCTACCGCTTCGAGGTGATGGACGTGGACAACTTCAAGATCGACCAGGTGCTGGTCACTCGGGTGGGTCAGGCGGCCAGCGGCACCGAGGGGAACAACGGAATCTGATCGACGGTGCGCACGACGAACCCGTCCTGGCCGGTGGGTTGGCGGCACTCGATGAAGCTCCACTCCAGCTCGCCCACGGCCCAGCGGGTCGGGTCGGCGTGCAGCGGGCCCAGCGTCATGCGGCCGATCAGCCCCCAAATGTAGTACTTGAGGGTGAAGCGGTCAAAGGCCATGCCGAAGCAGAAATCACCGAGCGAATAGGCCGCCACCTGCCGCGGCCCCATGGCGGGTGTGTGCACGGTGAGGGGCTGGGGGGTGTGACTGTGGTGACCGATCACGGCATCGAACTGCGTCAGCCAGTGCTGCATCTGATCGACCAGGGACGGGCGCGGGTAGAGCTCGAGCTCGAAACCCCAATGCGGATACAGCAGGTTGAAGGCCCCCGCTCGCCGGTGCTGCTCGGGGCCTTTCAGCCAGGCCAGGTGGTGCCCAGTGCGGTTGCTCCACTGGGTGCCGGTGATCACACGGATGTCGTCGCCCAGGTCGATGGATGGACAGTCCTGAATACCGAAGCACCGGAAGCCGCGCTCGCGAAGCAGATCGAGCGTGTAACGGCAGGTGGGCTCGCCGTAGTCGCCGGTGTGGTTGTTGGCCAGGCTCAGCACCAGGCGTTCGGCCGGGGCGGCCTGCAGCAGGCTGTCGAGGATGGGCCGCGTGTGCTTCTGATCGGGCGCGATCTGCGGCTCGGCGGTGATCACACCCTCGAAGTTCAGCAGCACGTGATCGCACGGGGCCCAGAAGTCGCGCACGGACGGGTCGATGCGCAAGGGGCGCTCGAACATGGACATCACGTCGCCGCCAAAGCCCACGCTCACACGGGGATCGATGGCATTGAGCACGTTGCGCCGCGGCGCAAAGTGCACGTCGGCCTCGTTGCGGGCGTCGGCCCCCACCAGGTTGCGCCAGAGCACGCCCAGGCCTTCGCGGGGCGTGTAGGGGCGGGACGTGAACGGGCGGATGAAGCGCTTGTAAAGGGGCTCGGGCGGGATGTGCATCACATCGACTGGTTCAGAAGGTCTTCGTAATCGCGCGCCGTGGCCAGTCGCGGGTTGGTCTTGTGACAGTGGTCGGCCAGGGCGCCGGTGACGATCCGCTCGAACCATTCACGTTGCACGCCCAGTGCCGCCAGCCCGGAGGGCAGACCGAGGCGTGCGTTCATGTCGCGGATGGCGGCCGGGATGTCTTGGGCTGACGTCAACCCCATGGCGTGGGCCATGCGGGCCAGTCGCCGGTCCTTCTTCATGCTTTCGGCCTCGGCATTGAAGGCGATGACCGCCGGCAGGAACATGGCATTGAGCGTGCCATGGTGCAGCTTGGGGTTCACGCCACCCAGGCTGTGGCTGAGGCTGTGCACCGCGCCCAGACCCTTCTGGAAGGCCATGGCGCCCTGCATGGAGGCACTCATCATGTTCAGACGCGCTTCGCGGTCGCTGCCTTGGGTGGTGGCGCGCTCGATGTGGGCCCAGGCCCGCTCCAGGCCGTCCAGGGCGATGCCGTCAGCGGGCGGGTTGAATGCGGGCGCCATGAAGGTTTCCATGCAGTGGGCGATGGCGTCCATGCCCGTGGCGGCCGTGAGCATCGGTGGCAGACCGAGCGTGAGTTCAGGGTCGCAGATCGCGGCCTTGGGCATCAGGTTCCAGGAATGGAAGCCCAGCTTGCGGCCGTCATCGACAATGATGATGGCGCCCCGAGCGACTTCGCTGCCGGTACCTGCGGTGGTGGGGACCGCAATCAGCGGGGCGGCCTGGTCGGTGATGCGGGGGGATCCGCCTTCGATGGTGGCGTAGGTCTTCAAGGGGCCATCGTGGGTCGCCATGATGGCCAGGCCCTTGGCCAGGTCAATGCTCGAGCCCCCGCCCACGGCAATCAGGCCGTCGCACTGGCTGGCCTTCCAGACTTCGTGGGCCGCGCGCACCGACGATTCGGTCGGGTTCGGCGGGGTCTGGTCGAAGACGGTGACCGGCAGGTCGGTGAGCGCATCCAGGGCCTTTTGCAGGACGCCAGCAGCCTTGACGCCCGCGTCGGTGATCACCAGTGGCCGGCGGATGCCGATGCGCTCGCATTCGGCCGCCAGCAGGCGCACGGCGCCGAAATCGATCTGGATCTGCGTCAGGTAAAGAATGGTGGCCATGGATGCTTGTCAGGGCGTTCGGCGCCAGTTCAGAATGTGGTGTCGCACTCTAACGCGAGTCTTCAAGGCGGGCGCTGAGGGGTCCTCCGTGTTTAGATCGTACAGTCTAAATTCGGGGGGTGGCGAGGTGTGACAGATCCATTACCATACGCGCGCCGTGAAACAAACGTTTGAAACGTTTGTACGACCCTGGTGCCGCCATGCCCCCCATCACGACCGCCCGACTGTCTCCGCAAGACACCAAGAGCCGCATCCTCGATGCGGCCGAGGCCCTGTTCGTCTCCGGCGGGTTCGAGTCCCTGTCGATGAGGCAGATCACCAGCGCTGCCGGTGTCAACCTGGCCGCCGTCAACTACCACTTCGGCAGCAAGGATGCGCTGATCCAGGCGGTGCTGTCCAGACAGTTGGACCCGCTGAACGAACGCCGCGAAGCCATGCTCGATCATTTCGAAAAAGAGGTGGGCTCGCTGCTGACCTGCGAACACGTGCTGGCCGCCATGTTCCTGCCCGCCGTGCGCATGTTCAATGATCCACAGGATTCCGGCCGCTACCTGCAGTTCCTGGGCCGGGCCTACACCGACCCCTCGCCGGTGGTGCGCGACTTCATCAACACCCACTACCTGCAGACGCTGGGGCGCTTCTTCACCGCGTTCCAGCGCACCTTGCCGGAGCTTCCGCGTGCCGAGCTGGGCTTTCGCTTGCACTTCGCCATGGGTGCCCTGTCGGGCATTTTGGCGGGCGGCAATACCCAGCGGCTGATCCGAGATTTCACCCAGGGCCACACCGACGAGACGCTGCTGCTGTCGCGTCTGGCGGCCCTGATGGTGGCGGCGCTCAAGGCCCCCTTGCCGGGGCCGGGCGACCTGACCGCGTTCGGAGACATCGTCCGCCTGTCGGACGGGTCACCGGCATCCCTGTCGAGCCAGACTGCACAACCACACTGACGACTGTTCCCCGCCGAGAAGACCCCGATCAGGGGCTTCGCATCATCCACCCGACCGGACGGCTGTGCACGCCAACCGGTGATGAATCCAACTGGAAAGATCCGCATGAAAGACGGTTACCTTGATTTCGCCAATTCCTCCATGGGCTCCAAGCTGGTCAACGCCCTGGGGCTGCCCAAGCCGCTGCCCCTGGAACGCTACAAGGCCGGCGACCCCGTCATCAAGGGTTCGGTGCTGATCGGTGGCAGCGCCGATTCGCAACTGCTGGAGCCGCTGGCCGCCATGATGAAGGCGATCGGGGCCCAGACCGTGGCGCATGAGAAGCTGCCGCAGTGGATCTCGGTGGCCAACAAGGCCGGCCTGACGACGGGCCGCTGGGGCAACAACGGCCAGCCGGGCGAAAAGGTCAAGGCCCTGGTGTTCGATGCCACTGGCCTGTCGGACAGCACCCAGTCGGACGCCCTCTATTGGTTCTTCCACGATGCCGCCCGTTCGCTGCTGCCCTGCGGCCGCGTGGTGGTGATCGGTCGCCCGCCCGAGGAATGTGATTCGCCCCGCAAGGCGACCATCCAGCGCGCCCTCGAAGGCCTGACCCGCTCGCTGGGCAAGGAACTCAAGAAGGGCTCGAACGCCCAGCTGGTCTATGTGTCCGAAGGTGCCGAGGGCTACATCGAATCGACGCTGCGCTTCCTGCTGTCGGCCCGCTCGACCTACGTGTCGGCCCAGGTGATCCGCATCGGCAAGCCCGTCGGCGAGGTGATCAAGCCTGCCGACTGGAACCAGCCGCTGGCCGGCAAGAAGGTGCTGGTGACTGGCGCCTCGCGCGGCATCGGTGCGGCCATCGCCGAAACCATGGCCCGTGACGGCGCCCAGGTCATCGTGCTGGACGTGCCCCAGGCCCTGGCCGGCGCTCAGGAAGTGGCCAAGAAGATCGGTGGCAAGGCCATCGGCCTGGACATCGGTGCGGCCGACGCGCCCCAGAAGCTGGTCGAGGCGGCCAAGGCCGACGGTGGCTGGGATGTGGTCGTGCACAACGCCGGCATCACCCGCGACAAGACCATTGCCAACATGAAGGAACAGATCTGGCAACTGGTGGTCAACGTGAACCTGTCGACGCAAGAGCGCATCAACGACGCGCTGGTCGAGTCGGGGGCCCTCAAGGCCGGCGGCCGCATCGTGTGCGTGTCGTCGATCTCGGGCATCGCCGGCAACATGGGCCAGACCAACTACGCGGTGTCCAAGGCCGGCGTCGTCGGCATGGTGCAGTCGTGTGCCCCGATCTTTGCCCAGAAGGGCATCACGATCAATGCCGTGGCCCCGGGCTTCATCGAGACGCAGATGACGGCTGCCATCCCGTTCGCCATCCGCGAAGCCGGCCGCCGCATGAACTCGATGAGCCAGGGCGGTCAACCGGTGGACGTGGCCGAGGCCATCAGCTGGTTTGCCAGCCCGGCCTCCAGCGCGATCACGGCCAACACCATCCGGGTGTGTGGCCAAAGCCTGATCGGCGCCTGACGCCTGCGTCTGCAACCTGCGCAACCACGCCGACATGAAGACGATCGAAGTCAAGAAGCTCCCCAACCCGCTGGCGCTGAACCTCGGCGCCGTGCGGCCGGGCACCAAGATCAAGCCGGTCGATGCGCTGCCCGCCATCACCTACGTGCGTCCCCGCGTGATCGTGGACCCGCGCAAGGTGAAGGCCTACGGACGCGTGTGCGGCTTCAGCAAGGCCCATGGGGTACCGATGCTGTTTCCGCACGTCGAGGCCTTCCCGCTGGCCATGATGCTGTTCGGCAACAAGGCCTTCCCCTGGCCGGGCATGGGGCTCGTGCACCTGGCCAACCAGGCACGACTGCTCAAGCGCATCAACCCGGGCGACGCCTTGCGCATCGAGATGCGCACCGGCGAACTGCTGGCCCATGACAAGGGCCAGGCCTTCACGCTGCACGCCCG
>Ga0255182_1000470_pt1 | contig 27061 bp, 21 predicted proteins | sample Atl_UVDOM_RepA_8_FD_188420 | JGI IMG/M metagenome (GOLD analysis project Ga0255182, IMG submission 188420) | Freshwater microbial communities from Altamaha River, Georgia, United States - Atl_UVDOM_RepA_8d | ecosystem: Environmental > Aquatic > Freshwater > River | place: USA: Georgia...
GAAGCTGTCCTGCTCATGAGACGCCGCGTCGTGCAGCACCCCGGGGCGCAGGCGGGCCACGGCGTCCATCAGGACCAGGGCCGGCAGTTCACCGCCGGACAGCACGTAATCGCCCAGGCTGATCTCTTCGTCCACGTGAGCGTCGATGAAACGCTGGTCGATGCCTTCATAGCGGCCGCACACGAGCACGGCGCCAGGCCCCTCGGCCAGTTGCTGCACGCGGGCCTGGGTGAGCGGGCGCCCCGCCGGGCTGAACAGAATGACCGGCGTGCGAGCGTGCCCCAGGGCGACCTGGTCGGCGCGCAGCGCCGCCATGGCTTTGGCCAGCGGCTCGACCATCATCACCATGCCGGGGCCACCGCCAAACGGCCGGTCGTCCACGCGGCGGTAGGCGTCGTCGGTGAAATCACGCAGCGGCCACAGGCGCAGGTCGACGGCCTGGGTCTCGAAGGCACGGCGGGTCACGCCCACTTTCGAAAAGGGCTCGAACAATTCGGGAAACAGGGTGATGACGTCGAAACGCATGGCGTGGCGTCGCCCGCCCCGGAAGACCGGGTCAGTAATCCAGGCCCCAGTCGGCCACAATGCGCCGATCGGCCAGGCTCACGCTGTCGATGTAGGCCGACACGAAGGGGATCAGCCGCTCGACGGGGGCCTGCCCTTCGGCGGGCGGCGGCGTCACGCAGCGCAACACGCAATGCGGACCGGTGTCGAGCAGGTCGACCACCTCGCCCAGCGCCTCGTTGTCGCGGTTGACCACCTGCAGGCCGATCAGGTCGACCCAGTAGAACTCGTCGTCGTCTGGCGTGGGGAACGCCGACCGTGACACGAACACGCGAGCGCCCTTGAGCGCTTCGGCGCCATTGCGGTCGTCGATGTCGTCGAACGTGGCCACGATCACGTCGCCCTGCTCCTTGGCCGAGCGCACCTTCAACGCGGTGGGCGCGGCCAGGCGGGCGGGTCGGGCTGCCGGTTCGGCCGGCGCACTGGCGCCGGGCTTGCGCACCCCCTGCGGCCTGTCGGCGGGGAGCACGTACCACTTCTTGGTACAGAACAACGCCTGCGGGTCCGAGGAAAACGGGGTCAACTTGACCCCTCCCCGAACGCCCCAGGCGTCGATGATGCGCGCCACCTCGACGGCGTCTTCGGGCCAGGGCGTGCCATCGGGCAGCACCACCGGGGTCGAAGGCGTCGAGCGCGCGCTCTGCGTCATGCGGGCAGCGTCAGGCTCAGGCCGCGGCGGCCTTGGCCTTGGCTTCCTTGATCAGGCGGGTCACGGTGGGCGAGACTTGCGCACCGTTCTTCACCCAGTGATCCACGCGGTCCAGCGCGATGCGCAGGCCTTCAGCCTGGCCCGAAGCCATGGGGTTGTAAAAACCCACGCGCTCCAGGAAGCGGCCATCGCGACGGTTGCGCGAGTCGGCAGCGACGACGTTGAAGAAAGGGCGCTTCTTGGAGCCGCCGCGAGACAGTCGAATCACGACCATGATGTGTCCTTCAGAGATATCGGGTGCGACAAACCGGCCGGGGAGACACTCGCGACCTGCTCATCAATCGGAAAGCCCCGCCCGCTGCCCCTGGCAACGAAAGCGATGAGCTCCCGGCGAACCGCCCCGGTTAGATACGCGCTGCCACTCAAGCCAAAGGCATGGAGCCCAAAGCAAAAGCGCCGCCCGGGTCGGAAAACCTGAGATTATAGGGGCCGATGGCCTGTCGTGACAACGCCCTGCGCCCGACATCCCACCCGTCCCCTGCGATCCACACCCCGAAATGTCCGGAAACACCTACAAATCGAAGACGCTGGCCGCCTGGGCCGCGATGTTGGGCGGGCCTCTGGGCCTGCACCGCTTCTACCTGCACGGCCTGCGCGACGTGTGGGGCTGGCTGTGCCCGATCCCCACGGTGCTGGGCCTGTGGGGCCTGCAGCGGGTCCAGCAGTTCGGCCAGGACGACCCGCTGAGCTGGCTGCTGATCCCCCTGCTGGGCGCGATCGTGGCCGGCACCATGCTGCAGGCCATCCTGATTGGCCTGACACCCGATGAGCGCTGGCACGCGCGCCACAACCCGGCGCTGGCGGGCCACCCGGAAGCGCCCGCGAGCGGCTGGGGCGTGGTCTTTGCCATCGTGATCTCGCTGATGGTGGGTGCCGGCGTGCTGATGGCCACCATCGCGTTTTCCGGCCAGCGCTACTTCGAATACCAGATCGAAGAAGCGCGCAAACTCAGCCAGTGAGGGCCGGGCCGTGGGCACGGGCGATGCCCTGCCCGATAATCGCGGTTTAGCGTTTCCACCCCCTCATCTCGCACGCGCCATGACTTCAGCCGATTCGAACACCCCGCTGACCTATGACCAGGCCGGTGTCAACTACGACCTGATCGATCCGCTGAAGATCGCCGCCCAGCGCGCGGCCGCCGCCACCGGCGCCCACCTGGGTGTGCACGGCTTTGCCGAAGTGGGGGCGTCGCGGGGCGAATCGGCCTACGTGGTCGATGTGGGCCCGATGTACCTGGCCAGCATCGTCGAATGCCTGGGCACCAAGACGCTGGTGGCCGACGAGATGGCCCGCCTGACCGGGCGCAGCTACTACGACGGCATTGCCCAGGACACCATTGCCATGGCCGTGAACGACCTGATCACTGTGGGCGCCACGCCGCTGGTGGTGCAGGCCTACTGGGCCGCCGGTGGATCGGACTGGTTCAACGATGCCCAGCGCTCGCAGGCCCTGGTGGCCGGCTGGAAGAAGGCCTGCGACACCTGCCAGGTCGCCTGGGGCGGCGGCGAGACCCCGGCCCTGGCGGGCATCGTGGCCGACGGTCGCGTCGACCTGGCCGCGTCGTGCACCGGCATCATCAGCCCCAAGACCCGGCTGTCGGTGGGTGATGACCTGGCCGCGGGCGACGCCATCGTTTTCCTGGCCGCCAGCGGCATCCATGCCAACGGCCTGTCGCTGGCGCGCAAGCTGGCCGAACGCCTGCCGCAGGGTTACCTGACGGACATCGGCAATGGCCAGACCTACGGTGATGCCCTGCTCGCCCCCACCGTGCTGTACTCGCCCGTCACCGAAGCGCTGGCCCGCGCCGGCATCACGCCGAAGTACTGCGCCAACGTCACCGGCCACGGCTGGCGCAAACTGATGCGGCACCCCAAGGCCCTGACCTACCGCATCACGGCCGTGCCCGACAAGACCGCCATCCTGGCCTACATCCAGAAGGCGTGCCAGATGGACGACCACGAGGCCTATGGCACGCTGAACATGGGCGCCGGTTTTGCCCTGTACCTGCCCGCCGACCAAGCTGAGCGCGCGGTCGAAGTCGCCCGCAGCGTGGGCATCGACGCCCTGGTGGCGGGCCGAGTCGAAGAGGGCCCCAAGCGTGTGGTGATCGAGCCGCTGGGCGTCGAGTTCTCGGGCGAAGAGCTGCAACTGCGCTGAAAGCGCTCAACATTTGTAACAAGGTTCCGAAATCCCGGCTGGGTCGATGTCGGCCCAGCCCACCGTGTGTCGCGGGCGGGCACATGGACCCCTGGATCAGGGAAGGGAGGAACCGATGGGAATGGCTCACGTGCTGGTGGCGGACGATGACGACGTCACCCTGGAAATGCTGGACGCGGCCTTGCAGGACGGCCACCGCGTCACCACCGCCCGCAACGGGCGTCAGGCCCTGCAGCTGGTGCGCGATCACGCGGTCGACTTGGTGCTGCTGGATGTCGACATGCCCGACATCGACGGCTACCAGGCTTGCGAGGCCCTGAAGGCCCACCCCGACACGGCCGACCTGCCGGTCATCTTCCTGTCGGCCAAGGTCAACCTTGAGGAGCGTTTGCGCGGCTACCGGGTGGGTGCCCATGACTACCTGACCAAGCCCTTCGAGGTGCCCGAGCTCACCACCAAGATCCGCCTGGCGGTGGAACAGCGCGAGCGCCAGCGCCAGCTCAACGGCCAGTTCGAAGAGGCGGTGAACACCGCGCTGACGTCGGCCAACATGTATGGCGAGGTCGGCGTGGTGCTGGCCCTGCAGCGCCAGCTGGCGACCTGCCGGGGCTACGAGGACATCGCCCAGGCCTTCTTTGGCGCGCTCGAACAGGTGGGCTTCGAAGGGTGCCTGCGCCTGTCCGGCCGCCTGGGCGTGCTGTCGCGCAACGCGCGCACCGATTGCTCGGCCCTGGAAAACTCGCTGCTCGACCACCTCGAGCGCGTGCCCGGCCCCTCGGTGCAGGCCGTGGGCGACAACACCTGCTTTCGCTATGGGCATGTGCTGATCCTGGTGCGCCACCTGCCGATGAATCCCTCGGGCATCGGACTCGGGCAGGACGAGTGCGACCGTCTGGCGCGGGTGCGCGACAACATCGCCCTGATGGCCGAGGGCCTGCTGGCCCGCATGCATTCGCTGGATGTCGAGATCGAGAATTCGCGCCTGGGCCAGGCCCGCGAGCTCGTGCAGATCACGCACGAGGCGCTGGTCGACATCTCGGCCCAGCAACACGCCAACCGCCTCCACATGGGTCAGGTGTTTCAGCGCATGCGCATCGAGATCGAGCACTCGTTCATCCACCTGGGCCTGACCGAGCAGCAGGAGGACTTCCTGGCCAACACGATGCAGCGCCACATACACGACGCGCTGTCGGTGTTCGACGAAGGCAACGAGATCGAGCAGCACCTCGACCGCCTCATCCAGCGCTTGCATGAACACGCCCGTTGAACCGACGCGCCTGCCGGTTCCGCACGGCGGTCAGCTGGCCACCCTCAAGGACATCCGGCAGAGCATCGACGCCGGCATCGAGCGGTCGGTCAACCTTTTTTTGACGCTGGCGGCCGCCTGCGGCCTGGTGCTGTTCCTGGCGCTGAGCGTGGTGTCGCATGACACCCCAAAACCGGAAAGCACCCGGCTGGCCTCGACCATGCTGCTGACCGTGGCGGCCGTGGGCGGGCTGGGCGTGGCCCGGCGCTGGGGGGCCCGGCGGGCCCTGCTGTGGTTTTCGGGCCTGGTGATGGCCGTGGTGTGGATCACGGCCCTCACCCTGGGCACCGGCGTGGCCTCGTCCAGTGCCGTGGTGCCCGCGGCCCTGATCGCGATCCTGGGCTTCGTCGTGGGCCCCCGGGTGAGCGCCTGGGCCACCGTGTCGGCCATCGTGGGTGTGGGTGCACTCGCCGCCCTGCAGGCAGCGGGGTTGATCCCAGGTCTCCGCGGTGGCCACACCCCCCCCATGGCCAGCTACGCGATCATGCTGGTCGGCGTCTTCGGACTGATCGGGTGCACGGTGACGCACTTCAGCCGCATGCTGTGGCGCGCCATGGAGGTGCTCGAAGGCGCCCGCATGGACCTGATGGGCAAGATCGTTGCGCAAGGGCGGATCCACGCGGCCCTGCTGGAAAGCCAGACCCGCCTGCAAGCGGTGCTCGACCACGTGCCGCTGGCCGTGATCATGTACGACCCCCACACCGGCCGCATCCACCAGGCCAATGCCTTCGCATTGAAGGCGCACGGTGCACCCGATGTGGAGCACCTGGAGCGTCACCACCTGTTCGGCGAGGCGCCCTACAGGGGCAGCGACTTTCGCGCGCACGTCGTCCAGGTGCCCCGCACCGGGCCGAAGGAGCTTCAGTGGAAGACGCGCCACGCCGACGGTCGCACCATCTGGTGGTCGGTCCGGCTGGACCTGCTGCCGGTACAGGGCGAGACCTACGTGGTCTGCTATGCCCAGGACATCACGGCACGCCTGGCGGCCGAGCAGGCCCTGCACGAGCAGCAAGAGCATCTGGAAGAACAGGTGCGCGAGCGCACCGCCGAGGCACTGACCCAGCAACGGCGCATGGAAGCCATCATCGATGCCCTGCCCGTCACGCTCAACATCAAGGGCCGCGACGGCCGCTACCAACTGAGCAATCGCCTGTTTGAACAGGCCTGCGGGCTGAGCAAGGCGCAGCTGATCGGCTGCCCGACCGAGGCCCTCTACCCCAGCGAGTTGGCCAGCCGCATCCGAACCTACGAGGACGACATCTTTGCTGGCAAGCCCGAGGTGCGTTACGAGCAGACCCGTCACTGTGCAAACGGTCGCGACAAGGACCTGCTGGTGACCAAGGTGCCCCTGCGGGACGACCAAGGCCGACCCGAGGCCATCCTGACCCTGGGCATCGACATCACCGACCAGAAGCAGCTCCAGCGCGACCTGTCTGCGGCCAAGATCGAGGCGGAACGACTGGCCCGCGTCAAGAGCGATTTCCTGGCCAACATGAGCCACGAGATCCGCACGCCACTGCACGGCATGCTGGGCATGACCCAGGTGGGGCTGATGAACCCCAACCTGTCGGTGCCGTGTCGACCGCTGCTCGAGCGCATCATGCAGTCCGGGCGGCACCTGCTGGGCGTGATCGATCAGGTGCTCGATTTTTCCAAGATCGATGCCGACAAGCTGGAGGTCGTGCTGGAGCCCATCAGCCCCGAGCGCGTGGCCGAGGAGGCCTGCACGCTGGTGGAGCAACGGGCCCGGGACAAGGGCCTGGAGCTGGTGCGGGCGCAGCAGGACCTGCCTGCCGCCGTGCAGGGCGATGCCCTACGCTGCCGCCAGATCCTGGTCAACCTGCTGGGCAATGCGATCAAGTTCACCGAATCCGGTCGCGTGAGCCTGACGGTGCGTGCCCAGGGTGATCGGCTGTACTACGAAGTGCGCGACACCGGGGTGGGCATGAGCGCCGAGGCGCTGCAGCGCATCTTCACCCCCTTCGAACAGGCGGACAGCTCGACCACCCGGAAGTTCGGAGGCACCGGTCTGGGCCTGAGCATCAGCCGCCGTCTGGCGCAGCTGATGGGGGGCGACCTCAACGTGTGCAGCACGCCCGGCCGCGGCTCGACCTTCACCCTGTGCCTGCCGCTTCGACCGACGGCCCCTGGCGTGGAGCCCGTTCGGGCGGCCGACCACGCGCTGGACCCGGGTGCCATCGCGCCTGACCTGCGGGGGCTGACGGTGCTGGCCGTCGACGACGTGGACATCAACCGCGACATCCTCGAAGGTCTGCTGGCCGGTCGAGGCGCCAACGTGCACCTGGCTGCCGACGGGCAGCAAGCCATCGAGCGGCTGCGCAGCCTTGGACCCGATCGCGTGGACGTCGTGCTCATGGATGTGCAAATGCCCGGCATGGACGGGGTCGAGGCCACGCGGCACCTGCATGCCCTGCGCGCCGACCTGCCGGTGATCGCGCTGACGGCCCATGCCCTGGCCGAGGAACGGGCCCGCTGCATGGCCGGCGGCATGATCGGCCATGTGGCCAAGCCGTTCGAGGCCGAGGACCTGGTGCGAGCCATCTTGCAGGCACGTCATCGACCCGCAGCACCGCTCGCCGTGGCGCCCCCCCTCGTGCACCGCGAACCGGTGGCGCCAGCGATGCCCGTCGCGCTGGATCTGGACGCGGCCCTGCGCCGTTGCGGGGGCAAGACCACCCTGCTGCACAAGCTGGTGCAACGCTTCGTCAACGAGCAAGGGGACTTTGCCGCGCGGTGCCAGCACCTGGTCGACCAGGACCAGCGCGACGATGCGCGGCGGCTCGCCCACATGCTCAAGGGCACGGCCGCGAACCTGGGGCTGCCCGGCCTGGTGCCCTCGGCCGACAACCTGGAGGCCGCCCTCACCCCCAGTGGTCCACCCGATGTGCGGCCCTTGATCACAGAGGTCGATACGGCCTTGCAGGCCCATGTGCGGGCGCTGCAGACCTGGCTGTCGGACACCACGCTCGCCACCGAGGCCTGACGAAGTCGACACAGATCGCCTACAATGCGCGGTGACGGGCCTCCCCGCATGGGGGCGCGGCCAACCGGGTCAGGTCGGGAACGAAGCAGCCCTAACCGTTTGCCTTCAGTGCCGGGGTTCAGGCTCGTCACCCTCCTTCTTGAACCGATGCCCCCAGCGTCGCGGCGGGAACCGAACTTCCGCGAAAGTTCGGGGTGTTGTCACTTCACAGCATCTGTCTCCCACCATGGCGCCCACTCCTGTCGCAAGCGGCATCGCACCGTCCCCCAGCACCTCGGTGCACATCGACCTGGGCGACCGAAGCTACGACATCCTCATCGGAGACGGTCTGCTGGGTGCAAGCGACACCTACGCCGGCCTGCCCCGCTCGACCCAGGCCCTGATCGTCACCAACACCACGGTGGGGCCGCTGTACACCCAGGCCCTGCGGCAGGCCATTGCCCCGCTGCACCAACGGGTGCTGGATGTCGAGCTGCCCGATGGCGAGCAGTACAAGGACTGGCCGGCCCTCAACCAGATCTTCACGAAACTGCTGGAACAAGCGGCCGACCGAAAGACCGTGCTCTATGCCCTGGGCGGCGGCGTCGTCGGCGACATGACCGGCTTCGCAGCGGCCTGCTACATGCGCGGGGTGCCCTTCGTGCAGGTGCCCACCACCCTGCTGGCCCAGGTGGACTCCAGCGTGGGCGGCAAGACGGCCATCAACCACCCGGCCGGCAAGAACATGATAGGGGCGTTCTACCAGCCGCAGCGCGTGGTGTGCGACCTTGCCACCCTGGACACCCTGCCCCAGCGCGAGCTCCTGGCGGGCCTGGCCGAGGTCATCAAGTACGGGCCGATCGCCGACGCCGACTTCCTCACCTGGCTCGAGGCGCACATGGACCAGCTGCTGGCTCGCGATCGCAGCGCGCTCGTGCACGCCGTCAAGCGCTCCTGCGAGATCAAGGCCTGGGTGGTGGGGCAGGACGAGAAAGAGTCCGGCCTGCGAGCCATCCTGAACTTCGGGCACACCTTCGGTCACGCCATCGAAGCGGGCCTGGGCTACGGCGAGTGGCTGCATGGTGAAGCGGTGGGTTGCGGCATGGTCATGGCCGCCGACCTGTCCGCACGCCTGGGGCTGATCGACGACGCCACGGCGCAACGCATCCAGGCGCTGATCGAGCGCACCGGCCTGCCTGTCAAGGGCCCCCGCCTGGGTGCCGATCGCTACCTCGAGTTGATGCAGGTCGACAAGAAGGCCGAGGGCGGCCAGATCCGCTTCGTGGTCATTGACTCGCTGGGGCAGGCGTCCATGCGCCCGGCCCCCGACGCGCTGGTGCGCGACGTGATCGCGGCACACACGGCCTGATTCCGCGCCCCTTGACAACCGGACGCACGGGTCTTCACCCCTGAAGACCCGTGCGTCCCGATCGCTGGGCTCTGCGGCCCTCTGGCGTGCTGCCACGCCCCCCTTCGTCCCTGACCGTCCTTGTACTTCGGCGCGATTCCCTGAGCAGGTGCCATCTCCGTGAATGGGCCTGGCCCGTGCGACGCTTGCGCCACGGCGTCGCGGGGTGGCAGGCAGGGCACTCCCCTTCTTACTGCAAACACCGTGCCATGCAGTACCAGCCCCATGAATTGGGGATCTCGCCCCAATGTCGACCGTCAAAGCGGACGGATCCGTCCATTCCCTGATGCCGCTCTGGACGAAATGGGGAAAAATTCACACCCATGAAAGACCCAACGCCCCCCCTTGCTGCTGAGCCCCAGGTCGTCGGTCACGCGCCGGCCTTTCTGCACTTGTTGCATCAGCTGGATCGGGTGGCGCGCACCGACCGCACCGTGCTGATTGCCGGTCCGACGGGTGCGGGCAAGGAGGTGATGGCCCAGCTCATCCACCACCGGGGACACGAACCCTCAGCCCCGTTTCTGGACATCAACTGCGGGGCCCTGCCCGAGCACCTGGTCGAAGCCGAACTCTTCGGCTACGCCAAAGGGGCCTTCACCGGGGCCGCAGCCCAGCACCCGGGTCATTTCGAGCGGGTGGGCACCGGCACGCTGTTCCTGGACGAAATCGGCGAGTTGCCGCTGTCGTTGCAACCCAAGTTGCTGCGGGTGCTGGAAACCCGCTCGTTCCGTCCGATCGGCTCGACCGAGGTCAAGCGCTTCTCCGGCCGGGTGGTGGCTGCGTCGCACCGGGACCTGGAGGCGCTGGTGCGCGAGGGCCGCTTCCGCGAGGATCTGTACTACCGCCTGGCGGTGTTCGTGCTGAACCTGCCCGGCCTGGACCAGCGCCGCGAGGACATTCCCGATCTGGTGAACCACTTTGCCGCGCTGCAACCGCGTCCGCTGACCTTCAGCGAGGCCGCGCTGCAGCGCCTGCAGAACCACTCCTGGCCAGGCCACATCCGCCAGCTGCGCAGTGTCGTCGACCGCCTGGGTGTGCTGTCCGAGGCATCGCACATCACCGTCGACATCCTGGCCGACTTCCTGGCGCCCCAGCCCCTGTCGGCCCCAATGGACCCGGTCAGTCTGGCCGACGCCCTGCTGGCCCTGCCGGGCGACGACAAGCTCACGACCGCAGAACAATTGCTGATCGACCGGGCGATGCAACTGAGCGATCACAACAAGTCTGCGGCGGCCCGCCTGCTGGGCGTCAGCCGCAAGGCCGTCGAGCGGCGACTGGCGGCGCGCAGCGAGCGTCAGCGCACGGCCGAGGACTGCCTCGAGGAAGCCCAGCGCCACATCCAGTCAGCGGCCTTCAAGGAAGCCGTGCCCCTGCTGCGCATGGGTCTGGACCGCGTGCGCAACGCCGCCGACACCCCCGAGGCGCGTCGACTGCGCTACGACCTGCACCGCCTGCTGGGCGTGAGCCTGCGCAGCCTCGAAGGCTGGCTGAGCGCCGAAGCGCTGCAAGCGTATGAAGCGGCGTTCCGCGCCGGCGATGGTGTGGTCGACAACACCGAGCTCAGCTCCATCCTATTCGGCATCTGGACCACCCAACTGATGTCCATGGACCTGGGCAAGGCGCGCGGCACCGCCCAGGAGATGCTGCAACGCGCCCAAGTCAGTGGAGATGCCGACCTGGTGGCCGAAGCCCATGTGGCCATGGCCAACACCCTGTACTGGCTGGGCGACAGCGCCGAGACGCTGGCCTGCCTGCAACGCGGTGGCCTGGTCCCGGTGGGGGACCAGGAGCGCTGCCGCACCCAGGGCTTCGACCTGGTGGGCCTGGCTTTGAACTTCGAGGGCCTGGCGGCGTTCCAGGTGGGCGACTTCGCTCGCGCCGAACAGGCCCGTCGCCGGCTCGTCGCCCGCGCAGAGCTGACGGCCGAGCACCCGCTGAACCAGGCCATTGCCTTGCAGGGCGGCGCCTGGCTGTCGTGCCTGTTCGACGACATGGCGTCGCTGGGGCCGCTGGCCGACGCGCTGGAGCGGCTGTCGGCCCAGCACGGTTTCGTCTTCTACCGGGGCGTCGGCCAGATCTTCCGAGGGGTGCACCTGCTGTCCCAGGGGCGACACGACGAAGCCGAGACCGCCATCCGCGAAGGCTTTGAGGTGCACATGCTGCGCAACGGCGGCAAGCTGTTCCACTCCTTCCAGGCCTGGAAGCTGGGCGAGGTGCTGCTGCAGGCCGGCCATGCCGCCGAAAGCGAGCGGCTCATGGGGCAGGCCCTGGACGTGTGCCTGGACCAGCAGGATCGGGCCTACCTGGGCGAGCTGCTGGACGTGCAAGGACGCGCCCGTCAGGCCATGGGCGATACCGACGGCGCCGAGGACGCCTTGCGCAGCGCCATGTCCACGGCCCTGGCCCTGGGGGCCGTGCCCGCACGTCTGCGCGCGGCCACCCACCTGGCCGAGCTGTTGCATCACGACGGGCGCACGCGGCAGGCGCAGGACCTGCTGGACAAGACGCTCAGGCCCCTGGACAAGGCCGCTCCGTTCGGTTCCTTGCGCGAAGCCCTGGCCCTGCAGGCGCGGCTCTCGGCTTGAAGTCCCACCCCTTGCCCCGTGTGCACGTTGCGAGACGGTGGCGGTCCGATGTCCGGGTAGGATAGGCGCAGCACATCACCTACACACCTCGGACCCACCATGTGGCTCGCCCCTTACGCCAGTCAACCGGACAAGACGCGGGGCCGTCGTCACCCGGAACAGCCGGCCCCCACGCGCAGCGACTACCAGCGCGACCGCGATCGCATCGTGCACAGCACCGCGTTCCGCCGGCTGGTCTACAAGACGCAGGTGTTCCTCAACCACGAGGGCGACCTGTTTCGCACCCGGCTGACGCACTCCCTCGAAGTGGCCCAGCTCGGGCGCTCGATCGCCCGCTCGCTCGGCCTCAACGAGGACCTGGTCGAGGCGATCGCGCTGGCCCACGACCTGGGCCACACGCCCTTCGGCCACGCCGGGCAGGACGCACTCAACGCCTGCATGGCCGAACACGGCGGCTTCGAACACAACCTGCAATCGCTGCGGGTGGTCGACGAACTTGAAGAGCGGTACCCGGCGTATGACGGTCTGAACCTCACGTTCGAAACCCGCGAGGGCGTGCTCAAGCACTGCTCGCGCCGACATGCCGAACTCATCGAGGCCCGGGAGCCCGGCGGCGTGGGGCGCCGGTTCCTGGACAACACGCAACCCAGCCTCGAAGCCCAGCTGTGCAACCTGGCCGACGAAATCGCCTACAACGCCCATGACATCGACGATGGTGTGCGATCCGGCTTGATTGCGCTGGAGCAGTTCGAATCGGTGCCGCTGTTCGTGCACTTTCGCGACGACACGCTCAAAGAGCACCCCCAGGTGCGTGGCCGCCGGCTGCTGTTCGACACGATCCGCCGCATGCTGTCGCAGCAGGTGTACGACGTCATCGATGCCACCCGCGCCAAGATCGCCGAGCACATGCCCGTCACGGCCGATGACGCGCGACGCTGCCCGCCCCTGGTGCGGTTTTCGCCGGCCATGCGGGAAGCCAGCACCCAGCTCAAGCGCTTCCTGTTCCGTGAGCTGTACCGGCACCCCCAGGTCAACGACACCACCACCCGCGCCCGCCAGGTCATCACCGACCTGTTTGCCGCCTATGTCGCGCACCCGGCCGACATGCCGGCCGAACACGCCGCCCGAGACGATCTGCACCGGGCCGTGGCCGACTACATCGCCGGCATGACCGACCGCTTCGCCCTGCGCGAACACGAGCGCCTGACAGGCCAACGCCTGTTCTGACCCCGGCAAACGCATCTGTTTGCAAACAAGGCTCAAGTCCTCCGAGGGGCTTGACGATAACTAGCGGCTCGCCCGGAAACCACTGCAATCAAGCGCAGAAGTCAAGTGCAATAAGTCACTCAAGTGCGAGTTAGTTCGGGCGATAACCATTGCAACGGTGCTCGATGTGGGTACCGGGGTCCGGTTAGCCGGCCAGAGGTTTCAAAGGGTTCCCCCCTTGAGGCGCAACGGTTGACTAGCGTCGGGCAGGCAACGCTGCCGAAGGCATCCGCCCCAGGCACCAGTGTTCGCCGGCGCTTTTCGCCGGGTAGTTATTGCAACCAAAGGAGCGCACCATGCCGCAATCCGTCAATACCAACATCGTGTCGCTGAACGCTCAGCGCAACCTCAACGCATCGCAAGGCTCGCTGGCCACCTCGATGCAGCGCCTGTCATCGGGTCTGCGCGTCAACTCCGCCAAGGACGACGCTGCCGGTCTGGCCATCGCCGAGCGCATGAGCGCCCAGGTCCGCGGCATGAACGTCGCCGTGCGCAACGCCAACGACGCCATCTCGCTGGCGCAGACCGCTGAAGGCGCGCTGGGCAAGATCGGTGACAACCTGCAGCGCATGCGTGAACTGGCCGTCCAGTCGCGCAACGCCACCAACAGCGACGGCGACCGTGCCAACCTGCAGAAGGAATTCCTCCAGCTGCAGGAAGAAATCAACCGCACGATGGAAGGCACCAAGTTCAACGGCAAGGGCCTCTTCAACGGCGACGGCACCGACCTCGAGTTCCAGGTGGGCGCCGGCACCACCACCGAAGACAAGATCACCGTGGATGGCGTGACCCTGACCGGCGGCACCAGCAGTGACGCAGCCACCGCCATCACGGCCTACGACACCGACAACACGGATGCCACCGCCATTGCCGACATCATGGCCACCGCCGTCGGCTCATGGGATGGCACCGCCGGCATCGCCATCGGCGGCGACGATGGCAACGGTACCGCTGCGGGTACAGGGCAGATCGACGATGCCATCAACGTCATCGACAAGGCGCTGGACCTGGTCAACGACAAGCGGGCCGCATTCGGTGCAGCGCAGAACCGCTTCGAGGCGGTCATCTCGAACCTGCAGGTCAACATCGAAAACCAGTCGGCCGCCCGGGGTCGCATCATGGACGCCGACTTCGCGACCGAAACCTCGAACCTGTCGCGCGCCCAGATCCTGCAGCAGGCTGGTGGCGCCATGGTGGCCCAGGCCAACCAGCTGCCCCAGCAGGTCCTGTCGCTGCTGCGCTGATCCCACGCCCGCCACCGCCGGAGGCTCGCCTTCGGCGCGCGGTCGACCAGGCACCACCGCCCCGTGAAAAGGGCCGTGGTGCCTGATTCATTTGGGGGGCCTTTCCCGCGCACATCCTTGGATCGTCTGCTTGATTTCCGCCGAATACTGGAGTCAACAGGTCGAAGCAACTTTTCATGGCGACTTTGGCCTGCGATTGCAGGCCGACCTTGGGGTCGGGAGTCATGAAATCCTTAGGAGTGCACCATGCCCCAAACGATCAACACCAACATCGTCTCGCTGAATGCTCAGCGAAACCTCAACTCGTCACAGACGTCGCTGGCCACATCCATGCAGCGCCTGTCGTCGGGGCTGCGGGTGAACTCGGCGAAGGACGATGCGGCCGGCCTGGCGATTGCCGAGCGCATGAACGCGCAGATCCGCGGCATGAACGTCGCGATCCGCAACGCCAACGACGCCATTTCGATGGCGCAGACGGCGGAAGGCGCCCTGGGCAAGATCGGCGACAACCTGCAACGCATGCGCGAGTTGGCCATCCAGTCGCGCAACGCCACGAACAGCGACGGTGACCGGGCCAACCTGCAGAAGGAATTCCGCGAACTGCAAAAAGAAGTCTCCCGCACCATCAACAGCACGTCGTTCAACAACAAGAAACTGTTCGACGGATCGGCCGAAGAAACCATGGCCTTCCAGGTGGGTGCCGGCACGACAGACGACGATCGCATCGAACTCACCTCGGTCAACATGGTCAGCAACACCGCGGGCGACACCACGGCGGTGGCCGCCTCGCGCAGCACGCTGAGCGACAACGTGACCAGCCCGCCCCCCATCGCGGCCGCCACCATCGCCGACGTGATGCAGACCATCGTCATGAGCATGGCCGACGACGCCAACGCCGAAGGGGTGGCGATCGGCGGCTTCAAGGAAGACGGCACCACCCCGGTGGACGGCACCGTCATCGACGAGACGATCCGCCTGATCGACGGCGGCCTGGACAAGATCAACGACGCCCGCGCCGTCTTCGGTGCTGCACAGAACCGCTTCGAGGCCGTGATCTCGAACCTGCAGATCAACGCCGAGAACCAGTCGGCCGCCCGTGGACGCATCATGGACGCCGATTTCGCGGCCGAAACCGCCAATCTGTCACGCTCACAAATCCTGCAGCAGGCCGGCAACGCGATGGTCGCCCAGGCCAACCAGCTGCCTCAGCAGGTGCTGAGCCTGCTGGGGCGTTGATCAGAAGCACATTTTTACGGTTTCTCCCGCTCAAGTTTCGTGTGGCCGGGCCGATTCCCACCTTGTCCGGGTGTCTCGTGAAGGCCCCCGGACCTGTGTGCATTCTTGATTGAGGGGATCCATCATGGCCTCCATCAGCTCCATCGGTCTCGGCGCGAACATCGACGCCGAAAGCATCATCACCCAGCTGTTGACTCTGGAAAAGCAGCCGATCACCAAGGTCGAAGCTGAAAACACCAAGCTCAACACGAAGCTGTCGACCTGGGGTCGGATCCAGAGCGGGTTTTCCGCGCTGGAATCGGCCGCGAACGCGCTCACGCGCGACGGCTTCTGGTCGGCTACCACGGCCACCACGAGCGACGCCAGTGCGGTCAGCGTGACCACCGGTGCCGACTCGCCGTCCGGGGCCTACAGCGTGCAGGTCCAGCAGCTGGCACAGTCCCAGTACATCACCAGCAGCGCCTATGCAAACAAGGACGCTGTGGTCGGTGAGGGCACGCTGCGCATCGAACTGGGCTCCTTCACCCCCAACCCGACGGCGCCTCCGGCCGCCACGTTCGCCGCCAAGGCGGCCGCGACGGCCGTGGACATCGAGATCGGCCCGGGTGACAACACTCTCGAAAAAATCCGAGATCGCATCAACGCCGCCAACGCGGGCGTGACGGCCTCGCTGGTGAACGATGCCACCGGCACGCGCCTGGTGCTGCGAGGGTCGTCGGGTCAGGAAAACGGCTTTCGCGTGTCGGTCACCGAAAGCGGCACCGCCGGCCTGTCGGCCCTGGCCTACGACCCGTCAGCCGACATCACGACCATGACCGAAAGCCAGAAGGCGTCGGACGCCCGCGCCACCATCAATGGCGTGCAGGTGACGTCGGCATCCAACACCCTGACCAACGTGATCGATGGTCTGAGCCTCAAGCTGGGCAAGGTCACCACCACAGCGGTCGATGTGAGCGTGGATCGAGACAACACCAGCATCCGCACCGGCATCGACAACTTCGTGAAGGCCTACAACGATCTGGTCGGACTGATCCGCGTGCAGACCCTGTACGACGAGGCCAGCAAGACCGGGGGGCCCCTGCAGGGCGACAGCACCGCCAACGGCCTGATGCGGCAGTTGCGAAGCCTGGCCGTCAGCAGCACCAGCGGCTCGTCGGTCTTCGACCGTCTGTCGGCCGTCGGGCTGGAGATGAACAAGGACGGCACGTTCACAACCAACAGCACCAAGCTCACATCGGCCATGGGCAACCTGGGCGAACTCAAGAAGCTGTTCGCCAGTGCCAACGACAGCGACGTGACGCAGCAGGGCCTGGCCGTGCGGTTCAAGAACCTGGCTTCGCAGGTCACTGACAGTGAAGGCTCGATCTCGGCCCGCACTGATGGCATCAAGAGCACCATCGAGCGCAACGAGGACAAGATCGAACGGCTGGAGGACCGCGCCACGCGGACCGAGGCTCGCCTGCGCGCGCAGTACACGGCGCTGGACCAGTCGATGGCCAAGCTCAATGGCCTGTCGAGCTATGTGAGCGCCCAGCTGGCAGCGCTGTCCAACTCCTCATGAACGGGTGATTTCCCCGCCCTGTTACGGGGCATGAAGGGGTCAAGTGACGTCACCGCAGGTCGATAACCAAATCATCCACACACATCAACACCGCCGCAAGATGTACGCACCAGCCAGCCCCTTCAACCGCCCCATCCCCGCGGGCGCCCGCGCTCTGTCGGGCGTCTACCGCCAGGTGGGTGTCGAAACCAGCGTGGCCAATGCCAGCCCGCATGAACTCGTCAAGTTGCTGTTTGACGGCCTCTTTGATGCCCTGGCCCAGGCCAAGGGCGCCATCCAGGCCAAGGACTACCAGACCAAGGCCCGTGCGATGGACCGCGCCCTGCGCATCATCGACGAAGGCCTCAAGGCCAGTCTCGATCGCCAGCAAGGCGGGGAGCTCGCGGCCAATCTGCATGACCTCTACGGCTACGTCAGCCTGCGCCTGATCCAGGCCAACCTGCGTGACGACCTCAGCGCCCTCGCCGAGTGCGCCACGCTGATGACGCCCATCCGCGAAGCCTGGAACGCCCTGCCCGCCGAAGTCCGCGGCACCAGCCAGCCCAAGGAGATGATGGCATGAACGCACCCGAACTGCTGATGCCGCCCGAGGAAGAGCTGCAGGCCACCTCGCTGATCAACTACTACGAGGCGATCGAAAACGCCAGCCACAGCATGCTGGAAGCCGCCCGCGCGGGCGACTGGGACACGGTGGTCCGGCTCGAAGGCGCCTGCGCCGTGCTGATCGCCCAGCTCAAGCATGCGGCCAGCGAACACCCGCTGGGATCGGACGAGGCCATGCTCAAGGGCCGCATCATGCAGCGCATCCTGCGCAACGACGCCGAGATCCGCGACCTGGCCGAACCCTGGATCAGCGACCTCAGCCGCATGACCCAGGGACAGACCGACGGCGACACCCTGCACTGAACCCGGTCCGCTGCGCCCCAGTGGGCCCGTCCCCGGAACGACAACGCCCTGACCATGCCACAGGCCCTCGATGACTACCGCATCGGTTCCGCCGCGGAGATCCAGGATCTCCTGCGCCAACTGATCGACAAGCGCACGATGGTGACCCTCTCCGGGCCGGGGGGCGCCAGCTACACCACCCTGATGTGGTCGGCCCAGCCCGACCGCAAGGTGATGTGTTTCAGCGTCGACGACAAAGATCCGCGCCTGGCCACCTTGCTGGCGACCGACGAGGTTGTGGCCGTGGCCTACCTCGACAGCATCAAGCTGCAGTTCGATGTCGAAGGCATCGTGCTGGTGCGAGGGCAGGATGCGGCCATCAACGCCCGCTACCCGCGCGAGCTCTACCGCTTCCAGCGCCGAGAGTTCTTTCGCGTCAAGCCCCTGCTCAGCAGCTCGCCCGTGGCCCACCTGCCGCACCCGGAGCGACCGGGCCAGCCGCTGGTGGTGCGCATCCTCGACATCAGCCTGGGCGGCGTAGCACTCGGCCTGCCCGCGAGTGCCCCGATGCTGACGCCGGGCACCAACCTGCGCGACTGCATGCTCGAGCTCGACCCCGAGACCCGCATCGACGCCGACCTGCACGTGCAGCACATCACGGTGCTGGACGGGCACGGGCAGGCGGCACGCATCGGCTGCGAGATCCGAGGGCTGCATGGCGACGATCAGCGCGCCCTGCAGCACTACATCAACCAGACGCAGAAGACCCGCAACGCGCTCGTCGAGCGCTGAGCGCCGCACGTCGGGCGGCCGGTATCATGCCGGCATGCAAGACCTTCGCGCCCCCTGGATCATCGCCACCCGTGAAAGCCGCCTGGCCCTGTGGCAGGCCGAGCACGTGCGCTCGCTGCTGGCCCCCCTGTCGGGCCGGTCGGTCGAGTTGCTGGGCATGACCACCAAGGGCGACCAGATCCTGGACCGCTCGCTGTCCAAGGTGGGCGGCAAGGGCCTGTTCGTCAAGGAACTCGAGATCGCGCTCGAAGAGGGCCGCGCCCACCTGGCCGTGCACTCGCTCAAGGACGTGCCCATGGACCTGCCCGAGGGCTTTGTGCTGACAGCCGTGCTCGAGCGCGAAGACCCGCGGGATGCCCTGGTCAGCCCGGCCCATGACCGTCTGGAGGCCCTGCCACAAGGCGCCGTGGTCGGCACCTCCAGCCTGCGCCGCATGGTGCAGCTCCAGGCCTTGCGCCCCGACCTGCGCATCGAGCCCCTGCGCGGCAACCTCGACACGCGCCTGCGCAAGCTCGACGAGGGTCAGTACGACGCCATCGTGCTGGCCGCGGCCGGTCTCAAACGGCTGGGGCTGGGCGATCGCATCCGCCAGGTGCTGCCTACCGACCAGATGCTGCCGGCCGCCGGTCAGGGCGCGTTGGGGCTCGAGATCCGTGTCGATCGGCAGGATCTGGCCGCCGTGCTCCAGCCGCTCAACCACACCCCCACGCTGTGGGCCACGGCCGCTGAACGGGCCGTGTCTCGCGCACTGGGTGGCAGCTGCTCCATGCCGCTGGCCGCCCACGCCACGATCTCGGGGGCACAGCTGTCGGTCCAGGCCCTGCTGGGCCATCCCGAACGCCCTGGGCAGCTCCTGCGTGCCCAGGTCGGTGGGGCCGTGACGGATCTGGCACAGGCCGCCGCACTGGGTGAAGCCGCCGCTCGGCAGCTGATCGACGCGGGCGCACGGGACTGGCTCGCCACGGCATGCTGATCCTAGTGACGCGCCCCGAGCCGCAGGCCACGCAATGGGCCCGGCAACTGGGGGCGCTGGGGGTTCACGCCCAGGCGCTGCCGCTCATCGACATCGGCCCGCCGGCCGACACCGCGCCCGTCAAGGCCCTGTGGTCGGCACTGGACACCGTCGACTTGCTGATGTTCGTCAGCCCCAATGCGGCGCAATGGTTCGCCCGCATGGCCCCCACGGATGCAACCTGGCCTGCGGGCACCTGGGCCGCGGCCCCCGGGCCGGGCACGGCAGACGTGGTGCGCGAGTGCTTCACCCCGCTGGGCCTTGCCCCCTCGCGCCTGCTGACCCCGCCGGCCGATGCCGAGCAGTTCGACTCCGAGCACCTCTGGCCGGTGCTGGCGGGCCACGACTGGCACGGTCGCCACGTGCGCATCATCAGCGGCGGCGACCGCAATGAAGCGCGCGGGCGCCAGTGGTTGAGTGAACGGCTGCGCGAGGCCGGCGCTGAGGTGTCGGCCGTGCTGACCTACCAGCGACAGGCCGCCCGCTGGACAGCGGCCCAACGCGACCTTCAGGCCCAGGCCTGGGCCCGCCCGAGCGAGCACCTGTGGTTGCTCAGCAGCTCCGAAGCCGTGGATTACCTGTGCACGCTGGCCGGCCCCCTCCCCCACGGCGCACGCGCTCTGGCCACGCACCCCCGGGTGGCCGACCACGCTCGGGCCGCGGGCTTCTCGGACGTCGACACGGTGGCGCCCCGCGTCGAGGCAGTGGCGCAGGCACGACGCACACCGGCCCGCTGAGCACGGCTCCGCACGCCACGGACAAGGGCCCGTCGATACAATGGGTTCACCGTGAGCGACATCTCCCAGACCCCGATGCCCTTGCCGGCGCCCCCCCTGGTGCAGCGCCGCCCGCCACCGCCGCTGCCGCTGTGGGCCGGCGGCATGGTCGCCCTGGTCACCGCCGGGGCCATCGGCATGGCCTGGCACACGCAGCAGCGCGTGAGCCAGCTGGAAGCCGAACTCGTCAAGCGCCAGCAGGACAGCCAGGGACAGGCCCAGGAGGCCCGCCTGCTGGCCCGCCAGGCCCAGGACATCGCCCGCGACGCGGCCGCGCGGGCGGCCCTGCTGGACACCCGTCTGGCCGAAGTGGCCCTGCAGCGCAGCCAGGTCGAAGACCTCATCAAGTCGATGAGCCGGTCGCGCGACGAGAACCTGCTGGTCGACATCGAAGCGGCCCTTCGGGTGGCCATGCAGCAATCCAGCCTGAGCGGCAGCGCCGAACCGCTGGTGTCGGCGCTGCAGACCGCCGACGACCGGCTGGCGCGCGCGCAGCAGCCGCGACTCGAGCCCGTGCGCCGTGCCCTGGCCAAGGACCTGGATCGACTCCGGGCCACCCGGGTCGCCGACCTGCCCACGCTGGCGATCCGGCTCGACGAGGCCATCCGCCTGATCGACGAGGTGCCCCTCCTGCAGGATCCGGGCGTGGCACGCCACGCGCCCGCTGCGGCGACCGCGGCGGCACCCGCAGCATCAACGCCCCCCCCGGCCGCCAGTGTGGCCGCAGGCGCCTCCTGGGGCGAGCGCGTGATGGGCTGGGGTCGCTGGGTGACCCAGACGGTCTGGCATGAAACCCGGGCGCTCGTGCGCGTGACGCGCATCGACCGCCCCGAAGCCATGTTGCTGGCTCCCGAGCAGGGGTTCTTCCTGCGCGAGAACATCAAGCTGCGACTGCTCAATGCCCGCCTGAGCCTGCTGAGCCGCCAGACCCCGACCGCCCAGGCCGACTTGCAGCAGGCCCGCGCCGGCATCGAGCGTTACTTCGATACCCGATCGCGCAAGACCCAGTTGGCGCTCTCGCTGCTGCAGGACATCGGCCAGCAGAGCCCCCAGATCACACTGCCCCGCCCGGACGACACCCTGGCGGCCCTGGCCACCCTGTCCGGTGGTCGCTGACCCCGCCCCACCCGCCCACCGATGCGCTCTGTCGTCTGGCTGCTGATCATGTTCATCGGGGCGGTGGTTGCGGCCGCTGCCCTGGGGGCCAACGACGGTCTGGTCACCATCTTCTGGCAGGGGTGGCGCACCGACCTGTCGCTCAACCTCTTCCTCTTTGCCCTGGTGCTGATCTGCCTGGCGGTGTATTCCATCGTGCGCGGTCTCGACAGCCTGCTGCGCCTGCCCGAACGGGCACGCCTGTGGCGCACCGGCCAGCGCGATCGCGCGGCCCAGGGGGCCTTGCGTGAAGCCCTGGGCCTGTACCTGGCGGGCCGCTACACGCGCGCTCACAAGGCCGCCCAGCGGGCCATCAAGATCCAGAACGACACCCCGGATCTGGCGCCGGATGCCGAATTCTCGGCCCTGGCCTACCTGCTGTCGGCCGGGAGCCTGCACCGGCTGCAGGACCGCAAGCGCCGCGACGAGGCCCTGGGCCTGGCCCTGGACGCCAGCCGCCGCACACCCAAACCACGCGTCACCGAAGAAGGGGCCCGCCTGCTGGCGGCCGAGTGCGCGATCGACGACCGGGACGCCCGCCGGGCCCTCAAGGACTTGGCCGAGCTGCCCCCCGGCGTCGCACGGCGCACCCAGGCCCTGCGGCTGCGGCTCAACGCCGCCCGGCTGGCCCACCAGCCGCTCGAGGCCTTGCGCACGGCCAGGCTGCTGTCCAAGCACCAGGGGTTCACGCCGCTGGCGGCCCAGGGCCTGCTGCGCGCGCTGGCCACCGAATCGCTGGGCCTGGCCCGCGATGCCGACCAGTTGCGCCAGATCTGGGATCAGCTCGACGCCCATGACCGCATCGATGCGCTGGTGGTCGCGCGGGCGGCCCGCCGCATGGGTGAACTGGGGCAACCCGAACTCGGACGCCAATGGCTGGCACCGCTGTGGGACGCCCTGGATCGGCAGGACGGCGAAGGCACACAGGCCCTGGCAGGCGCCTTGCGCGCCTGCCTGCAAGGCATCGAGGCCGACTGGCTGCCCCGGCTGGACCGCGTGTCCACCGCCGCCTTGCGCGATCCGGCACTCGGCCTGGCCGTGGGACTGGCTCTGGCCGAACGCCAGCTGTGGGGCAAGGCCCGCACGCTGCTGCTGTCAGCCGCCAACGACGCACAGCTGGGCCGCGAGGGCCGTCGCGAAGCCTGGAGCGCCCTGGCCCGACTGGCCGAAAAGGAGCAGCGCCCCGACGAGGCCAATCGCTACTGGCGTGCGGCGGCACTGGGCGACTCCCGGGCCTGATCCCACCCTCTCGACCGCACGGGCCCGGCACAAAAAACGAAATTTTTTGCGAGCACTGGACACAAGCCAAAAAATCATGCTATAGTTTCACTTCTTCGGCGGCTGTAGCTCAGTTGGATAGAGTACTTGGCTACGAACCAAGGGGTCGTGGGTTCGAATCCTGCCAGCCGCGCCAAAGTTGACCAAGCCCGCAGACGCAAGTCTGCGGGCTTTCGTCATTTCAGGGCTGTGCATCCGCCGGGCCGGTGTGCCCTGAGCGCCCCTGTACCCGGGTGGCGGCGCTGCAGGGTCAGGCCTGGGCCGATGTCGACGGCGATGCCGGCGGGCTGCTGCGATGCATGAGGCGCCGCAGCCACCACAGCATCGCCAGGAACACCCCCAGCACAGCGGCCAGCAAACCATAGGTGATGGGCCCGGGCTCGGCCAGCGCGGCCGTCAGGCGGTCCATGAACAGCGAGATCACGATCGTGCCGGGGGCCAGTCCCAGCACGGTGCCCAGCACGTAGTCGCGAAAACGCACCCGGAACGCGCCAGCCGTCATGTTGACCATGATGAACGGGGCCACCGGGAACGCGCGGATGGCCACCACGGCCCACAGACCCCGGCGCTTGAGCGCAGCGGCCAGCGCGTGCACCTTGCCCTTGGATGACCAGCGATCCACCAGGGCGGCCCCCGAGTAGCGTCCGATGCCATACGTGACCACCGAGCCGGCCACCATGCCGGCCAGTGCGTAGGCCATGCCAGGCCAGGGCCCGAACACCAGAGCCCCCACCGTGATCAGGCCGGCCACGGGCACTGCCATCAGCACCATCACCACATAGCCCAGCAGCACCATCACAGGGCCCAGCGGCAGGGCCAGCAGCTGCCGCCCCAGTTCCGCCAGGGCGCGCGGCTCCATGTGCTGACGCCAGGCTGGCTCCTGCCAGGCCCACACGAGCACGACAACAAGGATCAGGTACAGGCCCATCAGGACCCAGCGGCCCGACTCGATCACCCGGACCATCGGCGAAGACGCCTTCAAGACACCACCTCATGAACAGATCAGCAAAGCTGATCTTGCCGCAAGCCCCCGGCCCTGCCCAGGGGGAATGTCCGCCCCTGCAGACCGGGGGGATGCACGGCCGTCACAGGCTGACCGTCATCTCCGACGTCAATTCGGCGTCCTCAGGGGCGCCCACCGTCGGCAGCCACAGCACGACCGTCGTTCCCTGGCCGAGCGCGCTGTCGACCGCCACCTCGCCGCCGTGCAGCTCGATGATCTCCTTGACGATGGTCATGCCCAACCCGGTGCCCGGGATGTTGCCGGACGTGTCGGCCCGGAAGAAACGCTCGAACAGCCGCGCCAGGTGCTCGGGGCTCATGCCCAGCCCCTGGTCCTGGACCCGGATGCCGCATTCGTTGACCTCGCCGCGCTGGCGCGAGACCACGTCGAGCACGATGCTGCCGCCCTGGGGTGAATACTTGTAAGCATTGGACAGCACATTGGTCACGGCCTGGGCCAGCTTCTCGGTGTCCGCATCCACCCACACCGCAGCGGCCGGCAGGCTCATGGCCACCTTGCGATCGTCGTTGTGCATCAGCAGACCGGCCACCGTGTCCTGCAGCAGCGGCGCCAGGGGCTGCACCTTGCGCTTGAAGTCCTTGCCTCGTCGGGCTTCGATGCGGGCCAGGTCGAGCAGCTCGTTGATCAGGTTGATCAGGATGTGGGCCTGCTTGTGGATCGTCGAGAGCATGTCGGCGCGGCGTGCGTCGTCGAACTTGCGCTTGAGCAACAACTCGGTGAAGCCATAGATGCTGGCCATGGGCGTGCGCAGCTCGTGCGCGGCCATGGACAGGAACTCGCTCTTCATGCGATCGACCTCGAGTTCCTGGGTGATGTCCCGGAAGTACATCACCGTTTCATTGTCGTGCCCGCCATGGCGCACACGGCGCACCAGCGTGCGCGCCGCCGGGCTGTGCAGGTGCAGCAGCTCGCGGCGCGACAGGCCCTGCTGGCTGTCGTCGTCGCCACCGCCGCCAGGGCTGGGAGCCGAGCCATCCTGCACCTCCACCGCCGAGCTGCACAGCGACATCAGGTGCTCTTCGAAAGCGTCACGGGTCTGCCCCACCAAGTCGGCTGCACACAGCCCTGTCATGCGCTCGAAGGCCGGGTTCACGATGCTCACCTCACCGCGCTTGTCGAGCACCACGAAACCATCCGGGCTGAGCTCGAACACCGCATTGAGCCGCTCTGTGCGCAGGTGCAGCACCTGCTCGGCCGCCATCCGATCGGTGATGTCCGACGCCACCCCCACATAGTGCGTGACCTGCTCATCGATGTTGCGCACAGGCGAGATCGTCAGCTCGTTCCAGAACATGGACCCATCGCGCCGGTAGTTGCGCACCACCACCTGGCAGGCCTCCCCCTGCTCGATGGCGCGGCGCATCATCTCGATGCCGGGCTGGTCGCGGTCGGAGCCTTGCAGGATGCGGCAGTTCTGGCCCAGGATGTCGTGCATCTCGTAGCCCGTGATCCGCTCGAAGGCCGTGTTCACAAAAATCATCGGCTGGCCGGGCAGGGTCATGTCGACGATGACAATGCCTTCGGCCGACGAGGCCAGGGCGCGCTCGCGCAGCAACAGTTCGCGCTCGGCCCATTTGGCGTCGGTGGTGTCGCGAACGATGATGGTGTTGATGCAGTCGCCATCGACTTCGACGCGGCGCGCCGAAATCGCGATCGGGAACTCCGTACCCTCCACGCGGCGCCCCAACGTCTCGAAGCCGATCACGCGCTGGGCAAAGCCATGGTCATTGAACCACTGCACGAGCTGCACACCTTCCAGCGCCGGGATCACCAGACCGAGCGATTGATCGCGCAGGCTGTCAAGGTCGCGCCCGAAGATGCTCAAGGTGGCCTGGTTGCACCACAGTACCCGCCCATCATCGCTGGCGGTCAGGATGGCGTCCGGCGCGGTGTCCACCACCGCGCGCGTGCGCGACTCGCTGCGCTGCAACGCGACCGTGGTCTGGCGCGCCATGTCGCGGGCTCGCAATCGCGTCGAAATCAACAGCAGGTAAGCATGCAGTGCCCCGAGCGTGAACAGCACACCAAAGCCGCCGGCGATCCACAGGCCCGACTGGCGACTCACCGAATCCTGCCAGCTGATGGCCACGGGCTGTCCCTCGGCCACCAGGCGTATCCTGCCCTCTGCGCTGCGCAGCTCGGCCTCGACCCGGGCGTCGGTGTGCCACCACGACACCCACTGGAACAGCGGATCGGCCAGCGCATGACCCACCGGCTCGACCACCCGCAGCTGCAGGTTCCAGGCCGGGTGCACCGCACCTTCGCCCAGCAGGTGGGACGGCACCACCCGGGCCACGGCCCAGGCGCGCCCCTGCCCACCGCGTCCACCCGCTTCCATCGCGTGAACCAGCATCCAGAACGTCTGGCCGCGCTCGTCACGCAGGGGCGGACTGAGTGCGGCCTGGTCGTAAGGCGCCATCTCCAGCGCCGTGTCGCGCCAGAACTCAGCCAGACGCTGGCGCGATTGCAGCGACAGGGTCCAGCGCTCTCCCAAGCGATTGACCGGGCCGTCTTCTGCCGTGAGCAGCCACAGGTCGCCTTCGGCGAAACCCATGCCGGCACCGGGCTGCCGACCGGTCTCCGACCAATCCGTGGCCACGCGCGACAACATCCACCGACGGTGGTTGAGCCGGTCCTGCACCTGGCCGTTGACCTGTGACACCAGCGACAACAGGTCCTGCTGATCACGCTGTCGATCGGCCTGCCAGACCGCCCAGGTGACCAGGGCGGTCAGGAGCGATCCCGTCGCGACGATGTAGACGACCGCACGCCACAGAGGCACCTGGCCGCTGTAGCGCTCCAGCACCCGCAGGGCGCGCAGCACATACTCGGGCAGCTCATGGTCCGGCTGGGACTTCGACATGGCAGTGCTCCTGGGAGGATGCGGCCGGACGTGAGTCGCGCCTGCCGCGGGGCGCCGAAGGGCGCTGGATCAGGCCAGTTCGCTGACCATGCCCTCGACTCGCTCGATCAGCTCCAGTGGGCTGAAAGGTTTGACCAAGTAGGCGTCGGCACCAGCGGCCTCGCCCATCGCCAGGTCGCTGGCCTGCCCCCGAGCGGTGAGCATGATCACCTTGATGTGGGCCATGGTGGGGTCCTGCTTGATGCGCTGGCACACCT
>Ga0255182_1000471_pt1 | contig 27052 bp, 18 predicted proteins | sample Atl_UVDOM_RepA_8_FD_188420 | JGI IMG/M metagenome (GOLD analysis project Ga0255182, IMG submission 188420) | Freshwater microbial communities from Altamaha River, Georgia, United States - Atl_UVDOM_RepA_8d | ecosystem: Environmental > Aquatic > Freshwater > River | place: USA: Georgia...
TCGCGGTGGATGCTGCCTGTGCCGGGCTCGAAGCGTTCAGGCGAGCGGCGCCCGCGGCACAAGCAGACGCGGAGTGACATGAAAGACCAATACGCCCAACTCGACATGGCCACGCGGCGCGCCCGCGCGGCGCGCCGGACCTATGCCTGCACCCCGACCGGACCGGGTGAAGCGACACGCCACGTCCCGGTCGCGATCGTCGGTGCGGGACCGGTCGGACTCGCCGCCGCCGCTGAACTCGCACACTGGGGCGTGCGCAGCGTCGTGCTCGAGAGAGCCAAAACCCTGAGCGATGGTTCCCGCGCGATCTGCTGGGCGAAACGCAGCCTCGAGATCTGCGACCGCCTCGGTATCGCCGGCCGCATGCTCGACAAGGGCATCACCTGGAACATCGGGCGCGTGTTCCATGGCGCCGACCCGGCGCCGCTGTACAGCTTCGATCTGCTGCCGGACAAGGCGCAGAAATTCCCCGCGTTCATCAACCTCCAGCAGTACTACACGGAGGAGTACCTGATCGACAGCCTGGCCGGCCTGCCGACCGAAATCCGCTGGCAGCACGAGGTGCGAGACCTGCGCCAGGATGCGTCGGGCGTCGAACTGGAAATCACGACGGCGGCCGGCGACTATCGCCTGCGCTGCGACTACGTCATCGCCGCGGACGGCTGCCGCAGCGGCCTCCGGGCGCGCATGGGGCTCGACTTCGACGGCAGGACTTTCGAGGACAACTTCCTCATCGCGGACGTGCGGGTCAAGGCGCCCTTCCCCGCCGAGCGACACTTCTATTTCAACGCGCCCTTCAACGAAGGCCGGACGGCACTGATGCACCAGCAGCCTGACGACATCTGGCGGCTGGATTTCCAGCTCGGATGGGAAATCGATCGCGAAGCGGCCTTGCGCGAGGAGAACGTGACGCCCAAAGTGCGCGCGATGCTCGGCGCAGACGTCGATTTCGACTACGAGTGGGTCAGCATCTACACCTTCCAGTGCCGGCGCATGCGCCGCTTCGTCCACGACCGGGTGATCTTCGCCGGCGACGCGGCCCACCTTGTTTCGCCCTTCGGTGCACGTGGCGCGAACAGCGGCCTGCAGGACGTGGACAACCTGGGGTGGAAGCTCGCCGCCGTGCTCGCGGGCGACGCGCCGACGACGCTGCTCGCAAGTTACGACGAGGAGCGGCTGTTCGGCGCCGACGAGAACATCGCGAATTCGACACGCGCGACGGACTTCATGACGCCGAAGACACCGGCCGCCAGCGCCTTCCACGACGCGGTGCTCGAGCTTGCGCACACGCACCAGTTCGCGCGCGCCTTCGTCAACAGCGGCCGCTTGTCCGTCCCGTGCTCGCAGCGCGGCTCATCGCTGACGACGCCCGATCGCGACGCCTTCGGGGTCGATCTCGCGCCGGGCGACGTGTGCATCGATGCGCCCGTCACGCGCAACGGCAAGCCCGGCTGGCTGCTGGAGCATCTCGGCCGGCATTTCACATGCCTGCATTTCGGGGATTCCGCCGCTGGGCGCGCCATTTCGCCGCGCTTGCCGCCGGGCGTGCGCCTGCTGCTCGTCGGCGGCGACCTCGTCGACCCCGACGGACAGCTCCATCGTCGTTACGAGGGCGTTCCGGGCACGACCTACCTCATCCGACCCGATCAGCACATCGCGGCGCGTTGGCGCCGCTTCGATGCCGAGGCCCTGGCCGCGGCCCACGCCCGCGCGAACGGCAAGGCATAGCCCCCACCTGAACCCCACGGAGTAGCACCATGAGCAAGGCATTCGCATCGAAGGGCGATCTCGAGCCCAAGACCGTCAGTTTCACGCAGCTGGCCGACAACGCGTACGCATACACCGCGGAAGGCGATCCGAACACCGGCGTCATCATCGGCGACGACTGCGTGATGGTGGTCGACGCGCAGGCGACACCCGTGATGGCGCAGGATGTCATCCGCCACATCCGGACGGTGACGGACAAGCCGATCCGGCACGTCGTGCTGAGCCACTACCACGCGGTTCGCGTGCTGGGCGCGAGCGGCTACGGCGCGGCGAACATCATCGCCAGCCGTGATACCTACGATCTCATCGTCGAGCGCGGCGAGCAGGACTACCAGTCCGAGTTCGAACGCTTTCCCCGACTGTTCCAGGCTGCGGAGTCGATCCCTGGCCTGACCTGGCCGACGATCGTGTTTGAAAAGGAGCTCAGCGTCTGGCTGGGCAGGACCGAAGTCAGGCTGATGCAGCTCGGCCGTGGCCACACCAAGGGCGACACGGTCGCGTGGCTGCCGAAGGAAGGCGTGCTGTTCAGTGGCGATCTCGTCGAGTTCGGCGCGACGCCTTACACCGGCGACGCCTACCTGCGCGACTGGCCGGCGACCCTCGATCGTATCGCCGCGCTCGAGCCGCGCGCGCTGGTGCCGGGCCGCGGCGACGCCCTGCAGACTCCGGACAAGGTCGCCGAGGCGCTGCGCGGTACGCGCGCGTTCGTCACGACGATGTACGAGAGCGTGCGCGCGGCGCGCGCGGCGGGCCAGGATCTGAAGCAGGCCTACGACGCGACCTACGCGCGCCTGAAACCCGAGTTCGGCCACTGGGTCATCTTCGACCACTGCCTGCCCTTCGACATCAGCCGCGCCTATGACGAGTCCGGCGGAATCGACGATCCTCGCATCTGGACCGCGGCGCGCGACGCCGAGATGTGGCAGTCGCTGGCGCACGAGTGATGGGCGGCATCAAGCCCGGCGCGGACACGGACGCGCTGTACGCCGAACTGGTGGCGATGCACGAGGGGCTCGCGGCGGACGCCAGCCTCAAGCTGTGCGCGAGGCTGATCCTGCTACTGGTGAACGAAGTCGGGGATACCGGGCGCGTGCGCGAGCTGATGGCGGAGGCCCGCGCAAGCGCCTGACGTGGACGCGCGCAGGCGTCGGTTTCAGGTCGACGGCGCGGGCACCGGAAGCCCGTGTTCGCGCTGCAGGCGGGCGAGCGTGCCGGCCTGTGCATAGTCGACCAGCAATTTGTCGATCTCGCGCAGCAATGCGGGATTGCCCTTCGGCACCGCCACGCCCACGGGCGTCCGCGACAGCACCGGCGAGCGGGACAGCGCCCCGCCGCGCCCGGCGAGATAGACGTCGATATTGACCGACTCGCTCAACAGGCCGTCGATTTCGCCGGCTTCGATGGCGGCCGCGGCGGCATCGAAGCTCGGGAATTCGAGCACCTGCGCCGGGCCCTGCCCGTCCGCGCCGCGTTGGAGCAAGGGCTCGGGCCCCGCGTCGTTGCGCGCGATGACGCCGATCCGTCGGCCCATGAGGTCGCCCGGCTCGCGAATGCCGCCCGCGGCGCGCTGCATCACCGCCGTCGCCGACTCGTAATACGGAACCGAGAAGTCGACCAGCGCCGCCGCCGCCGGCACGATCCGGAACATCGAGAGCCCGAGGTCGACGCGGCCGTCGACGACCGCCGGCAGCCGGTCCGGCTTGCGCAGCGTCTCGATCCGCAGCTTGCCGGGTTCCCCCAGCAGGCGGTGCGCAATCGCTGCCGCGAGCGCAAGTTCGTAACCGCGCTTCTGGAAGTGCGCGGGATCCTTGTGCGCGGCGCGGTCCGGATTGCCCTCGTTCTTGACGGCGACGATCAGCTCACCGCGCTCGCGAATGCGCTCGAGCGCGTCGGCGGTTGCGGCAGGCGACTGCGCGACGAGGCTCCACAGCAGGAGCAGCTTCAGGGACAGCTTCATGGCGACGGGTGACTCCCATGCACGGTAGGATGCCCGCACATTATGCCGCGCGCCGGCATGTCGCGTGTCCCGAAGGAGACGCAGGCAGGCTGGCCCGGGCCATCCCAGGGAGTTTTCAATGCGGCTTCAAACCGTGCTGCCGTGTCTCGCCCTGTGCATGCTGGCGGCCTGCACCAATCCGGCTTCGACGCCACCGGCAGGGCTCGCGCCCGGAGAATCGCCGTCCGGCGCAGCGCCGCACAGCGCAAGACAGGCGCGCGGTATTCCGTGGCGGCTGGAGGACCTGGACCAGACCGGCATCATCGATCGCTCACGCATCACGCTGCTGCTCGGCAACGACGGCCGCGCCAGCGGGATGGCGGGCTGCAATCGTTATACGGCGGCCTACACGCTGGACGATGCGACGCTCGCGATCGACCCGCGCATCGCGAGCACGCGCATGGCCTGCGCTGCCGAGGCGATGATGTACCAGGAGCAGCGCTACTTCGAACTGTTGCCCCTGATGGACAGGGCAGTAGTCGATGCAACCGGCGCGCTGATCCTCACCGGCAAGGGAGGTGTATCGATGAAGTTCTACCCCGACGAGGACGCCGGACAGGCGCCATGAGTCGGCCTGCCGAGGCTTACGCCTCAGGCGCGGCAATCCGGGAAGTGCTCATGGCTCCGCGCTCGGTGCGCCGGGACAGGGAAATTCCTGCCTGAAGGCCGCGGCAAGCGCGCCGACGGCCACCGCGGCGAGCAGCGCGGTGCAGACGACACCACAGACACCGATGCCGATGGCGAGGACGCGCGTCACCAGCAGGGTCGGCGCGAAATCGCCGTAGCCGATGGTGAGTCCGGTGACGAGGGCGAAGTAGACCGAGTCGGGTATCGACCAGCCTTCGAGGGCGCCGACGAGCAGGCCGGCGGCGATCAGCAGCCCGAGGAGCATCGAGAGGATGGGCCAGATGATGCGCAGGCCCATGAACAGGCCGGCGTGAAACTTGTGCCTGAGTATCTGCGGGTGCATGGCTGCCATGTTGCGTTGGACCCACCCAAGGTATCACCTCCGGCGGAACTCGACGCCATCGGCAAGGCACAGTCCCCTTGAAGCAGACGGCGGCGCACTGGGCGCCGCCGTCTCCATGCCTTTCCCGGTCAGCCTCAACCGCGGTCGAGGTTCATCACCTTGGTCCAGGCCTTGACGAAGTCCTGCACGAACTTGGCGCTGGCGTCGTTCGTTGCATAGACCTCGGAGATGGCACGCAGCTCCGAGTGCGAGCCGAAGATGAGGTCGACCGGGGTGGCCGTCCACTTCAGCTTGCCCGTCGCGCGATCGCTGCCCTCATACAGGCCTTCGGACTTCGTCGACTTCGCCCACTTCGTGGACATGTTCAACAGGTTCACGAAGAAGTCGTTGCTCAACGTGCCGGGCCGGTCGGTGAACACGCCGTGCGTGGCACCGCCGGCATTGGCGCCGAGGGCGCGCATGCCACCGACGAGGACCGTCATCTCGGGCACCGTCAGGGTCAGCAGGTTCGCGCGCTCGACGAGCATCTCAGCGGGGGGCAGACGGTTGTCCGCGCCGTAGTAATTGCGGAAGGCGTCAGCCTTCGGCTCGAGCACGGCAAACGAAGCGACGTCGGTCTGCTCCTGCGACGCGTCGGTGCGTCCCGGCGTGAACGGCACGACCACGTCCTGTCCGGCAGCCTTCGCCGCCTTCTCGATCGCGGCTGCGCCGCCCAGCACGATGACGTCAGCGAGCGAGACCTTCTTCTTGCCACCGGCCTGGGCGTCGTTGAATGCCTTCTGCACGGCTTCGAGCTTCGGTAACACCTTCGCCAGTTCAGCCGGATCGTTGACCTCCCAGTCCTTCTGCGGTGCCAGGCGCAGACGCGCGCCGTTGGCGCCACCCCGCATGTCCGAACCGCGGTAGCTCGCGGCAGACGCCCAGGCGGTGCGCACGAGTTCAGGCACGGTCAGGCCCGAGTCGAGGATCTTCGCCTTCAGCTGGGCGGCGTCCTGCGCCGTGATCAGCTCGTGGTCGACGGGCGGCACCGGGTCCTGCCAGATCAGGTCCACTGACGGCGCGGCCGAGCCGAGGTAGCGCGAGCGCGGCCCCATGTCGCGGTGGGTCAGCTTGAACCAGGCGCGCGCGAACGCATCGGCGAACTGCTGCGGATCCTGGTGGAAGCGCTCGGCGATCGCCCGGTAAGCCGGATCGGTCTTCAGCGCAAGGTCGGTGGTGAACATGATCGGCGCGTGTCGCTTCGCGGGGTCGTGCGCGTCCGGCACGAGGTTGGCGGCAGCCCCGTCCTTCGGCACCCACTGCGTGGCACCAGCCGGGCTCTTGGTCTGCACCCACTCGTAGGCGAACAGGTTGTCGAGGTACTGCGTCGTCCACGCGATGGGGTTCGCGGACCAGGCTCCCTCGAGGCCGCTGGTCACGGTGTCGGCGCCCTTGCCAGTACCGCACTTGTTTTCCCAGCCAAAACCCTGCTGCTCGAGTCCGGCCGCGGCCGGCTCGGGTCCGACGCACTTGTCCGGCTTGTGGGCGCCGTGCGCCTTGCCGAAGGTGTGGCCGCCGGCGATCAGGGCCACGGTCTCCTCGTCGTTCATCGCCATGCGGCCGAAGGTCTCGCGGATGTCCTTCGCGGCCGCCATCGGGTCCGGGTTGCCGTTAGGACCTTCGGGATTGACGTAGATGAGCCCCATCTGGACGGCGGCCAGCGGCTTCTCGAGCTTGCGTTCGCCGTGGTAGCGCTCGTCGGCGAGGAACTTCGACTCCGGCCCCCAGTACACCATGTCGGCTTCCCAGTCGTCGGTGCGGCCGCCGGCGAAACCGAAGGTCTTGAAGCCCATCGACTCGAGGGCGACGTTGCCTGTGAGCACCATCAGGTCGGCCCACGAAATATTGCGACCGTATTTCTGCTTGATCGGCCACAGCAGGCGACGCGCCTTGTCGAGGCTGACGTTATCGGGCCAGCTGTTGAGCGGCTCGAAGCGCTGCTGGCCGCCGTCGGCGCCGCCGCGGCCATCGGCGATACGGTAAGTGCCGGCGCTGTGCCAGGCCATGCGGATGAAGAACGGGCCGTAATGGCCGTAGTCGGCCGGCCACCAGTCCTGCGACGTCGTCATCAGGGCCTGGATGTCTTTCTTGACCGCGTCGAGATCGAGGGTCTTGAACGCTTCGGCATAGTCGAAGTCGTCTCCCATCGGATTGGATTCGGCCGCGTGCTGACGCAGCGGACGCAGGTCGAGCCGTTCGGGCCACCAGTCCTGGTTGGTCATCGATTTGCCCTGGGCAGATGCCGGGGTCGCGACCACCAGCGGCGACATCGCCGCCAATGCCAGGGCCATCAGCGAGAGTTTGGATCTGTGCATCGAAGCACCTCCGCAAGGTGATTTAAGAGCCCGCATGCTGGGTCATGTGCCGCATTAAGGCAAATTGGCAAGTTCAATCGGCGTGATAGGAAATTCCAATTGCGGCTTCTTCAAGGCCCGGCGAGTCAGCTGGCGAGAGGAATAGCTTCGCGTGCGCTTGAGCGCACGCTCACCCCTGCGGGGCGCACTGCGTGCGTCCGAACTCGCTGGCGCGAGTTCGTCGAACCGAAGGGTGCTCATCGGGCTTCTCTCTCCGCCAGATCCAGATAAAAGAAAAGGGCCCGTGGGGGCCCTTTTCTTTTATCTGGATCTGGCGGAGAGAGAGGGATTCGAACCCTCGATAGAGCTTTTGACCCTATACTCCCTTAGCAGGGGAGCGCCTTCAGCCACTCGGCCATCTCTCCGGAGCGCGCAGAATACCGGCGCGGCCGTGGGCCGTAAAGTAATGCGTGGAACAGAGTCTACTCTGCAGCGCCCACCGCGCGGTCGGAAGTCTCCTGCTGGATGCGCTGGTAGATTTCCTCACGATGCACGGACACGTCTTTCGGCGCGTTGACGCCGATGCGGACCTGATTCCCTTTGATCCCCAGCACCGTCACGTTGACTTCGTCGCCGATCATCAGCGCCTCGCCAACTCTTCTCGTCAGAATAAGCATGTCCTTTTCTCCAAACCTGCTGCGTGGACTCTGTTTTCAATCCTTAACCGGGCTGTTCCACCGCACCGGGCCGTCCGGCACCGACTCTGTCGGCATCCCGAACGATTCCGGCATGGCCCTGCGCGTCAACCGCGCTTCCCCTGCGGTTCCGCACATAAGTGCGACACCACTCGCCACGACCGCCACCGCCATTGCCTTGACATTCCTTGCCGGCTCAGGGTCTTCCGTGTGTGATAGCTATTTTAGCGGAGTGAGGTTTGGAAATCTTCATAACAAGCGTTAATTCAGGGCGCCGCCTCAGGCCTCGCCCCCCAGATCGAAGGCCGAATGCAGGGTGCGCACCGCGAGTTCGGCGTACTTCTCGTCCACCACGACCGAGATCTTGATCTCGGAGGTGGAGATCATCTGCAGGTTGATGCCCTCGGCCGCTAGCGCGGCAAAGGCCCGGCTGGCGATGCCGGCATGGGAACGCATGCCGACCCCGACGATTGAAACTTTCACGATCTTGCGGTCGCCGACGACGCTGCGCGCCTTCATGTCGGCCGCGCTGGCCTGCAGGATCGCCAGCGCCTTGTCGTAATCGTTGCGGTGGACGGTGAAGGTGAAGTCGGCGGAGCCGTCGGCGCCGGTGTTCTGCACGATCATGTCCACTTCGATGTTGGCCGCCGCGATCGGGCCGAGGATGCCGCTGGCCACACCCGGCCGGTCGGGCACTCCCAGAATCGTGAGCTTCGCCTCGTCCCTGTTCAGGGCGACGCCGGAAATCAGTGCGGCTTCCATGATGTTCTCCTCAGTCGTGATCAGGGTGCCGGGGCCGTCCGCAAAGGACGACAGCACACGCAGCGACACCTGGTATTTGCTCGCGAATTCGACGGACCGGATCTGCAGGACCTTGGAGCCGAGGCTCGCCATCTCGAGCATTTCTTCGTAGCTGATACGGTCCAGCCGCCGCGCCTCGGGGACGATGCGGGGGTCCGTGGTGTAGACGCCATCGACGTCCGTATAGATCTGGCATTCGTCGGCGTTCAGCGCCGCCGCCAGCGCCACCGCGGTGGTATCCGAGCCACCGCGGCCAAGCGTGGTGATGCTGCCGTTAGCATCGACGCCCTGGAAGCCGGCCACGACGACGACCTTGCCCTGCGCGAGGTCGGCGCGGACCGGCGCAGCGTCGATCTCGACGATGCGCGCCTTGTTGTGCGCGGAATCGGTGACGATCTTCACCTGCCCGCCGGTATACGACACGGCCGGAATACCGCGGGCTTCGAGCGCCATCGCCAGCAGGCCGATGGTGACCTGCTCGCCGGTCGAAAGCACCACGTCCAGTTCGCGCGCGGACGGCGGATTCTGGATCGCGCGGGCGAGGCCCAGCAGGCGGTCGGTTTCGCCGGACATTGCCGACACGACCACCACCACCGAGTCACCGTCAGCGCGGGCGCGGCCCACGCGTTCAGCCACCGCGTGGATGCGTTCGGGGGAACCGACGGAGGTTCCACCGTATTTCTGAACTATCAAACTCATAGGATTTTCACCTGCTGATCTGCCGGGCAGCGCCTGCCGGCCTTTACGCTCTGGCCAGGCCGGTGGATTCCGCTTCGGCTGGAAAACTCATCCGGTGCGCGCCCGCAGGCGCCTGCCTGCACCGGCTATGTCAGACGTTCCGCGACCCAGGCCTTGATGCTGGCCAGCGCGGCCGGCAGGGCCGCCGCGTCCGGGCCGCCCGCCTGGGCGAGATCGGGTCGCCCGCCTCCCTTGCCACCGACTTGGCCCGCCACGAAATTCGCGAGCTGGCCGGCATTGACTCGGTCCGTGAGGTCCTTCGTGACGCCGACGACGAACTTGGCCTTGCCCTCCTCGACGGTCGCAAGGGCAATGACCGCCGGCGCGAGCTTGTCCTTCAGGTGGTCCATCGCGTCGCGCAGGGCCGCGGCGTCCGCCCCGTCCAGCGTCTGCACCAGCAGCTTCGCCGGCCCGACCTGCTCCGCGTCATCGGCGGGGTCCCGGGCTGACTGCCCGGAGGCGAGCCTGGACTTCAGGGCCTGCAGCTCCTTTTCCTGCGATTTCAGGCGTTCCTGGAGCTGGGCGACCTTGCCGGCGGCGTCGTCCACGCTGCCGCTTTTCACGAGGGCCGCGATTTTTCGCAAAGTCTGCTCGTTGCGCAAGGTGTAATCGAGCGCGGCTGCGCCGGTGACGGCCTCGATACGCCGCACCCCGGCGGCGACGCCGCCCTCGGCGACGATGCGGAACAGGCCGATGTCGCCGGTGCGCGCGACGTGCGTGCCGCCGCACAGCTCGACCGAGAAATCCCCCATCGCGAGCACCCGCACCTCGTCGCCGTACTTTTCGCCGAACAGCGCCATCGCGCCCGCCTCCAGCGCCTGCCGGTAGTTCATCAGCTTCGTGTCGACCGGGTCATTAGCGCGAATCCGCTGGTTGACCAGCAGTTCGATGGCCGTGAGCTCTTCGGCGGTGACCGCGCCGGTGTGCGCGAAGTCGAAGCGCAGGCGCTCGGGGTTGACCAGTGAGCCCTTCTGCTCGACGTGGCTGCCGAGCACCCGGCGCAGTGCCGCATGCAGCAGATGCGTCGCGGAGTGATTGGCGCGCGTCGGCGTGCGGCGACTGTCGTCGACCTCGGCCTTCACTTCGTCGCCGACCGCGAGCCGGCCCAGTTTCAGCTGACCGACGTGCAGGTGCAGGCCCCCCTGCTTGCGCGTATCGGCGACTTCGAACAGAGCCGCGCCGCTGACCAGGCGGCCGCGGTCGCCGACCTGGCCGCCGGACTCGGCGTAGAAGGAGGTACGGTCCAGCACGACGACACCGTTCATGCCGGCTTCCAGCGTCGCCACGGCCTCGCCGTCGCAGAACAGGCCCGACACCCGGGCGCTGACCTCGGTGGTCTCGTAGCCGGCGAAATCCTGCGCCGTGCCGATGGCCGCGAGGGCGTCCCCGGCTATCGCATGCGAGGTGTCGACGTTTGCAAAGTGGCTCGCGGCGCGCGCGCGCTCACGCTGCGCCTCCATCGCCGCCTCGTAGCCGGCCATGTCGATCGCAAGGCCGCGCTCGCGGGCGATGTCGGCGGTGAGGTCGACCGGGAAGCCGTAGGTGTCGTTCAGCTTGAACGCGAGCTCACCTGGAATCACCTTGCCGCCGAGCTCACCTACGGCGTGCTCGAAGATGCGCAGGCCCTGCTCGAGGGTTTCGGCGAAACGCTCCTCCTCCGTCTTCAGCACCTCGGCGATGCGCGCGCCACGCTCGACGAGCTGGGGGTAGGCCTGGCCCATTTCGACCGTCAGCGGCGCGACGAGCTTGTGGAAGAACGGGTCCTTGAAACCGAGCTTGTTTCCGTGGCGGAGCGCGCGACGCATGATCCGGCGCAGCACGTAGCCGCGCCCCTCGTTGCTGGGAATGACCCCGTCCATCACGAGGAACGCGCAGGCGCGGATGTGGTCCGCGATCACGCGCAGCGACGCGGACTCGCGCACGTCCTGCGGGGCGAGGTTGCGGATCGCGTAGATCAGGTTTCGGAAGAGGTCGATGTCGTAGTTGTCATGCACGCCCTGCAGCACGGCGGACACGCGTTCGAGCCCCATGCCGGTATCGACGGAGGGCCTCGGAATGCGCTTCATGTCGCCGTTCGCATTGCGCTCGAACTGCATGAACACGAGATTCCAGATTTCGATGTAGCGGTCGCCGTCCGCGTCGGGCGAGCCCGGCGGGCCGCCGGCGACGCCCGGCCCGTGGTCGAAGAAGATCTCGGTGCACGGGCCGCAGGGACCGGTGTCGCCCATCATCCAGAAGTTGTCTTTTTCACCACAGCGGGTCACCCGCTTCGGGTCGACGCCGATGTGGCGGGTCCAGATGTCGGCCGCTTCGTCGTCGGTCTCGAACACGGTGACCCACAGCTTGTCCGCCGGCAGGCCGAAACGGCCGGTCAGCAGTTCCCACGCGAACTCGATGGCCTCGCGCTTGAAATAGTCCCCGAAGCTGAAGTTGCCCAGCATCTCGAAGAAGGTGTGGTGCCGCGCCGTGTAGCCGACGTTGTCCAGATCGTTGTGCTTGCCGCCGGCGCGCACGCAGCGCTGGCTGCTCGTCGCCCGCCGGTTGGCGCGGTCCTCGAGGCCGACGAACACGTCCTTGAACTGCACCATGCCGGCATTCGTGAACAGCAGCGACGGGTCGTTGCCCGGGACGAGCGGACTGCTCGGCACGATCTCGTGTCCCTTGCTCGCGAAATAGTCCAGGAAGCCCTGGCGGATGTCGGCGCTTTTCATCGTACTGCTGCTTTCGGGTTGCTCATTCGAATTCGTCCGCCGGCTTCATGGCGGCCCGGATCTGCGCCGCGGTGAATCCGCGGTACTCGAGGAAGCGGACCTGGCGGGCGCGGCCTTTCAGGTCGGCCGGTGGACCGTCGAACTGGCGGGAGAGCACTTCGCGGGCGAGCACCGTCCAGTCGTGTTCGTCGCCGGCGAGCGCCTCGCGCACGGCCGTGTCGGCGATGCCGCGGCTGCGCAGCTCCTGCGCGATCCGCACCGGGCCCTGACCGCGGGAGACCCGTGAACGGATGAACACCTCGACGAAGCGGCCGTCGTCCTGCAACTGCAGTTCGGCCAGCCTGTCGAGCGCGGCGTCGACGGCGGCCACATCGTGCCCGCGCGCCGCCAGCTTGCGTTCGAGTTCGGTGCGGCTGTGCTCGCGCCGCGCCAGCGCGGCCAGCGCCTGGCTGCGCGCGGCTGCCGCGGGGTCCTCGCTCAGGCTTCCGCCTCCTCTTCCTCGTCCTGGCCGCCGGCCAGCGCCGTCTGCGGCAGGGCGTTGGCGCGGATCTGCGCCTCGAGATCGGCCGCGATTTCAGGATGTTCCTTCAGGTAGACGCGGACGTTGTCCTTGCCCTGGCCCAGGCGATCGCCCTTGTAGGCATACCAGGCGCCGGTCTTGTCGAGGATGCCCTGGGCGACGCCGAGCTCGATGATCTCGCTCTCGCGCGAGATGCCCTGGTCGTAGACGATGTCGAAGGTGGCCTGCTTGAACGGCGGCGCGACCTTGTTCTTCACGACCTTCACGCGCGTCTCGTTGCCGATGATTTCGTCGCCACGCTTCAGCGAGCCGATGCGACGGATGTCGAGCCGCACCGACGCGTAGAACTTCAGCGCGTTGCCGCCGGTCGTGGTTTCCGGGTTGCCGAACATCACGCCGATCTTCATGCGGATCTGGTTGATGAAGATGACCAGCGTGTTCGCGCGCTTGATGTTGCCCGTCAGCTTGCGCAGTGCCTGCGACATCAGGCGGGCCTGCAGGCCGACGTGGGTGTCACCCATTTCGCCTTCGATTTCGGCCTTCGGCGTCAGCGCGGCGACGGAGTCGACGATGATCACGTCGACCGCGCCCGAGCGCACCAGCATGTCGGTGATTTCCAGCGCCTGCTCGCCGGTATCCGGCTGTGAGACCAGCAGGTCGTTGATCTTCACGCCGAGCTTCTCGGCGTACTGCGGGTCGAGCGCGTGCTCGGCGTCGACGAAGGCCGCGGTGCCGCCCAGCTTCTGCATTTCCGCGACGACGTGCAGCGCCAGCGTGGTCTTGCCCGACGATTCCGGGCCGAAGACCTCGATGATCCGGCCGCGCGGCAGGCCACCCACCCCGAGTGCGAGATCGAGGCTCAGCGAACCGGTGGACACGATGTCGATGTCGCGCTGCGCGCCGGCATCGCCCATCCGCATGATGGACCCGCTGCCGAACTGCTTTTCGATTTGCGCAAGCGCCGCTCCTAGCGCTTTTTTGCGATTGTCATCCATGGAATTCCCCCGGGGTGTTATTGAAGGTTTGGCGAGGTGTCAGAGGCCACGACGGCAGCGCGATTATTGCACAGGTGCCCCCCGCGGTTTAACCGCGAAAGCCGGTGCGGAGCAGCCATCCGGCGCGGACTTCGTAGCGGGGACCGGCGGCCTGCGTGACGGACTCGACGAGCGCGAACTCCGTCACGGGCCAGTGTACCGCCGGCACCCGCTGCGGCAGTGCCAGCCGCGTGACGTCACGCGCGATGGTCACGTGGCAGCGGAAGGGCCGCGGGTCGCAGGCGACCTCTTCCTCGGCCAGGCGCGCGCGCAGCGTCGCCACCAGCGCGGCGAGCGCGGCCGGCTCCTCGGCGAGCCCGAGCCACGCGACCCGGGCGCGCTTGAAATGCCCCGCCCGGTCGACCTCGAGCGCAAAGGGCTCTCCCGCGACGCGCGCGCCCGCGCGGAGGCAGGCGGCCTGCCCGGCGGCGTCCACCGCGCCGATGAAGGCGAGGGTCACGTGCAGGTTCGCGGGTGGCACGCGGCGGCCGTCCTCCAGCGTGACGCGGCTCGCGGCGGCCGCCAGCGCCTGCCGCTCGGCGCTCCCCGGCCACAGCGCGAAGAACAGCCGCGGCCGCCGCGGCGCCGTCATGCCGGGTGCCGGCCCTCGGCAAGCGCAAGCAGGTCGCCGAGCGCGGCGCGCACGGTCTGGGCGCGGACCGCCGTGCGGTCGCCGTCGAAGTGCCGCTTCAGCGCGAAGGCCGGGAAGCCCGCGCCGGCATAGCCGAAGCACACCGTGCCGACCGGCTTCGCCGGGCTGCCGCCGGTGGGCCCGGCAACGCCGGTCACGGCCACCGCGAGCTGCGCCGCCGAGCGCATCAGGGCGCCGGTCGCCATCGCGAGCGCGGTGGACTCGCTGACCGCCCCGTGCGCCTCCAGCGTCGCCGCCGGCACGCCCAGCAGGTCCATTTTCGCGGCGTTCGAGTAGGTCACGAAGGCGCGGTCGAACCACGCGGAGCTGCCGCTCACCGCGGTGACGGCCGTCGCGATGCCGCCACCGGTGCAGGATTCGGCGGTGGCGAGCGCCCAGCCGCGCGCGAGGAGCCGCTCCCCGAGACGGGTCGCGAGCGAGTTCAGTTCGGATCGGGGCATGGCTTCATCGCCTCGCTTTGAAGAAAGCCTGCAGCTGCGCGGCGGCGGCCTCGGCCAGCACGCCGCCCCGGATCTCGACGCGGTGATTCAGCCGCTCGGTGTTCAGCACGTCGAGCGTGGAGCCGGCCGCGCCCGTCCGGGGGTCGAAGGCACCGAACACCACGCGGGCGACGCGGGCGTGGATCAGGGCGCCGCTGCACATTGCGCAGGGTTCCAGCGTAACGTACATCGTCGAGCCCGGCAGTCGGTAATTGCGCCGGCTGGCCGCGGCCGCGCGCAGCGCGACGATCTCGGCATGTGCGGTCGGATCGGAGCTCGAGATGGGTCGATTCCAGCCCTCGCCGATCACGGCGCCGTCGCACACGAGTACCGCGCCGACCGGCACCTCACCCTGACGGGCGGCCGCCTCGGCGAGCGCCAGCGCGCGTTCGAGGTAGCGTTCGTCGTCGGTGCCGTTGCCTGCCATCGTCCTCGCCCGGGGTACTTGAACCACGCGCCGCGGAGGACGCTTCCAGGCCGCATTGTAACGACACGGCCCGCGCCCTTCGCCCACGCCCATCACCTGGGACCGACGCGAACGGCGCGCGGGCGGCCGGCTAGCAGGCGTCCGCAAGGCCCGGGGCACCGGACTCCCGCAGGCGCCGGTGCGCCGCGGAGAGATCGAACACGGCAATCAGCCGCGCGATCTCGTCGACGACCCCGGCGCCGAGCGCGCTGCGCAGGGGTTCCGTCAACTCGCGCCAGACCTCGCAGGCGGCGTAGTCGTCGTCCGCCAGCAGTGCGTCCAGCTCACGCACGCGCTGCGGGAGCCGCGCGCCATCTGTCGCGGAAGGCGCGGGCGGCGGAGTCTCGTCGACGGCTGCGACCTTGCCGATGACCTCGCCCAGTACGCGCAGCTGCTCGCCCAGCTCGCACAGGTCCTCGTCCGGCACCGCCACGCGCGCGGCCAGCATCCGCTCCAAGCGCGTCGCGCCCAGGCGCACCGGCCCGGCGCCCAGCGTGGCCGCGCTGCCCTTGAGGGAATGGGCCAGCAGGCGGGCGCCGTCGACGTCGCCCGCCGCGAGCGCGCGGCGCACACGCTCGCCGTCCGCGAGGTGCGCTGCGGCGAAGCGTCGCAGCATCTGGTGGTAGGTCCCGCGCTGGCCGCCGACGTTGCGCAGGCCCGTTACGAGATCCAGCGCCGGCAGCGCGGCAGGGTTCGGCGCCTCGGGCGGAGACTCGGTGGACGCCGGCGGCGCCGCGAGCCAGCGCTCCAGCGTCTTCAGCAGGACCGCGGGTTCGGCCGGCTTGGCGATGAAGTCGTTCATGCCCGCCTGGGCGCAGGCCTGGCGGTCCTCCTCGAGCGCATTGGCCGTCATCGCGATGATGGGCACCGCCCGCCAGCCCGGCAGCGCCCGGATGCGTCGCGTGGCCTCGAGCCCGTCGAGGCCCGGCATCTGCAGGTCCATCAGCACGACGTCATAGGTGCCACGCTCCGCCTTCGCCACGGCCTGCAGGCCGTCAGCGGCGGTCTCGACACACAGGCCGGCGGCGCCGAGCAACTCCTCCGCGACCTCCTGGTTGATGGCGTTGTCCTCCACCAGCAACACGCGGGCGCCGCGGCGCAGGCCGTGCGCCGGCAGGGTGCACACCGCGCGTGCGTCGTCCGGCGCACTGGCCGCGCGGCCCAGGCTCACGTCGAGCCAGAAGGTGCTGCCGGCGCCCGGCTCGCTCTCGACGCCGACGTCACCCCCCATCAGGCGAGCCAGTCGCCGGCTGATGGTCAGTCCGAGCCCCGTGCCGCCGAACTTGCGGGTGGTGGAGGTTTCCGCCTGCTCGAAGGCCTCGAAGATGCGCGCCTGCGCCGCCGGTGGAATCCCGATACCCGTGTCCCGCACCTCGAAGCGCACGATCAGCTGCGCAAGTTCCCGTCGCAGGAGCCGCACTCGCAGGGTGATGCCACCCAGCTGCGTGAACTTGATGGCGTTGCCGACGAAATTGAGCAGCACCTGGACGATGCGCAGGAAATCGCCGACCAGCACGGCGTCGTGCAGCTCGGCGTCGATCTCGTGCTCGAAGCGGAGGCCCTTCGCGTGCGCACGCTCGGCGATCATGCTGTAGACGTGGTCGATCAGCACGGGGATGCGGAACGGCGCCGCCTCGATCCTCATCTGGTCCGCTTCGATCTTCGACAGGTCGAGGATGTCCTCGATGACCTGCAGCAGGTGCCGTGCCGCCGAGGTGATCGTCTCCAGGCGCTTGCCTTGCAGTTCGCCCCGCAGCTCGCGCCGCAGCAGGTAGGCCATGCCGATGATGCCGTTCAGCGGCGTGCGGATCTCGTGGCTCATGTTCGCGAGGAACTGGCTCTTCGCGCGGTTCGCCGCTTCGGCGGCAGACTTCGCCTGCTCGAGTTCGGCGGTGCGCGAGGCGACGAGTTCCTCGAGACGGTTGCGATACGCATCGAGCTCGGCAGCGACGTGCTTCTTGTTCGTGATGTCCTCGTGGAAGCCGAGGTAGTGCGTCGTCGCGCCGTGGGCGTCGCGCACCGGCGAGAGGATGACGAACTGCGGATAGGTCGAGCCGTTCGCGCGGCGATTGACGAGTTCGCCTTTCCAGCTTTCACCCGCTTCGAGCTGGCGCCACATCCGCTGGTGGCGCGCGGGCGCCTCGAGGCCGGCGCCGGGCGCCTTCAGGTTGCGCCCCATGACCTCGTCCGCCGCCCTGCCGTTCATCGCGAGGTACTGCGGGTTCGCGTACACGATGTTGAAGCTCGCGTCGGTGATGGTCACGCCGTTGGGGCTCTGTTCGACGGCCTGCCAGAGCGTGCGCAGTTCGGCCTCCTTGCGCATGCGCAGCCGGAGATTGACGAGCAACTCGGCGAACACGCGCAGCATCGCAAGCTCCGCGGCGGCGAAGGTGTGGTGACGTTTGATGTGATCGAGCCCCACGAAGCCCAGGCACTCCGTGCCGCTGAGCAACGGCAGGGTCACCAGGCTCTTGATGTCCTGCGCCATCAGGAGGGTGCGCAAAGGGCCCGCCGGCAGGGCGGCGACGGCGGGAATGTGGATTGCATCGCCCTGCCGGTGCTGCGCCACCCAGTCGGGAATCCCGTCCAGCGGAACGTCCTGCAGCGCCGTCAGTTGCGAAGTGACGCCCTCGGCGCACCACTCCTGGGTGTTGGAGGTGGTGCCCGCGGCGAAGTCGTAGTCGAAGACGTAGACGCGATCGGCGGCCAGGTGGGTGCCGATGGCAGCCAGCGCGCGAGGAATCGTGCTCGTCGCCTCCCCCTCCGGGATGTTGACGAAGGTCGTCGCGAGCTGGGCGATCAGCTCGAAGTGATTGGCGCTGGCGATCACGGCGGTCTCTCGCGCCGGCCCTGCCGACGGCATACGGAAGCCGGGCCGGGGACCGGCCGGTGTGCGGCTTCAGTACCCGGTTTGAGCGACGGCGCACAACGGAGAAATTCCCGCGCACGGCTGGCCAGCGCAGGAACGGGGCGCACGCAAGCGCCGGCGCGACGCGTGCGTGCGCTCCCGTCACCTCATGCCGGCCACGCGAGGCTGTCCCAGCGCTGCCCGCCGAGGTAGCGATGCGAAGGCCAGCCGGCGTCGTTCATCGCGAACAGGTGCAGCCACCGGTTCTCGATCAGGTCGCGCACCTCGCGATGTTTCGCGATGATGCGGTCGATGGCCTCGATCGGCGCGGCGATGAATACGTTCAGGCGCAGCGGTTCATGCACCAGGCGTTCGCCGTCGTGCACCGACTGCCAGGGCAGGCCGACCCGGAGGTCGCCCGCATTGCCCTCGAGCACGCCGATGCCGCCGCAGACGTTGTGCAGCACCTTGTTGCCCGCGCCGAAGCGCCCGTTGTTCACCGCGGAGCCGTAGTACTGGAGGTTGATCCAGCTCGCGACCACCATCGGCGCGGTCATGATCAGTTCCAGCACCCCGAAGTCCTTGTCCTGCCGCCAGTCGTAGCTGTGCAGGAAGGCGCGGCCGCCGAGGTCCGTGCCGGCGGTCGCGGTGCGCGGCGCCACGATGAACGCGGCGTTGCCGGCCAGCCCCCATTCCGGACGTACCTGCGACCAGTCGCGACTGCGCTCGCGCACCGCGGCATCGACACGCGCGGTCTGGGCCACGCCCAGCAGCGGCGCGCGCTCGCGCCGCGCCAGCGCCGCCGCGCGCGCGAGCCAGTCGCGCAGGCGGGCGAGGTCGTCCCGGTGCGAGTCGGGCACCGCTGACTCGTCGAATATCGTCACCTCGTCCGTCGTCGTGTCGTGCAGGCAACCGAGGAACCAGGTGTCCTCGGGAATCCTGATCCCGCGCCAGCCGAGCGCGTTGCGCACCTCGGCATCGTTCAGGATGGCGGCGGCAACGCGTGCGTTGGCTTCGCCGCTGTGGCCGCCGCAGGCGCCGCAGTCGAGGCCGGACGCGTGCGGGTTGTTCACCGTGCTGCTGCCGTGGCCGGTCAGCATCACCAGCCGCGCAAAGCCGTCGGTCAGCGACATCCCGCGCAGCACCGCTTCGGCCATCACGACCTTTTCCTCGCGCTTGAAACCGCTGGGGCGGCCGCCAAGCTCCCGCGGCTCGATGCGGGGCCCCTTGCGCGCGATGACGTCGGACGACAGGCCCTCGGTGTCCGGATCGGCGACCGTGCGTGTCACGCCCAGGCTGTCGCTGACAAGCTTGCCGGCGAACAGCAGGCCCATCGATTCGACGTAGGTGAACGAGGACACCGCCGCGCCCTTGAAGGACTTCCACGCCTTGGACGCGCGGCGCCGCAGCCGCCGCAGGCCCAGCACCTCCTCGGCCTCGCCCTCGTCGGCGCCGCCGACTTCCTCGCAGACCGTGAAGCGCGGCTTCAGCAGCACCGGGCACTGCGCGCCGCCGTGCGTGTGTCCGATCGGGACGTATTCGATCGGGAAGCCGAAAAAGCCGGCGAAGCCTATCGTCTGTGCGACCGGGCAGACCTGCTCGAGCGCGCGACGGAACACCTCCGAGCGCACGTCGATGCAGAACGCCGCCTGCAATGGCAGCCGCTCGCCGGGGAGCACGCTGCGACTCACCCGCACGACGGGGCTGAGGCTCGCTATCAGCCGGCGCTGGCCCGCCCGCTCATAGGCTTCCTGCAGCACGAGGTCCAGCGCGAGATCGGGGTCGTCTTCCGGGTGATCGTCGCGCGCCGGGCGCGCCGCGGCGACGGCCCGCCGCCAGACGGAATCGAACACGTCGCCTGCATGGGCATGGGCGAGTGCGTGGGTCCAGGCCATGCGCACCGCGAGCAGCTGCACCAGCGTGTCGTCCGACCGCCCGTCCAGGGTCGCGTGCCAGGTCTTGTAGCGCGCGTACGCGGCCCAGCCGCCGATGTCGAACAGCGCGCGGTGGAAGTAGTCCTCGAGCGTGTGCGAGTAAAGGCCGAGGCTGTCGACCACCGCGGCTATCGCATCGACGGGCGCGTCCGGCAGGCCGGCCACGCTGGCGCGGAAGCCCGCGACCCCCAGCACCTCCGGATTGCGATCGTGCCGCATCGAGTCCCGCCACGCAGCGTAGGGCGCAAGCGCGCGTGACGGCATGCGCCACACGCTCTGGCTCTCGTCGAAGTAGGCGGCGCACCACCTGGAGATCTCGTCGACCATCATGTCGCGCGCCCGCGGCGCGCAGGCGCCGAGGCTGTCGAGCGCCTCCTCCACGGTGACGAGCTGCGCCGGCGCGGGCCGCTGCGGCCGCTCACCCTGCAGTGCCGCCTTCACCGTGGCCAGCGTGTGGCGCGGCGCGCCCGTGCGGGGCTGCGCCGACAGGGCCACCAGCAGGTCGCGGTCCTCGATGCGGCCCTCCGCGAGGGCCTGGCGGTAGAACTCGCGCGGCATCAGCATGTCGGCGTCCAGCACGCGCCGGAAGCGGGCGCAGGTGTTCGCGAACGGCAGCGCGGTGTGCCCGAGGAACGGGTTGACGGCGACGAAGTTCCGCAGCGGCCACAGCGGCGCGATCCGCGCGCAGGCGCGCTCGACAGCCGCTTCCAGCGCCGCGCGCCGCACGGGGCGCGCCACCGCGGCGGCCGCGTTCGACCGGGGCGCCGCGCCCGCGAGGACAGTCTCGCCGGCGGCCGGGTTGGATGAGATCAGGATCATGTCCGCACTCCCTGGTTGGCGTTGAAGGCTGGGCTTGCACGTCCGTTGTCCGCGAGGGCCGGCCACAGGCGCAGCATCACCCGCGTCACGAACGTGTTGACGTAGAAACCATTGGCGACGAGGACGTACAGCGCGTGCCACTCGGCCGCGCGATGCGGCAGCATTCCCTGGAACAGCGCGAGGGCGGCGAACGACAGCACGACCAGGCCGATGAGCGCGAGCTCGAACGGACCCGCCGGGCCGGCGAGCGGCGGCAGGGCGCCGGCGAACAGCCGCTCGGCGACCCACTGCAGCGAGAACCACGCCGCTGCCACACCGGCCGCGCGCGCGGCCGTGAGCCCGATGACGAAACTGCTGGGCCGTTCGTCGATGCCGCTCGCCACGAGGTGCACGAGGCCCAGCGTGACGATCGTGCCCAGCGCGAGATGACCCGGCCGTTCCTCCAGGGTCACGCCGAACAGCGCGCCGACCGCGACCGCGCCGGCGATGACGGCCAGCAGCGCCACGAGCATGCGGGCCGCGTGCGGCTGTCCCCCGGGAGAGGGAGTCCACGAGGCGCGCTGCAGGTCGATCACGCTGCCCGAGGACAGGAAGGCGTGGGCCTTGTACAGCGAGTGCGCAACGATGTGCAGGGCCGCGGCGCTGAAGGCGCCGAGCCCACACTGCAGCAGCATGAAGCCCATCTGCGCGATCGTCGAATACGCGAGCGCGACCTTGACCGAGGATTGGGTCAGCATGACCACCGAGCCGAAGAGCGCGGTGAAGCCACCGACGATCACCAGCAGGTCCATCGCGAGCCCGCTGGCGTTCATGAGACCCGCGAAGCGCAGCACCAGGAAGCCGCCGGCGTTGATGATGCCGGCGTGCAGCAGCGCGGACACCGGCGTCGGCGTCTCCATGACCTCGGGCAGCCAGCCGTGCAGCGGGAACTGCGCCGATTTCAGCAGCGCCGCGCCGGCCAGGAGACAGGCCGCGAGGCTGATGGTCCCCGTGTCGCCGCCGGTCCCGTGCAGCGCAGCCGCCTCGCGCACGAGGTCGGCGTAGTCCAGGCTCCCGAACACCCCGTAGAGCAGCAGCATCGCGCCGAGCAGGCAGAGGTCGCCAAGGCGGCTGGCGATGAACTTCTTGCGCGCGGCAAGCCGCGCGGCGGGCCGGTCCTGGTAGAAGAGCAGCAACCAGTGCAGCGCGAGGCTCGTCGCGATCCACGCCAGCGTGAACTGCAGCAGGTTGCCGGCGACGATCAGCAGCAGCACGGCCGCGAGCGCGAGGCACAGCAGGCCGACGAAGCGCGGCTGCCCGGGATCGCCGGCCAGGTAGTGCCGGCTGTAGCGCACGACGATGAGCCCGATGAACGACACGAGCAGCAGCATCGTCACGCTCAGCGCATCGAGCCACACGCTGAAGCCGATGCCGTCGCCGCCGACGAGCCCCGTGCGCTGCGGCCCGTAGTTCGCCACCACGGCGGCCGCAGCGACGGCGAGCACCAGCATCGCCGCCGCCACGTGGCCGCCGACGCGGGCCGGGTCGCGCGCGGCGCGCGGCCCGCGGACGAGGAACAGCGCGCCGACAGCGGCGAGGGTGAGCGGACCCAGCAATACGAGCCAGGGCAGTGAAGTCGGCATGGCGGTCGTCTCCTGCGTGATGGACGGCTGCCTTTATAGAGGGATGGCTATTTGAATAAAAACGGATAGATTGAAAGCATACGTTCTGTTTTGTGAATAAGAAGATGCGACAACTGAATTACAACCACCTGCGCTACTTCTGGGTCGTCGCGAACACGGGCAGCCTCACGCGTGCGGCCGAGCAACTGCACCTGTCACAGTCGGCCCTGTCGGTTCAGGTCCAGAAGCTCGAGCAGCAGATCGGCCACGCGCTGTTCGAGCGGGTCGGCAAGCGGCTGCAGATCACGGAAGCGGGACGGATCGCGCTCGACTACGCGAACACGGTCTTCGCGGCAGGTACCGAGATGCTGAGCACCCTGCAGGGCCACACCGGTGACCGGCGGCGGATGCTGAAAGTCGGGGCGCTGACGACGCTGTCGCGCAATTTCCAGCTCGAATTCCTGCGCCCGCTGCTGGGACGCGCCGACGTGGAACTGGTGGTGCGCTCGGGCACGATGCGCGATCTGCTGGCCCAACTCGAGGCACACGCCCTCGATCTCGTCCTGTCGAACACCGCCGCGCGGCTCGACGCGCGGATGCCGCTGCGCAATCACCTGCTCAGGGAGCAGGCCGTCAGTCTCGTCGGCAAGCCGCGCCGCCGCCGTCGGGCGTTCCGCTTTCCAGCCGACCTGCGCACGGAGCCGGTGCTGCTGCCGAGCCTCGACAGCGACGTGCGGGTGGCTTTCGACCGGGTGCTGGAGCTCGCCGGCATCCGGCCGACGGTCGTCGCCGAGGTCGACGACATGGCGATGTTGCGGCTGCTCGCACGCGAGCACGACGCGGTCACCCTCGTGCCGCCGATCGTCGTGCACGACGAACTGAAATCCGGCGTGCTCGTCGAGCTTTGCAACATCCCCGAGGTCACGGAAAGCTTCTACGCGATCGTGCAGAAGCGGCAGTTCCCGAATCCGCTGGTGGCGGACCTGCTCAAGCGGCCGACCAGGAAAGCCTGAGCACGCGCGGCGCGCCGGGTGCCCGGCGGCCGCCTCAGGCCGTGCTCGACTCGACGGCGGCAGTGGCCCGGGGCAGCTCCCGGTCGAGAGCCGTGCAGAGGGAGACCAGCACGGCGCCCAGCGACGCCAGCCGCCGCGCGGTCTCCGGGGAACCTGGCTCGGCGTGCAACGCGGCCTCGAGTTCGCCCGCAGCCTGCTGCACCCGTGTCGCGCCCAGCGTCGCCGCGACCCCCTTCAGGGCGTGGGCGCGACGCTCCGCGCCGAGGCAGTCGCCGCTCGCCAGCAAGTGGTCGATCTCGGCGACGGCGTGACGGTTGTTGTCGACGAACCGGCGCAGCAGCGACAGCAGGAAAGGCGCGTTGCCCGCCACCCGCCGCAAGGCGCCGGCGACGTCGAGGCCGTCGATCTCGAGCGCGAGGCCAGCCGGCCCGCCGGCAAGCGCTGGCGCCTGGCCGGCGGCGTCGGACCGCGGCTTGATCCAGCGCTGCAGCGCGGCCATCAGCTTTGCGGGCTCGATGGGTTTCGCGAGGTAGTCGTTCATGCCCGCCTCGAAGCAGCGGTCCCGATCCTGCTGCAGCACGTTCGCGGTCATCGCGACGATGGGCACCGCGCCCGTCCCCGGCAGGCGGCGGATCGCTCGCGTCGCGGCCAGCCCGTCCATCACCGGCATCTGCATGTCCATGAACACGAGGTCGTAGGACGCCGCCTGCACCCTGGCGAGCGCCACCTCGCCGTTCTCCGCGATGTCGACGATGAGGCCGAGGGCTTCGAGCATCGCTTTCGCGACTTCCTGGTTCAGTTCGTTGTCCTCGACCAGGAGGATGCGCGCGCCGCGCAAGACGGCCGGCGCTTCACGGTCGTTCGAGACCGGCGCCGCGGCCGCGGCGGGCGCGCCAGGCGCGGCCGCGCGCCTGGCGAGCACCTCGACCACGGTGTCGAACAGCAGCGACGCGGACACCGGTTTCAGCAGCACGGCCGTGACGCCGCTGGCGGCCGCGACCTGCAGCAACTCCTCGCGCCCGTGCGCCGTGACCATCACGCAGCGGGGTGCCGCCGCGAGGCCGAGTTCGCGAATGCGCCGCGCGGTCTCGACGCCGTCCATGCCGGGCATGCGCCAGTCGAGGAACACGACCGCATAGTCCCGCCCGGCACCCGCTGCCTGCCGCACGCACTCGAGCGCGGCCGCGCCCGAGGCCGCCTGGTCGACGACGAAGCCCATGCGCGCGAGCATGTCTGCCAGCACCGCGCGGGCGGTGCCGTTGTCGTCGACGACCAGCATGCGCGCGCCGCGCAGATCGGGCGCCGGCTGCAGGGCGGGCGCCGGCGCGCGGCCGACGCCGAGCCGCACGCGGAACCAGAAAGTGCTGCCCGCGCCGGGCCGGCTGTCGACGCCGATCTCGCCGTGCATGAGATCGACGAGGCGCTTGGAAATGACGAGCCCGAGCCCCGTGCCGCCGTAGCGGCGCGATATCGAGCTGTCCGCCTGCTGGAAGCTCTGGAACAGGCGCCCTTTCTGCTCTTCGCTGAGGCCGATGCCGGTGTCGCGCACCGCGAACTCGAGGAGCGCCTCGCCCACGTCCAGTTCGCGCAGGCGCACGACGATGTCGATCTCACCGCGCTCGGTGAACTTCACCGCGTTCGAGCAGAAGTTCAGCAGCACCTGCCGGATCCTGAGTTCGTCGCCGATCAGCGCGCGCGGCACGTCCGGCGCGACGTCGAGCACGAGTTCGAGATCCTTGGCGCCGATCCTCTCGCCGAGCAGCGCGGTGACGTTGGACAGCATCGGCTCGAGTGCGAACTCGGCCTCCTCGAGTTCGAGCTTGCCGGCCTCGCTCTTCGAGAAGTCGAGGATGTCGTTGATGATGCCGAGCAGGTGCTCGCTTGCGCCCTGGATCTTGGCCAGGTAGTCGCGCTGGCGCGGCGTCAGCTCCGTGCGCAGCGCGAGATGCGCCATGCCGACGATTGCATTCATCGGGGTGCGGATTTCGTGGCTCATGTTCGCGAGGAAGTCGGATTTGGCGCGCGCGGCCTCCTCGGCGACCGCCTGCGCGCGCTTGATCTCCTCGACGGCCGCGCGCTCGAGCGTGATATCGCGAATCATCCCGGCGACGCCCTTGGACGGGTCGCCCCGATCGATCAGGGCCGCGTGCAGGCGCCCCAAGAAGCGGCTGCCGTCCTTGCGTGCGATTTCCAGTTCATCAAGGTAGGTATCGCCCGCGGCGAAGGCCTGCTCCACTTTCCGCCCCACCTCGAGGAAGCTCGCCTCGTCGGTGAACCAGACGCGCGAACTGCAACCGACGAGCTCGCCCGGCCCGTAGCCGAGCATGGTTTCCATCGTGCGGTTGCAGCGGACGACGATGCGTTCGCGCAGCAGCACGATGCCGGCGGTGGACGCATCGAAAACCGCCTGCTGCTCTTCGTTCAGCGCGCGCAGGGACTCGGAGGTGGCCGCGAGCTCGGCCGTGCGCTCGGCGACCAGCTTCTCGAGGTTCTGCTGGTGCTCGATGAGCGCCGCTTCGGTCCTGCGTTGCTCGGTGACGTCCATCCCGAATGACACCGAGATCCGTTGGCCCTCGGGGTTGAGCACGATGCTGTTGCTCCACAGGACGCGGCGCGCTTCGCCGTCCTTCGTCCAGATGGTGTTCTCGAGCACGGCAACCGCCTCACCCGCCGCGATGGCGCGCGCGAAGGCCTCGCGGGTCGCCACGTCCGCTTCGAAGCGCAGCAGGATCGAGAACCAATCCCGCCCGACGAGTTCCTGTTCGGTGTAACCCGTCACCGACTGCCCGGCCGCGTTGAGAAACAGCACCCGGCCCTGCACGTCGAGCCCGAGCACCATGACGTTCGAAGTGTCGATGATCTGCTGGGCGAAGCGCCGCGCGCGCTCGAGCTGGACGGCGGCCGCACGGCCCTGCATGAAGCTGCCGAGCCGCTCGGCAACCGCCTCCATCAATCGGCGCTCCTCGGCGTCGAAGGGACCCTCCTCCTGGTCGGGACGCGCCTCGACGTAACCCACGCTCACGCGGCCCAGCGTTCCGGCCTCGCCCGGGATATCGGCGTGCAGCGCCGAGACGGTGTCTTCCAGCCTGCCGCTGGCCTCGCCAACGCCGTCGGCCTCGATGCGCGCGATCGCGACCTCCGGATAGCGAAAGCCGGCCGGCAATTCCGCGACCACGGCGCGGAACACCTCGTGCAGCGGCCGCGCGAGCTGCTCGGTCGCCTTGGAGACGGCGTACAGGCAGCGCAATTCCTTGACCCGTTCCTGCAGGGCGTCCTCGAGCAGGGACTGGTCAGTGATGTCGCGCGTGATGCCGACCGTGCCCAGCACCCTGCCATGGGCATCGAGCATGCGCTGCCGGGTGGACTGATACAGGCGCGCCTCGCCGACACCGGGAAGGCTTGCCCATGTTTCCGTACGCTGGGGGCCCTCCGCAGCCATCGCCGCGCGGTCCTGGGCGAGGAAATCTGCGGCGGTCGCGGCCTCGAGAAAATCAGCATCCTTCCTGCCAACGACCTGCCCGGCCGGCGCGCCCAAGGCGCGCTCCAGTGCAGTGTTGCACGCGACGAAGGCCCCTTCCGGGTCCTTGAACCAGACGAAATCGGGCAGGGCCTGGAACAGGCTCGAAAGCCGGGCCTGCTCCGCCTGCAGCGCCGCGGTCTGCCGGCGCACCCGCA
>Ga0255182_1000472_pt1 | contig 27009 bp, 21 predicted proteins | sample Atl_UVDOM_RepA_8_FD_188420 | JGI IMG/M metagenome (GOLD analysis project Ga0255182, IMG submission 188420) | Freshwater microbial communities from Altamaha River, Georgia, United States - Atl_UVDOM_RepA_8d | ecosystem: Environmental > Aquatic > Freshwater > River | place: USA: Georgia...
GAACAATCCCGACCTAAGTGATAAAAAGCTATTTGGTAAAATGCCTGAAGGGAAAACTACCAATTACTTTTTTAAAAACAACAAAGATTTAACTTTTAAAAATGTATCCAAAAGCTGGGGCATCCATACAAAAACAATTTCAAATGGAACTGCGTATGGTGACCTGGATAACGACGGTGATTTAGATCTCATAATCAATAACATAAATCAGGAAGCTACTTTATTAAATAATCAGACCAGAAAGCCTGAAATACCCTATGAACATTCCTTTATTAAATTGAATTTTAAAGGTTTAAGTCAAAATACTATGGGTATAGGTGCTAAAGTCATTATAAATACCGGAGGGATTAGTATCATCCAGGAAAATTATCCAGCCAGAGGATTTCAATCGTCAGTACCACCCCTCATTCAGACAGGTGTAGGCAATACTCAAATAATTGATTCTTTGCGCGTTATATGGCCTGGGGGTAAAACTAAACTATGGATAAATCTACCAGTCAATCAAACCATTACGGTAAATGAAACCGATTTGCGAGATTCATATTCATACCAACAGGCAAAAAAGCAAATGCCTTATTTTTCCAAAACGAATGATTTTGAATTTGTTCACAAAGAAAATGAGTTCAATGATTTCGATTTTTCCTATTTAATTCCCCATAAATACTCCACATTAGGTCCTGATATTGACGTGGCCGATGTAAATGGAGACCAGTTGGATGATATTTATATTACAAATGCTAAAAATAGCCCGGGTGGGTTATTTTTTCAGCTGAAAAATGGGAAACTTCAGGTTCAGCATCAGCCCGTTTTTTCATCTTTTTTGGCATCTGAACAAACCAAATGTCATTTTTTTGACGCTAATAAAGATGGATTCAAAGATTTATACCTTGGAATGAGCGGCAGCGAATGGCCTGAGGGACATAAAAACTTAAAAGACAGATTACTTATTAATGATGGAAAAGGAAATTTCAAAGAAGAAAGTTTCCGGATACCTCCCATTTTCCAGCATACCGGGGCCATTGCTTCGGCTGATTATGATAAAGATGGGGATGAGGATTTATTTATAGGAAATCATTTCATTACAAGTAAATACGGTATTTCCCCGAAAAGTTACCTGCTTGTAAATAACGGGAAGGGTTATTTTTCTCCATTTTCAGAAAAAAATGGTTTTAAAGTATCTGGCATGATTACAGACGCAAAATGGGTAGATCTGGATGGGGATTCCTGGCTCGATCTGGTCATTGCCGGAGAATGGATGCCTGTCCTGGTTTTTAAAAATGAAAAAGGTGTTCTAAAAGAAGTAAAGATTAAGAGCCTGGAAAATACTTCCGGATGGTGGCATGCTATTGAAATTACAGATGTAGATAATGATGGCGACAACGATCTGGTATTGGGAAATCAGGGGGAAAATACGAGACACCAACCTTCCAAAGAATTTCCCATGTATTTATATGTCTTTGATTTTGATAATAATAATACGGTTGATCCATTACTTACCTACAAGAACAAAACCGGTATTTTTCCGGTCAACAGCAGGGATGAACTGATTAAGCAAATACCATCGCTAAAGAAAAAGTTTGTCAAACATGAGGATTTTGCCGGAAAGACCATGGAACAAATCATAGGAAATGAAATGTTAAGAAAAAGCAAAATACTGGAAGCTAATCTGTTTAGCAGCATTTCACTTGAAAATCTTGGTAATTTCAATTTCAAGATTAAAAAACTACCCAAAGAAGCTCAATTCACCCCAATTTATTCCATTGCAACGGCTGATATAAATGCAGATACCTTTCCGGATCTGATTATTGGCGGAAATAATATTGATACTGCACCCTATTTCGGAACTTATGACGCAGGCAGGGGGTTAATCCTCTTAGGTAATGGGGATGGCAGTTTCTCCCCGCTAACTGCTGAAAAAAGTGGCTTAAATATTTCAGGGCAAATTCGCGATATTAAAAAAGTCAACCTTCAACGCAATATGCATTTAGTCATTGGATTGAATGATGAGAAAGCATTACTTTACAAATGGAATCTAAAAAAATAAAACCACCATGGCTGCCTTAAAAATAATAAAAAGAAGTGTCATCAGTTTGATTTGCCTGTCAGTCTGGTCATGCAAAACAGAAACGACTCCCTACACATCGGAGCTTGATAAACCGACCTATTATCATCAATCTTTAAAAAACCTAACGGATGTAATTGTTCATGATATATTTTCTCCCCCAATTGCAAGCAGAATATATGCTTATCCAAATATTGCCGCTTACGAAGTTTTAGTTCATGGACATCCTGAATATCGATCTCTGGCCAATCAATTGAATGATTTAACCCCTATTCCTGCGCCAGATACATCGAAGCAAATAGATTTTTATCTGGCGTCCTTACATGCATTTTTAACAGTTGGTAAAGCACTTATTTTTTCAGAGGAGAAAATCGATGCTTATCGGGAATCGCTTTACACTGATTTTAAAAAAAGTGGTTTACCTGAAGAAATATTTTTACCCTCCATCGCTTTTGGAGAAAAAGTAGCAACTCATATATTGCAATGGGCTTCCAAAGATAACTACAAAGAAACACGCTCTCTCCCAAAATATACCATTCGACAGGATGATGCCTACTGGAAACCAACACCTCCTGATTATATGGAGGGAATTGAACCTCACTGGAATAAGATAAGACCTTTTGTATTGGATTCCGCCAGTCAGTTCAAACCTGCCCCAGCCCTTACATTTGATATGACCAAGGGAAGTCCGTTTTACAAACAGGTAATGGAAGTGTATGAAACTGGCCGGCAGCTGAAGGAAGAATCCCTTAATATTGCAAAATTCTGGGATTGTAACCCTTACGTTTCGCATGTACAAGGTCATGCTATGTTTGCCACTAAGAAAATTACTCCAGGTGGACACTGGATTGGTATTACAGGCATTGCCACGCAGAAAGCAAAGGCTGACTTCATGGAAACTGTAGCAGCTTATACCCTGGTTTCCATTTCCTTATTCGATGGATTTATTAGTTGCTGGGATGAAAAATGGCGGAGTGTTGTTATCAGACCTGAAACAGTCATAAATAAATATATTGATGAAGACTGGGTTCCTCTTCTTCAAACCCCTCCATTTCCAGAATATACCAGCGGCCATAGTGTCGTTTCCAATGCGTCAGCAGAAGTATTAACCCATTTATATGGCAATAATTTTGCATTTCGGGATACATCTGAATTAGAATATGGTCTTCCAGAGCGGAGTTTTACTTCTTTTAGAAATGCAGGAAATGAGGCATCTTTAAGCAGACTTTTCGGAGGAATTCATTATAGGCAAGCCATTGAAGAAGGCGTAAAACAAGGAAAAAAAGTTGGCAACATAGTCATTGAACGGGTTAAACTAAAATAGTTGGTGTTAAACCAGAATAATTTATTTTAGCATTTCAGCTAATAAAAAGGAGGCGAATGATAATTTTTATTCGCCTCCTTTTATTTTAAATCCGAATATCATTAGTTACATCTAAAAGCATTGCAGTGCTTGTCTGGCCAGGCATGGGGCACAATAATCGCCCGCACAACTGGCAAAAATGGCTACTGCTGCTGAAAAACTCACTCCACCGGTGGCAACGCCCAAAGCAACATTTATGGCCGTACAGATGGCAACCCGGACCAGACATCTTGAAGCGCAATCTTCGCGGACTTCACGCAAAAAACATCGAATCCAGCTTTTTGCAGGTTGCAGATTATTTTGTGCATCAGCATACCACTCCTCACCTTTCATGAAAGCCTCTTCGGTACTCACATCCCCTTCCGGGAAAATGATATAAGCAGTATAAGTTGACGTACCAACTTGCCTCATAATTATAGAGGCACCCTGGCCACCTTTTCCGGCTTTAGGATTATAAAAATCAAAAGCTAAAAATTTGGATTTTGCATAAACACCGTTTTCCATTTTATACTCCCCGGTAAAACCCCAATTTCCCTCTTTCATGTTCAATTTCACAAATCCTCTTTTTTGCAATCCACTTAATACAGCTGCAAAAGCCGGTACTTTTTGATAGGTTGAGAATTGCTGATTAAGTTCTGCTGGGGTCATGAACTTGAGGTCTTTAATATTGTCTGGTGGTTCCTCTGACCAGATTTGTGTTCCCTGACTAAAAAGCTGACAAGAAAACAACAGAAAAATAAGGAATAAACCTTTTGAAAAATTTAACTTCATCTTTCGAAATTTATTAGTTATCCATCAAATCATTTCCTTAGACTTGTTATTCCAGGGTGTAAAATATTTTACCTTTACTTTCTGTCAGAATCATTTTAGTCAACCTGCAAAAATCAATTTTTTTAAAAACCAAAGGATTGTCATCATCCTCAGAGAAGGTAATCATAATATCCTGCTTACAAGTGGTACTTCCGAATATAGGTATGGTTACCGTAACAACCGTTCCAGCTGCAAAGGTTTCCTCTGGTAAAATATCCTCCCCCCAGGAACTTTCTTTTGAACCATTTACAAAAACACCATACATATCTGTTTTCGTATTATTTTCTATTTCAAAAGTTAGTTCCTCAAGGACATCCAGTGTGTAATAAATTGTTTTACCCTTTTGAGTTAAAATCATTTTATCTAAGGTACAAAAATCAATATTTTCAAAAATCAATGGGTTATCATCATTTTCCGAAAAGGTAATTTTGATATCCTGTTCACAAATAGTTTGTTTGCTAATAGGAATAGTAACCGTCAAGGTAGTTCCAGCTTCAAAAATGTCATCTGGTAAAATATCTTCACCCCAGGAATCATTATCGATTCCCGTAACATAAATGCCATACAGATCGGTAGAAGTTTTATTTTCAATATAAAAAGTCAGTTGATCCTTTTGAGAAAAAGCAGAGATTGAAAATAAAAGGGACAAAAGAAGAACATTAAATTTCATGGATGTTGATTTAGATTTTAAGAAAATCAAATTTAAATATAATTTATTGTCAATCAATAAATAATTTTTCAGAAAACCGATATTTATTATTTGACAAACTTAGCAAATACAAACCCTTCGGTAAACCTTTTTTAAAACCTTCCCCAATTCCATTTTCAACAGGAAATTGAAGTAATAATCTACCTGTTAAATCTGAAAGAGTCGCGATAAATTTCTCCCCTTCCAAATTTGAAAATACTACCTTAAATCGCCCTTCCCCCAAATAGGTGATTTGGGGTTTTTGCTCCTTGATTTCATTTACGGGCGTAGCAGTACCTGTTATCAATTGTTTAGATAACTCATTCAAATAACATTCAAGATTGGTATAACCCGAAACACCCGTTATTTGATTAGAAAGTTGTGTCCCATTATGGTCTGGTTTATTTGCATCGAGACCATATTTTATTTCCCAGGCATCGGGCATCCCATCAACATCTGTATCTTTTGGTGAAGCAGGTTGTGTTAAAAAATCCAGTGTATATGCATCCTTATAATAGTCTACCCCATCAACGGGTTTTGTATCAATTACATTATTTCTCAAAGCATTTAGCAATCTTTTATTCATAGGATCACGGCGCCCCGAGCTAATTCCGTTAAAAGCACCAACCTGTTCAATCATATAATTTCTCAGTTGATTTGCAGGTGTGTAGGTAATGGAAGGGTAAGGAAAACGGGATGATTTACGGGTGGCCAAACCATTTTCCGTATTTGGATTATACTGGCAAAAATCATTACAACAGTAAAATAGTTGATAATCGGAATAATTGGGATATCTGGCCATTGAATTTCCAGCGGTATAAAACTGATTATTTTTATTTGCCAATAGATCAAAATTGAAAAAACCACCGCAGTAACCTGGTCTTGAAATGGCGTGATTAGAGATAAAATTGGCATAAATATCATGGAAAGAGGTAGTATTGGCCGGACTAAAACCCGGGCCATAGTAAATCTGAATATTTGGATCCCAGAGTAAATTATTTGAAAATTCGAATCGGAAAGGTCGGGTAAGACAGGTTCTATCTCCAGGTTTTTCACCACTTTCCTCACAACTTATTTCAGGCATTCTACCACCAATCCTGTTCCATAGATTATGATGCAAGGAAATACTATCTTTAGGATGAGCTGCTGTTGAATAATTAATCAACATACCACCTAAGTCAAAATGCCCGCCTAAGGTTTCAGCAAGCATGGAATTTGATATGGTGACGCGCGAACTTCTCGATAATTGAATGCATTCATCTATGGCATTTGCAAAGGAACAATGATCAATTAATACATCTTTTGCTCCGTCGATACGTAAGGCATCATCTAAAACCCAACCTTTACCAGGCCTTAATTCCGGAATACCTGGCCGGGAGTTAAGGTGCCTGATAATGATATTTTGTGCCTTACCAGAGGGCTCATAAAAATCGTCTATTAAAATGCCTCTCACGATGATACCCCCCGGCGAAGTTTGTCCGGCAATATAACAATCTCCCCATTCTAATTCTGCGGCACAATCGATAACGCCACTTACGGAAAACAAAATATACTTTGGTCCAGGCTTCTTTAGCGCATCATTCAATGATCCCGGACCTGAACAATTCAGATTTGAAACATAGTAAACATTACCTCCTCTTCCACCTGTTGTAGTTGTTGAACCAAATCCTTCCGCTCCAGGAAAAGCTGGTATTTGAGTAAAAATTAAATGGCTTTGAAAAACGAGAATGAACAAAAAGGATAAAAAGCGCATATACTTATAATTAAACTGTTTTAATGACCAACATCCCTTCCTTCCAAAATTACAAATTTATCTGAATGGAACCAACACCAAGGCCTGTGCTGTTTCTGAAAAAAGCAACCTCGAAAGAAGAAATTTTTCAGAATGAAACCTTAAGACCTATCCTGAAATTACAACATGAACTTATCATCAAGCTGGCACAGGAATTTCTTAAATACAGAAATGTCACCTGGGAGAATTTAAGAGAAAAAGACCCCTTACAATGGTTGAATATCAATATTAAGAGAGATATACCCTTTAAGCATTTATTGATTGGCATGGTTATCGGTCAGTTCAGCAAAAATGAATTGGATGAATATCTAACCTTTCAGAAGGAAATGAACAAAAGAATTATCAGTATGATGACAGAGAGGATAGTTAGTTATTATGTTACACCTATTAACAAATTTTAACTTTTATGTGGTTGTCTTATTATTTTTCACATTCAAAACCTAATAAATAGAATTCCCCTCTTAAACCTCTTTCCATATATTACAAAAAAATAGTATTTATATTTAGATGAAAAAAGAAATAAACCTTCGCTAATACATGCCAAAATGGGTATAAGGGCGAAAGTTTGTTTCGGGTAAAAGAGAGTTACCTGATATCTTACATCAAAATCGGAGAATTTACATCTCTAAAAATTCAAATAAAAATAGTATCTTGGTACTTTAATTAATTTTAAATTTCAAATGCCAAATCTCACTTAAAAGTTCCTTTTAAGTGAGATTTTAAAATACTTCGAGAAATACATATTTGAAAATCACATAAATGCATCACTTATAATTCATTCTAGACTTAAATCGTACAACATAAGCGTACAGAGGTGCAGGCAGCGGAATTTTACGTGCCTTACATACCTACCCTAACATTGAATTTCTAAATGATTCCGATGGGGAACAATTTAAAGTGACGATTCATAGACCAGCATTAAACTGAAATAAAAGAGGATCTTTCATTTTATTTTGAAAGATCCCCATTTATATTAAAATATCAATTAAGCCGCATCAGCAGATTTCATGTTTTTTACCCAGAAGTATAATATAGTAAAGGCTACAATTAAAATTGCCGGGAAAATAACCATCGTACTAAGGGTTGCTTGTCCTGCTTTAAGAACAAGATCATCACCAGTCAGACCTAAGGCAGCCTGTTCAGCTTTATCACTGTCTATCCATCTGCCAATAATCGGCTGAAAAATGGAAGAAGAGAACATACCTACGGCACCAACGATAGACATTCCTAATGCGCCACTTTTTGGAATTTTTGCAGCCACAAATCCAATCATATTTGGCCAGAAATAAGCAATACCTAAAGCATAAATGATAGCCGCAGCATAAGCCATGGTGCCTGTTTGGGTACTAAACAAGTAAATACCAATCGTTGCCAGCACTGCTGATCCAAGTAAAACACCTGTTTGATCTAATTTGTGAACCACTTCACCTCCGAAATAACGGGCAACGGCCATCAGACCAGTAACCAGTGCTAAAATCAACATGGGTTGTGCCCCACTTTTTGCCAATATGATTCCGGTCCATTGTTGCGGACCAAATTCTGAGATGGCAGTTAATGCCATGCAAGCAAACATAAACAGGAAAAGCGGTGTGAACATAGCCTTGAAATTTTCACTGATAGAAGCAGATAAGGCAACCTTTGGTTTTGGAAATTCCTGACCAAAAAACAAGTAGGCATATACTACGGTTGGTATCATAATCACCCAGATCTGTGATTCCCATCCAAAACCAGCATCTGTCATAAATTTAGAAACAAGACTTCCTATAACGATGCCCCCAGGGAACCACATGTGAAAACGATTCATCATTTTGCTCATTTTCACACCTTCATAAGTATCAGAAATCATTGGATTACAAGCGGCTTCTGTACAACCATTACCTAATCCAATAAGGAAAGTTGAAATCAACAATCCCATATAACTTCCCGAGTATATGGTTAGTAGAATGCCTACCGCATGAGCGAAAAAGGCAAATTGCATGATTCTTTTTGGACCAACGGAATAATAAACCAGACCTCCAACCACCATAGACAGCGGAAAGCCTAAAAACCACATAGAGTTAATAAATCCAAGTTGTTCAGCTGAAAGATTCAATTGTTCGCCTAATTGAGGCAAAATGCCAGCTCTTATGCTAAAAGAAAGGGCTGTAGTTATTAATGCGAAGCAACTACCATAAAAAAGTCGTTTGTCGTTTACCATAATGAATATTTTAAGTGTTTTCAGGTTAATAATTTACATACAGTACCAATATACCTTTTTTTTTAAAAAATTCAGTAACCTTTAGTAAAGAAATCTAATTTTAGTCCCTTAAATATTGATTTTTTTACCCTTTTATTTCAGTTTCACTGTTTTTCCTGTAGCAGCTGACTTTTTTGCTGCCTCCAGAATCCTGTTTACGATGATGTTATTCTCCAGGGTATAAAGTCCAAATGGCGAAGGTTTCTCTTTTCCTCTCAACACTGCATGCAGGTAAGTAAAAGGATTGGTATAAACGGATATATCTTTATCGGTCACTATTTTTTCATTTTCTGAACCATTTTTGTTGTCTCTAAAGCGCATTTTATTGGCATTCAATGCAAAAATTGCAGCCCTATCACCATAAATTTCCATATCCTTTCTGTTAAAAGTCCAGTTCCAGGACGCCTGAATAATAACCTGTAAGGTTGAATAATGTAAAATAATCGTGGCATCGTCATCTACCTTTGGATAAATATGTGGTTTGAATTGATTCGTAACGGCGGTGACCGATAACGGTTCCTGACCATTCAACAAACAAGTAGCCAGATTAGCACCATAACAACCAAAATCCATGAGTGCCCCACCACCATTTAATATAGGATCTGTTAACCATTTAAAAAATTCATCCCCTACACCAATCTCTTTGGGGCCCTGATGACCATGATGAAAAACCACTTTTCTTAGTTGACCAGCAAACTGACTATCCTTCACTAATCTGAAACTTTCAGCGGTAGATGGGTACCAGGAAGTCTCAAAATTAGTGAGGAGCATGACTTTATGTTTATCTGCCAGCTCCTTCATTTTTAAGGCATCTTCCAGATTAGCAGCCAGGGGTTTTTCCACCATGATATGAATACCCAGCGGCGCTGCCACCTCCACCACTTCCAGGTGTTCCTTTATAGAACCAAAAGCCAGTACTGCTTCAGGTTTAAGTTGATTTAAAGCTGTTTTCAAATCCTTATAAAATAATTCCCTGGGTATATTATACTTTGCAGATTGCTTTTCAACGAGTTGCTGATCTGGTTCGTAAATGCCTTTAACCTGCATCTCTGGTCTGACCAATTGGTTTAAGATCCAGCCAGCATGACCATGTGAAGTACCTGCTACCACCACCTGAATGGGCATATTCTCCTGGGCATGTAAAGAAGAGAAGATAATGACGGTCAGGATGAATAATCCAATGTTAGGTATTAATTTTTTCATATTCCGGAATTGATTTCTATGTAAGTTAGCAAGCAGGGAGTTAATTTCCATTATATGCCTGACTTTTTTTACCTTCGCGTTTCAATAATTATCCTTTTATGGTTTCAGTTAACGATGTTTCCTTACAATACGGTAGAAGATTTCTCTTTAACGAGGTAAATATTAAGTTTACCCGCGGCAATTGTTATGGCGTCATAGGTGCCAATGGTGCTGGAAAGTCCACTTTCCTGAAAATTTTATCCGGAGAAATTAATCCCAACAGAGGCTCCGTTTCCATAGAGCCAGGGAACAGGATGGCCGTATTAAAACAAAACCATTTTGAATTTGAGGAATATTCGGTCCTGGACACGGTAATGATGGGGCATAAGGAAATGTATGCCATTCAAGTTGAAAAAAATGCCATTTATATGGATCCTGATGCCACGGAGGCTGACGGATTACGAGCGGCAGACCTGGAAAATAAATATGGCGAGATGGGCGGATGGACTGCTGAAAGTGATGCTGCCACTTTATTAAGCAATCTTGGTATTAAGGAAGATTTACATTACCGCTTAGTAAAAAATCTCAGCGGTCCCGAAAAGGTGAAGGTGTTGCTGGCTCAATCTCTTTTTGGAAATCCAGACATTTTGCTGTTGGACGAGCCCACTAATGACCTGGATGCTGAAACCATCACCTGGCTCGCTGACTTCCTGGCTGATTTTAAAAATACAGTGATTGTGGTTTCCCATGACCGTTATTTTTTAGATATGGTGTGCACACATATCGCCGATATTGATTTTCAGAAAATTAATATTTATACTGGAAATTACACCTTTTGGTATGAATCCAGTCAGTTAATGGCCCAGCAAATAGCGAATAAGAACAAGAAAATAGAGCAGAAGCGCCAGGACATGCTGGAATTCATCCAGCGATTCAGCGCGAATGCATCAAAATCGAAACAGGCAACCTCCAGAAAAAAGGCCCTCGAAAAATTAAATTTAGAAGAAATCAAACCCTCCAGCAGGAAATATCCTTTCATCCACTTCCAGATGGAAAGGGAGCCTGGAGACCAGTTACTGGCTGTTAAAGATTTGAGTGCTAAGGATTCTGAGGGTAATATATTATTTTCCAACGTTTCCTTTACTGTAAATCAAGGAGAGAAAATTGCGGTTATCAGTCAAAATCCTATAGCTGTTTCCTCGTTTTTCCAGATTATCGCAGGAAAACAAGCGGCTGAAAAAGGCAGTTTTGAATTTGGTCAGACGATTACCGTTGGTTATTTACCCAATGAAAATCAGGAATATTTTTCAGCAGAAAATGATATCGACCTGATTAACTGGCTAAGGCAGTTTGCACAAAATAAAGATGAGCAGTTTATAAGAGGTTTCTTAGGAAGAATGCTTTTTAGTGGTGAAGAGGTACAGAAAAAATCCAGCGTACTTTCAGGTGGGGAAAAAGTACGCTGCATGCTGGCCAAGGTCATGTTAGGTTCACCTAATTTTGTTTTGTTGGATGAACCGACTAATCACCTCGATCTGGAATCTATTACAGCCTTGAATACCGCCATGCAGACTTTTAAGGGAAATTTGTTGTTTTGCTCGCATGACCATGCCTTGACCGCCTCTGTTGCCAATAGAATCATTGAATTGGCACCCAAAGGCATCATTGACAGTTTAATGAATTACGATGACTATCTTGTTTCAGAAAAAATTAAAGCAGACCGCCAGCTTCTTTACAAAAGCAAATAATCATGAAATTAGTCAACATACTGGTAACCTGGTTATTTCTCGCTGCAATGATTGCAGCCAATGCATTAGCAAATATATTGCCGATCAATCAATTGAACACAGGTCAGATTTCTGCCTTTTACCCCAATTATTTTGTACCGGCGGGATTTACTTTTTCTATATGGGGTGTTATATATTTGTTACTGCTTAACTATGTTATCTCTTATACTTATTTCACCCTTTTGTCGGATAAATTTCCAGCGGTGGCAGCCTATTTAAACGCTGTCAACAAATGGTTTTGGGTAACTTGTTTTTTAAATGCATCATGGATCATCGCCTGGCATTATCTATGGATCTGGACGAGTGTGTTCATTATGCTACTCTTTTTGAGTGTACTTATCTATATTTTTATCGTGGGAAAAGAAAAAGAGGGTCAGCTGAGTAACATGCAATCTTTTCTCCTGTACACCCCATTTTTAGTTTATCTGGGTTGGATCAGTGTAGCTACCATAGCCAATATTACGGCATTACTGGTTAAAATAGATTGGAATGGAATTGGTATTTCACCCATTACCTGGAGTCTCCTGATGATGATTACAGCAACTATATTGGCTATTTACTTTATTCTTTCAGAAAGAATATGGAGTTATTCCCTTGTTATTATGTGGGCTTTATGGGGGATTCGCGCAGCAAGAACCAATGATGCACCATTTCTAAGTCAGGCTGCATTAGCAGGCCTTATTCTGGTGTTGATTGTTCTATTCTTTGGATTATTCAGACAAATTATTTCCAAAAAAGGAATAGGTAAGATTTTAAAAAGTTGATTCAAAATTATATATATTAGTTAAAACATCTTTTTTACCAAATTTTAATCTGTATTTTAGCATATTTATATAAATAATTTATAATTTAGATACTAGAAAAGAGTTTATTTATAAAGTCTTTTCTAATTATATCATTACTCATTGTTCAAAATTTTTATTCATGAAAAAAAATGCTGTTTTAACCCTATTACTGGCCTTCAGCAGTTTTGCTTTTTTGAATGGACAAAGCGATCCGCTCAACCAGTTCTACAAGCCACGCGAACTGACCCGCATTGAGCAATCGCTCACCACGTTTGGAAAATCAACTTTGGAAAAAGAAAGGGCCGAGCTGTCTCAGCGGAAAATTACCTACAAACTCGAACCCAACGTTACCTTGAATATCCCCATCGAACAACTGGCGGGAGCAAAAGCGGAGGAACGCGACAATACCAGCGACCTCAAGCAGATGTACAGCAACATGACTCCGACCATCGAAGAGGCAAGGCGCGAGTTTGCCGCCAAACAGCTCAACTGGAATCCCTACTACCTCATCGACTTTTCTACAATTGACTGGACAAAGATCCTGATGGGGGCACAGACCTGCTATTTTAACACTGGGTTCCTTACTCCGGTAAAAGATCAGCGCAGCTGTGGCAGCTGCTGGGCTTTTGCTGCTGCAGCAACCTGGGAGCATTCCTACAGAAAGCAAATCAACACTGCAGCCATACACGACGTCTCTGAAGAAGAGCTCGTGAACTGTGGGAAAAACTGTGGGGGTACTGATGCCGGTAGTTGCTCGGGTGGCTGGTCGGACATGGCATTGGATCATATCAAGTGCTACCGAGTAGCCCGTGAAGCCGCCTATCCCTATACGGCCACGAATGCAGCCTGTCGCAGCGTGACGAAAAGCTATGGGGCGTATGGATGGGCACAAATTGGTACAAATGCCGCACCCCCCAGCAACGAAATGGTAAAAGCCGCCCTCGCCACTTACGGTGCCCTGGTAACCTATGTATATGTCAAAAACTGGGGAAGCTATGGCACAGGGGTTATGGATGCCTACCCCAATAACGACCCTGCCATTGGCAGTTGGGTAAACCACGCCGTGACCATCGTAGGCTACTGTGACGACCGCCAGGCGTGGATCATCAAAAACTCCTGGGGCACTTCCTGGGGCTCTTATGGCGGCTATGCTTATATCAAGTATAACCATTACAACATCAATAAGCGCGTTTATGGAGTCTGCCCCCGCCCGTAACATAGCCACCTTATCGGGGCTTGTCCAAACCATTTTTTAAACGGATGGGAATTTTACTCTCTGGCCGCGCATCGAAATCAGTTTTCGCTTTGTGAGCATCTGTTTCGATGCGCGGCCACTGTTAGACTTGCTACAAGTTGGATCATCAAGGGAACGACCCTGACCTATTTTTTTCACTTCATCCACCATACAACATCATGAAAAAGCCTGTATTTGTTTTCGCCCCGGCACTGGCCATCTCGGCAGCCTTCACACAAGCGGCAAAAGCCCAAATGATCTTTGATCCCACGCTTGCCGCCAGGGAATTGTTGCCCTACCGCACCAATGAGTCTTGCGGCACCAAAAAAGGGAATTACCTGAAGCGCACCGTGTGCAATTCCGCTACCTATTTCACCAATGCCATTTCGCTCCCTGCGTCAGTTGATTGACCCTGCCAGCTGGCACCTACCATATCGTACTCGACAAGACCAAATCCTCAAAGGACGCCTGGATCACGCTCGGGTTTGTAGATTAGCCGTAGTCCTTGCAGAGAAATAATTCTCGGAGTTGTGCAAAAAGGTGCTATTGAACCCACTCATCATAAGTCTAATCCAACCCATCAAAAAATATCATAATAAAAACATCTACTCTCCTCCTCAAAGCAGGGCTGCTCATAGCCCTGTGTGCGGGTTTGAGCCCCCGGGAAGCTTTTGCCGCCTACCAAAACGCCGCACTTACCAACGGCCTGCTGACCATCACCTCTACCCCTACCTCTTCCATGATAAACCTCAAGGTCAGCGGGGCGAACCTCGCTATTGAAGAAATCCCAAGCCTGAACGATCCTGCAGTCATCCGCGCCACCTTCCCCCTGGCTTCTGTTCGCCGGATAAAATACATCGGTGGAGCCGGAATAGACATTTTTACCGCAGCTAACCTGAACATACCCATCATTGCTTTGGGGAACGACGGCAACGACATCCTCTCCGGCGGCAATAAAAACGACGTCCTTATCGGGGGAAACGGCACCGATAATATGTTGGGAAAAGGCGGCGAGGACACCCTTGTTGGCATTGACGGAACCCTTGGTGACAACCTCGTGGGAGATATCGGTAAAGACGCCTTCTGGATGGACTTCATCGGGGGCAACCGCGATCAGAACGACCGACAAGCCGACGACTATATACACAATGTATCGCGCTTTGCCAATGGCGCTGATTTGACTCTCAACGGCGACGACATTGCAGACCCCGCCTTAAATACACAGTTCACCTCAGGCTGGAGCTATACCAACCACCGCGACAAGCCCCTATTTCCTTCTTCCGGCCCGAGCCTGACCGATGTCCGCCAGCGGCTGAGCAGCGATTGTAAAGTAGTGGCAACCATCGCCGGATTGGCCAATAACACCGTTTCGGGCAGCGCCTGGCCAGTGAGCCGCGCACTCGCCGATTTCGGGGACGGCACATTCGGCGTGCGCCTCGGCAACAGCTTTTACCGAATAGATGGCGACCTGCCCATGAACGGCGGAAGATTTGGCTCCTCTGAGCCGGGCTCAGAAAACTGTATCTGGCCAGCCATTGTAGAAAAAGCCCTTTGCTATCACTTGCCCCGCACCCCCGGTATATTCCAGTGGCAGGACCTATTCAGCATCGCTCCACACGACATCATGCTAGCCTTCGGGGCAGAAGATGCTGCCTCCTCCAAAATTGGCGAGCACTATTCTTCCGCACAGGATATGGCCAACAAACTTTTCAACTCCTTCAACAATTATGAAAATGTCGTCTTTACCCTTGCAACGGCCAGCACTGTTGGCGGCGTACACGACTACACCCTGATCGGGGTAACCAGGAACGCCAGCGGGGCGGTGGCCTCCATCACCTTCTACAACCCCTTGGGTAATTCCGATGGCAACGGGCGAAATGCCTACAACTTGCAGTGGTACGCCGACGCCAATGCCAGCGATGCCCGCGTCACCTTTACCACCGAACAGCTCTGACAGGACGCCAATGTGGGCCGAGCCACGGTAGGCAGCCGGATACAATAGACTCGTCCTTCTATCTTCGGTCAACCCACTTTTTTTTCGGACGGACCTGGGCACTTTGGCCATCCGTTGCGCCCGTTTTAGGTGCGATAGCGAAGCAGCTCATCCACCTGGACTGACAAGGCTTTGCGGCCTATAACCTGATTTTTTCCGCTCTTCCTCATTCGCTGAAATAGGTGTGGATTGGAAAATATTACTAAACAAACTTGCCGAAAATGAAATTAACATAGAAAAATTGTCACTTATTCATTTTGAATTTTTAAAATGTCCGCTTAAAAATGCCGATAAATTTGCTCCAAAACTTTAGTATTTAATAAAATCATTGATGAAAACCTCTTTCATTCTTTTCATTACCCTCTTCTCATTTAACCTGATAGCTCAAAATAATCTATCATCAGATTCCATGAAGTGGGAAATCCTGATCAGCGGTAATCAATGCCTGATTGAATACCCAGAGAGCCTCGTACTGAAAACCCCCGAAGCGTTTCAGGCCCTCTGGAACCGGGCTTTTGCCAAAATGGACGTCCCACCCGGCAGACCAACGGTTGATTTCGAAAAGTACCACGTAGCCGCTATCTTTTCAGGATGGAAAAAAAAAGGGGGTTACATACTGGATATCGAGAATATCAAGCTTGAAAAAAAGGAAATGGTCATATACTTTTTAGAGAAAGAGCCAGGTTCAAACTGTATGTCTGCAGCTGTTATTGATTTTCCTTTTCTGCTGGTAAAAATACCATTTGGCGAAATTGGCGCTTACCGCTTTAACCATAGGAAACTTACCTATGACTGTCCTTGAAAACAGGTTTAAAATTTTATCATTTTTTGAGAATGTTATTCCTTTTTTATTAAGAAAAGCAACGCGCGGTTTATGAATAAAAACGAATCTATTTTAAAGCAGATGTTAACCACAAACGGGATTTTTTTCATTTCCAGCAATTAAAAATGATTTCAACTGGCTTTTGCTTTTAATTTATAATTTCACTTTATTGTCTTACCAGACCTGCGATTAACCAGATAATTAAGAAGATTTATCAGGATTTAATCCAGCATTTTTCTTTTGAGCATTAAAAAACTCATAGTGGGAGGAATCACTCAATTCAGCAAGTAAATCAGGAAAATCATGTGCAAAATCTTCATTCCAAATAATAGTAAGTTCTGCTTTTTGTCTTACATTTCTAAGAGGAATAATTTTTAAAGGTAACGGTAGCCCTTGTATCGAATTTTCAGGCTCCAGGCATACGCCCATTCCATTTTCAACTAATTTGAAGGCGGTTCCTGCCGAACTCGTGGTATGTGTAATATTTGGCGTGAATCCTGAATCAAGGCAGATAGATTTGATTATTTCTATATGATTAGATCCATCTTCGAGAGGTGGAAAAATAAATTCCTCATCAGCAAATATTAAAAAATCTTTATAATTTTCATGTGTAACCGTGTGGTTATTGGGAAGAAGAATGACAAAATCACAAGAAGTCAGCTTTTTACCAAAAAGATTGGGAGGAATTATAGGATTTGTTGAAAAACCGAGATCGAGTTGCTTCGATTGAAGTCCTTTAAACTGTCCTTCATTGTTGACTTCCTTTAGCACAAAGCAAATACCAGGCCTGGATTTACGGATTTTATTCAGGACTTCGGGTAAAATGGATTGCTTAATCGAATGGGTAAATCCAATCCTGATTTCTACCTGACCTTTTCCTATCTGATAAGCCTTTTGATGAATCAGGTCGAATTGTTGTAAAAGTTTCCCCATTTCTACCGTGAAATACTCTCCTGCAGGCGTTAACTCGACTTTACGCTTATGCCGCTTGAACAATTGAACGCCAAGTTCCTCTTCAAGATTACAGATCTGCCGGCTGAGGGCAGGCTGCACAATATGAGCTTCTTCGGCAGTTTTAGTAAAATGTAACCGCTTTGAAAGAATGAGGGCATTCCTGATTTGTTGAATATTCATTAATGCAAAAATGTTATTAGTTAATTAAAATTAAGCATTTTTTATCCTAAATTTTATGTCCTATTTTGGGAAGATGTTTAAAATAAAAGGGTTGTGACTGAATAATTCAGAAAAAATCTTTAAAATTTAATCCATGTCTGATGCCGTTCTGATACATCTTTTAACTGCTCTTGATAAAGAGGTGGTATTGACTGGTGATGCACTTAGCGGCAGAAATTCACATATCTGGAAAACGAATATTCAGCTGGAAGCTAAAGCTGTATTGTTACCCAGAACAACCGAAGAGGTATCTGCTATTTGCCGGATATGTTTTGAACACAATCAACCGATGGTATTGCAGGGTGGACTCACGGGATTGGTTGGAGGGACAGAGTCCCGGATTACAGATATAGTAATAAGTTTGCAACGAATGAATCAGATTGAGGAAGTGGATACCCTTTGTCGGACAATGACCGTACAGGCAGGGTGCATTTTAGAATCAATTCATCAGATTGCTGCTACACATGACTTATTTTTTCCTTTGAATTTTGGAGCAAAAGGCTCCGCCCAGATAGGTGGTTGTATCGCCACGAATGCCGGTGGTTTGCGGGTCAAAAGATTCGGAATGACCAGGAATCTGGTGCTTGGCTTAGAAGTAGTACTGTCAGATGGAAGGATTATAAATTCCTTAAAGAAAATCATCAAGAATAATGCTGGCTATAACCTCAATCAACTGTTTATTGGTTCGGAAGGTACACTTGGGATCATTACCCGGGCAACACTCAGACTGGAAGAAAATTTGATACATCGGAGCAGCGTTTTTGTTGGTCTTTCACACTTTGATGATGCGATTCGTCTCCTGCGGTTTTGTGATTTGAAATTCTCGGGCTTGCTTAGTGCTTATGAAATTTTATGGGCCAATACATTTGAAGTTCTTGCCTCAAAATACAACCCTATTTTTGGCGATAAACATAGGTTCTATGTGCTGCTGGAGGTGTTAGATAATCATTCCCAATTATTTAAAGACCTGGTATTTCAGGTTTTTGAAGAAGCACTTGAAATAAATTTGATTCAAGATGCGGTATTTGCCCACACTGCAGAGGACCATTCTTTATTTTGGGGTATAAGAGAGGGGGTTGAAGTCCTTAATACAAAAGCTAAATTTCAACAACATTTTGACGTGAGTGTGCCGATAAATCAGATGGCTTCCTATGTGGAAAAGGTGACCTTCGAACTTGCCAAAGTAAAAGCAATTGAACATGTATTTTGTTTTGGACACCTGGCAGATGGAAACCTGCATTTTGTAGTTGGAAAAAATACGATAGAAACATCTTTGAAATCGCTGGTCCATGAAATCATATACAAGCCATTGAAATCCATTGGCGGTTCTATTTCTGCCGAGCATGGCATTGGTTTGGAAAAAAAAGAATGGTTGAGTCTTTGCCGAAGTGAAGAGGAAATGGAGGTAATGTTAAACATTAAAAATGCATTCGACCCCAAACACCTGTTGAATACAGGTAAAATATTCGATTAATATTAATATATCGGAAATGATGTCAGCACCATTATTTTTCTGCCTGTGTTTAGTTCTTACAACTATTTATTGCATACATGCACAACCTATCCAGATAGAGGAAAAACTTACTGGCATTGATTCGACCATTCATAAAATCCTCAAAGATTGGCATGTTCCAGGTTGCGACGTGGGTATTGTCTTTAAGAATAAACTGGTTGTTGCAAAAGGATACGGTTATCGCGACCTGGAAAACAAATTACCGATTACGCCAAATACCCTTTTTCAGATTGCCTCAAATACTAAACTTTTTTCTGCCTCGGCTATCGGTCTTCTTGTGGAAGAGGGAAAATTAGAATGGGATAAACCTATAAAGAAGTATGTTCCGCAGATTGAATTTTTTAATGACGAGTTAAATTCCCATGTTACCGTGAGAGATATGCTCTCACATAGAACTGGAATATCAAGGCATGATAATATTTGGTTAGGATCTGCATTTACCCGTCAGCAGCTATCTGAAAAACTTACATATCTTGAGCCGAGTATTCCCCTTCGTCAAGGATTCCTCTTAAACAATTTAATGTATGCTGCCTCTGGCTGGATTATAGAATTTTTATCTGGAAAAACCTGGGATCAGTATGTCACCGATATGATTTTTACCCCTTTAAATATGTTTCATTCAACCTCCTCAGTGGATGATGAAATCTTTGGAAAATGGTCTCTTTTATTTGGTGCAAATGCTACAGGTCTTACATTGACCAGTTGCGGTAAAGCGGTTATGTTTTCGAAAAAAAAATAAGCAAACAATTAAATCTATAATAATGAAAAATAACATCATATTAATCGTTTTTAGTACGGTAATCAATACATTTCCCTTTTTGCTATTGGCACAATCCTCTGTCTGGTATGACGTGGTGCTATCGGGTGGTCGGGTGATAGATCCTGAAACCAAGCTTGATGCCATTAGAAATATAGGTATTAACAACAACCGTATTGCTCAGATTAGTGCTGAACCCTTAAATGGTAAAGAAATTATTAATGTAAACGGATTAGTGGTTGCCCCAGGCTTTATTGACCCACATGTTCACGGGCTGACAAACCGCGAACAGGAATATCAACTTCACGATGGAGTCACAACTGCTTTAGAGTTAGAAATTGGTGTGCCTTTTTTAGAAGAATGGTATGCGTCCCGACAATCAAAAGCACTCATTAATTATGGTGCAAGTGCCAATTGGGGATTTGCAAGAATGAAGGCAATGGATAAATATCAAGAGGAGCTACTAGAGTTAAAGCGAGATATTGCCAATGGGAATCCTCATGTATCAATGGTTAGTTTAGGTATTTCCTATGACAAAACACTGGATAAAGCACAACAACAAAAAATGCTCGAACATATCAAATCTGAATTAGAGGCAGGGGGTATTGGTATAGGGGTATTTATTGGATATGTGCCTGGAGCAAACACGGAAGAAATTTATAGGGTATATCAATTGGCAGGAACAATGCAGGCAACCATTTTTAGCCATGTCAGGGAACCCAATCTTACTGCTATTCAGCAAGCTATATCCGATGCTCTTTTAACCAACGCTCCTCTGCATCTGGTTCATATTAATAGTATGACATTAGGACAGATTGAATTAGGCATCGAAATGGTGCAAACAGCTCAAAAAAGAGGATTTAATATTACCACCGAAATGTATCCTTATACGGCAGCTGCTACAGGAATTTCCACTAATATTTTTTCTGATGGCTGGCAGCAGCGAATTGGTATATCTTATGAAGACCTTCAGTGGGTTGCTACAGGTGAAAGACTTACCAAAGAAACCTTCGAAAAATATCGAAAGACAAATGGGACGGTTATTTTACACATGATGAGACCCGATTGGATAATGGCAGGTATCGTAAAAGAGGGGGTGATGATAGGCTCAGACGGAGGCTCCTATTCTCCTTTGACCCATCCACGGACTGCAGGTACTTACGCCAGGGTTCTCAGAAAATATGTCAGAGAAGAAAAAGTATTGGATTTACCCACAGCCATTGAAAAAATGACCTTATTACCAGCTAAAATGCTTGAAAAAGTAGTTCCGGCAATGCGCTTCAAAGGAAGAATACAAGTAGGATCAGATGCTGACATTACCATTTTTAATCCAGATACGGTGATTGACAACGCTACTTTTGAAGAAGGTCTGAAATTTTCTGAAGGCATGGCGTATGTGATGGTAAATGGTTGCATTTTATTGAAAAATGGCAAAACGGTAGAAAATATTTTTCCGGGTCAGCCTGTCTATGGAAAGTTTAAGCAGTAGTCTCCCCGCAGGAATTTTTTCCCCATTTAAAAAGACATCTTCAAATTTAAAGAATTAAAGTATGAAAAAATCATCATTGCTGCTCGCTCTTAGCCTTCTTTTAAACCATGCTTTTGCACAACAAAAAGACGACAAACAGCTCTTTTCTGAATTTGACAAAATGTTGTCGGAGCAATTCAAAACCAATGAAACAGGGGCGACGGCTTTGGTTTCACGAAATGGTCAAATTATCTACAAAAAAGCCTTTGGTATGGCTAATTTGGAGTACAATATCCCTATGCAAGTGGATAATATTTTCAGAATTGGTTCCATTACCAAGCAATTTACGGGAGTAGCCATATTGCAATTAATGGAGCAAGGTAAACTGAATTTGCAAGATGATATAACAAAATTCATACCTGATTACCCGGTACATGGACATCATATCACGATTGAACATTTGCTCACCCACACTTCGGGCATCCAGAGTTACACAAATATGAATGATTTTAGCGAAAAGCTGACGTTGGATTTAAAACCAAGCGAATTGATAAATTATTTCAAAAACCAACCGATGGAATTTGCCCCTGGCACCAATTGGAAATACAATAATTCAGGATATTTTTTGCTGGGTTATATTATAGAAAAAGTTTCTGGCAAAACCTATCAGCAATACGTGGAAGATAACTTTTTTAAGCTTTTGGGCATGTCCAACTCATTATATGGCAGTGACTCGAGAATCGTAAAAAACAGGGCAGGTGCTTATAGTAAAGATAGTACAGGCGTAATTAATGATCATGTTATGAGCATGACAATACCCTATGCAGCAGGATCTATACAATCTACCGTTGAGGATTTATTTAAGTGGCACCAAGCTGTTCATTCTTATAAATTGGTAAAAAAAGAAAGCCTCGACAAAGCCTTCACAAAATATAAATTGACCAATGGTATTGAAACAAATTATGGCTATGGTTGGGCTTTGCTCAATATCCAGGGAAGTCCAACTATTGAACATGGCGGGGGCATTAATGGCTTTCTGACACATGCTATTTATCTGCCCAAAGAAGATGTATTTATTGCTGTTTTCTCAAATTGTAATTGCAATCCGGCTGCTACCATTACATTTAAAATTGCCGCTCTTACTATTGGAAAACTGTATAAAGAAATACCTGTAGAAAAAACAGTTTTGCAAGACTATACAGGAGTATATGAGAATGAAAAAGGAGAACAACTATTTATCACTGTTACAGAAAATCAACTTTATTCACAACGCAGTGGTGCTACAAAATCTAAAATTAAGACTTACCAAAAGGATATGTTTTTCTTTGAAGATTTTATGTCAACCCTAGAATTTTCAAGAAACAATAAAGAAGAAGTTGAAAAATTGACTACCAAAGGCCGGCAACCAAATGAGATTTGGACTAAAACCAATAAGCCAATTCCGACTGAATCAGAAAAAAAATAGCGTGCATGAAGTCGAGTAATTTTTATAACGAAATATTGGATGAAATATGAATATATCGAAAGAAGCTATGGATCAATGGGGGGGAGAAACATTAATCACTCATTTAGACAAGGACACACAATCCATCATTTTCATCGGAATTCATTCCTCAAGGATTGGTCCGGCAGCTGGTGGCATGCGGATGAAAAAATACAATCATCTTGACGATGCCGTGAATGATGTACTAAACCTGTCCAAAGCAATGACTTCCAAATTTGCCATAGCAAACATGAAATGGGGGGGAGGTAAAACGGTGGTATTTCTGACACGCGAACTGGATGTATCTGAGCGGGAACTATTTTTCATGCGATTTGGAGAACTATTGAAAAGCCTACAGGGTCGATATTATGTTGGTCCCGATATAGGTACCTCTTCTGAAGATATGGATATCATCTACAGAACAGGCAAACCATTTGTTTTTTCAAGAACAGTAAAAGCTGGGGGTGCGGGATCTTCTTCTATTCCAACTGCTTATGGTGTATATGCAGGTATAAAAACTACCTGTAAATTTCTTTTTGGAACCGAATGCCTGGAGGGTAGAACTATTTTTATTCAAGGACTTGGAAACGTAGGTCAATTTTTATTAAAAATACTGCTGAGAGAAAATGCACAGGTCATTTTTACAGAGACAAATCAAACATTAGTTAACAGCATTTTAAAGGAAGTAAAAAAAATTCAGTATTTGCCGCCGGACAAAGCTTATGATGTTACCTGTGACATTTTCGCTCCATGTGCACATGGAGCTATCCTGAATCCCGTCACTATTCCCCTATTGAAATGTAAAGGAATTGTTGGAGCTGCTAACAATCAATTGAGCGTGCCGGAAGACGCGGAAAGATTAAAACAAAGGGGAATTCTGTATGCACCCGATTATGTGGTGAATTTAGGTGGTGCCATGGGTATAACATCTATCGAAGCAGAAGGGGTCACGGAAGAAGAAAGTATGGAAAACGTACAAAAAACAATTGCAAAGACATTGGAGGAAATTTATATGTATGCAAAAAGTGCTGACATCAACACCGTAGAGGCTGCGATAAATATAGCCCGGCAAAGGTTAGAAAATTCTTTCCCAACATAATAATTATTTAAATATTAAACTTATGAAAGCAAATACAACTGGTATCTGGAAGATTGAAGAACGGGCTGAGCTTTTTTTGACTGAAACGTTAAAAAAAGCGTACGAGGATTGTCCTGCTGCTCATCATTTCGCTCATTACCTTCATCAAGAGGCAGCTATTAGATTAAGAGATATTCTCGATCATATTACCTTTTCTCAAATAGATTTAATCCCCGACTTAGTGGCGCATGGTTGGGTCGCCGAAGGAAATTCAGACATCTATCAAAATGAATCTGGTATTTTTCCAGCTTTTGTTTATAACAAAGGCACTCGCAAGGTCGCTTTTAAGGTTGAATTTATTGATGATTTTCTAAAAGCAAATAATCTTGAACGCAAGGTGCTTGGACAGGCAGGTAGCCAGTTGAGGATGGCAGAAATATTTAAAAGTGAAGAAACCTCTTTCTGGGCCATAGAAAGACATGGGACAACCTCTTTTTTTATTGAACCGCAATCAGAGGAGACTATTAAACTAGCCCAATATCACCAACATATTTTCAGGACTCGCCAGCGCTTGTTCGATAACGTGGAAAAGGGGCTCGAAGTTACTGAAGAATTAGTTCATGCGGCGGTTGACGCCATTGGTGCCGATTGGACATGCGATCTGTTTTTGAGGGCTGAAAGGGAGTACTGGATGTCTAAAAATCGGGCAGGCAGGGTTCAAAAAGAAAGGCAAGACAAATTAGGAATGGGTTGGGCAAATCAGGATCACCATACCTTTGACAGTTCCCGACAGTATTTCTTCAGAACTATTCGTATTCTGGAAAAAATGGGGTTTGAATGTCGGGAGCTCTTTTATGCAGGAGCAGGAGCAGGATGGGGGTCCCAGATATTGGAGCAACCTGTTTTGCAATCGGTCATTTTTGCAGACATTGATCTGGCACCTGAAGAACTGGATATTGATTTCGCACATGATTCCAATATTAAGCCGCTTTATCCCTATCGTCGCGCCGGACTTTGGTGTGCTATGCACGGTGAAAGTATCCTGGAAGCAGGTCTTAATCACTTGGAATGTATGTTTGATGCCAAGCGGTTTAATCAAATTTTTGCCATGTTAAATATAGAAATGATGCAACCGTTCTCTGATTTTCCTCACCTGTACCAAGCGCTGACTGTGGGAGAATGGTGGCCAGTTGATCCCAAAAGAATTGCTGCTTTAGAAGATGATGGTCATATTTCAAAAGAAGCAGCCGATGATTTCCGGAAAAATGGAGCTATTGGCTCTCATTTTGAAAATTTAGAGAGAAATAATGGATTTAAAGGATTTAATCAACCAGGGATTGATGATGTATTAAGGGTAATTGACCCCCGTAAACAATTATTAGGCAGTTAAATAAAAGGGGGAAAACTAACTGTTCTTAGTAATTTTTTAAAATCCTTAAAACCCCTTAAATGAATATTGCAATTATCCTGATCAATAGTCTGTTTATGAAAATGAATGCCAAAACAGCAAATGGAGTTATCAGAGGAACAGATAAATTTGATATCCCTGGTGTTGTGGATGCTAAAGAAACAGCAGGAAATGACGCAGGGGAATTATTAGATGGAAAAAACGAAATATGCCTGTTTTTTCAGATTTAGAAGAAGCAATAAATGTGCTGCCAGTCATCCATTTTCTAATTATCAGCGTGGCAACCCATGGGTGGCGTTTTATCCTCTGATATGCTTGAAATCCTTGAAAAAACTACCAAAATTATAACCGGGTTTCGGATTTGATAAAATATAAAACCTAAGATTCAGGATGAACAAACTATTTGCAAAAATTGGGTTACGGTCAGCCATTGTTTTGGTCGTCAGCGTTATTGTGGGTTCTGGGGTATTCAAAAAGATTGCGCCAATGTCGGCAGAACTCGGTTCCCCTCTGCTGGTAATTTCTTGCTGGCTTCTCGCGGGTTTAATCAGTTTAGCGGGGGCTTTGTCCACAGCAGAAATGGCTGGTATGTTTCCAGATTCCGGGGGTGAATACAAATATTTCCAAAGAATTTACGGTCGTTTTTTTGCATTTCTATATGGTTGGGGAAACTTTACCGTAATGAAATCGGCAGCCATTGCGGCTTTGGCTTATATTTTTGCCCAGTCTCTAAACAGTTTTGTTCCTCTGCCACAGGTTTCAACTGATTTTTTTCTTTTTCAGAACGCAGGGGTCAAAATTTTAGCATCTATTTTGATATTCACCTTAAGTTTTCTGAATTATAGAGGCATCATCTTTGCTGAACGATTAAGTACATTGCTTACTTCTTTAATGATACTTTCTGTATTAACCATCATCATTTGGGGCTTATTCTCCGAAAAAGGAAGCTTGAATAATTTAACCAGTGAAAGTGTTTCTTTCGATGAAAAAAAATTGGAAGGTTTTGGTTTTATTAAAGGGATGATTATTGCGAGTTTAGGTGCTTTTTGGGGATATGAAGGCTGGAACCAGATTGGGTATATTGGTGAAGAAGTAAAAAATCCAAAGAAAAATCTCCCCTTAGCATTAGGTATTGGTACGCTTCTGGTTATCGGAATCTATGTTTTGTTAAATACTGTTTTTGCCTATATTTTCCCCATAGATTATTATATAACATTGAACGAAAATCCAAACAGTATTGCAGCAGTTGAAGTTGCTAATAAAATTTGGGGTGCTTTTGGTGCTATTTTCGTTGCTTGCTTAATCATGGCGACGACACTTAATTCTGCAAATAGCTCAATTCTTTTGACCGCAAGAATTCTTTATGCCATGGCA
>Ga0255182_1000473_pt1 | contig 26953 bp, 25 predicted proteins | sample Atl_UVDOM_RepA_8_FD_188420 | JGI IMG/M metagenome (GOLD analysis project Ga0255182, IMG submission 188420) | Freshwater microbial communities from Altamaha River, Georgia, United States - Atl_UVDOM_RepA_8d | ecosystem: Environmental > Aquatic > Freshwater > River | place: USA: Georgia...
AGAGCGAATCCACCAAGACCACGAGGCTAATCATCGCAATCAGAATACTGCTGGTCTCCTGCATCTGAAAAAGGCCCATATGAAAGGCGAGCATCTGGCCTAACCCTCCGCCGCCGACAACACCTAAGACTGCCGCCGCACGAATATTGTTCTCCCATCGATAGAGTGAATACGACATCAACTGCGGCAAGACGGTTGGCAGCGTTGCGAATAGAAACACCCTCCCCTCAGGTACGCCTTGTGCCCTCATGGCCTGAGCGGCAGCCTGCGGTGCATTCTCGATCGACTCCGCGAATAGTCGGCCCAGAACACCTGTCGTGTGAAACGCCAAAGCAAGCGTTCCCGCGAAAGGCCCCAAGCCTGCAGAGATTAACAACAAGGCCGCCCATACGAGCTCAGGAATCGAGCGCAACGCATTCAGAACGAGTCGGGTAAGAAAACGCCAGCGAGCCGGATCTTGGGCATAACTGCGGCTAGCCGGCAGGGCCAATAACAGCCCAAAAAATACGGCGATCAGGGAACCCAAGGCCGACATTGCCAAGGTCTCGAGGCTCGCACTTGCCAACTTCAGAAGAAATTTAGATTCGATATTGGGCGACAGAAGCTCGCCTAAAAACCTACCCATTCGCTGCAGGCTGTCCACCGACAATAGCCGTGATAACTGCAGATCAAGTGTCCAGAAACTCAGTATCGTAAGCACCACAAGGCCAAGCGATACCCAACAGACCGAGCAATCCCAACGAAGCCAAGGATTTGGGTTTTGCTTTGCATCGGATCGAAGGAGCTGTGGCTTAATCATTGCATGATCTTTCTAAGCCAACCGCTTAACAAATCAGCAAGCCCAACGAGCATCATGAAAACAATTAACAAGGTCGCGACTTCGCCCCCATTGAACATCTTCATTGAGTTATCCATCTGCTGACCCAATCCGCCTGCACCCACAAAGCCCAACACCGCCGAGGACCGAATCGCACACTCCCACCGATACACCGTGTAACTCGTAAGCTCTGTTGCATTCTGCGGCAAGAGACCAAAGAAGAAGGCCTGTAATCGCTGGCCCCCATTTCTCAAGATCGATACTGCACAGTGGGCATCACCACTTTCAAGAATTTCTCCATAGACTTTTCCAAGCATTCCCGCATAGGTAAGACCAATTGCCAAGACACCGGCAGCAGGGCCCAATCCCACTACGCGCACGAATACTAGGGCCCAGATCAGCTCCGGGATGCTTCTTAGAATAATGAGTAGCCAACGAATCAGTTGCCGAATCGCAAACGGCAGGCGAGACATTCTTCCAGATAAGATCGATACGGAGAGGCTGCTCGTAGAGGCCAGAGTCAACGGTATTGCCAAGACAAGTGCAAGACACATTCCCGCGGTTGCAATCGCTATTGTTCGCCAGGCTTCTTTCACAACTAACAGAAGAAAATCAACTTCAACTGAAGGGGGGAAAAAATCCCCAAGGAATCTGACGCTGACCCGAAGATTCTCGGACCCAAAGAAAATCCAGGGCTTAAATTCCGTCGCGACCAAGGCCGGCATCAGCACAACCACCGCTGCTAAGGTCCAGAAGACGCGTTGACTCCACGCAGGATCGCGCTCTTGCGGGCTCGGGTTTATTGTCTGTGTCGAGATCCCCAACGTGTTCACCGGCTAACGGCAGTGAACAATCTTAGGCGGCAATGGTTCTCCTGGGAGATCCAACACCGGTACTTGAACCCCGGCCAACTCATGCTCATGCTGTGCGTATAACTCGGCAAGCCGCTCCCGGCTCACCTGCGACGCCGGCAGATCAAACACAAGCTCGCCGTCACGCATGCCAATCACCCGGGGAAATCGAGATGTTGCGACATCGACCTGGTGCAAGGTTGTGACAAGAGTCACTCCCCTCTCCCTCGCAATTCGCAACAAGGAATCAATCGCCTGCTGCGCCCGCGTTGGATCAAGGGCCGATAGCGGCTCATCAATCAGCCATAGCGAGGCCGGGGCCATCAATACCCTGGCTAGACCAACCCGCTGACGCTCCCCGCCCGAGAGCCGATCAACCCGATCCCAGAGTTTGTCTTCGATATCAAATGCCGTCAGCGCCTCTCGGGCCTCGCGAATACGCTGAGGATAAACAAGATTGGCTAGACTCTGGACTAATGACATGGAGGGCAGAGCCCCGGCGGTCAAGGCCGTGATGACCCGCTGTCGCGGCGGCAGTGGTGGCGTCTGCGGGGCAATCACTAACTGGCCACGGAGCCTCTGGAGCTCTCGGGTAGGCAGGGACCAGACATCGCAGTCGTTGAGCCAGACCATTCCCGCGCTCGGCTTGAGCGCTGCACCAATCAGCTGAAGAAGAGTGGTCTTACCCGCCCCGGAGGGGCCAATCACCGCGACCTGCTCTCCCGCCTCAATTGAGAGTGAGAGATCGCGAATGGCCGGGGGGCTCTCGCGCTTCCCAGCGGGATATCGCCCCTCGGTATCGGCAAGCCTAAGGCGCATCGCACACGGCTCTCTGAGCTAAATCTGACACTGGATAAACCTAATCAGAACCCGTTCACTTCGGCTACTTGATTAGCCCCATCATTCGTCCGGCCTCCTCGAATTGTTTGTAATTCTCATTTTTAGTCGCCACATATCGACTGGCGCGATTTAGGGTGAGAATCTCTTTACCTTCCGGTGTATTCATATCTAGGGCTAAAAGCGCCTTTGATATCTTTTCACGCAAAGCAACCGGCATATCGGCATGGACCGACCAGTTATAGTTAAAAAATGGTGGCGTTGTAAAAAATATGTCTACCTTATTCGTGTCTACCTTTTTCTCACTCACAAATTTTCGCCAGACTGTTATATCGAGCGATGCTGCTGCCACTCGACCGCTCACTACGGAGGCGATCGTTGCGTCATGAGCCCCCGAGTAGGCCACTCGTTTGAAGTCCTTGTCGGGGTCGACACCCGCTTTCAAGAGGTTAAAGCGAGGCATAAAGTGACCGGAGGTGCTGGATTGAGAGCCGAAGCTAAACTCCTTGCCTTTTAGGTCGCTAAGCTTGGTGATGCCCGAATCTTTTTGTGTAATGAAAACAGAGCGAAACTTGTTGTCGTCCTCTTCGCGCTGAGCAATCGCAATAATTTTCCCGCCCGAACGAATCTGGGCCTGCACATGGGTAAAGCCCCCAAACCAGACCAGTTCCACCTGCTTGTTTACCAGGGCCTCAACTGCGGCCGGATAATCATTGACAGGAACAAACTCAACCTTCATGCCAACCGTGCGCTCGAGATACTTGGTGATCGGCCCGAACTTACGGACCTGCTCCGTTGCGGCCTCTTCGGGAATGGTGGTCACGCGCAGGACTTGTTGAGCAAGCGCGCTCGGCACGACAACGCAAAACGCTAGAGTAAGACCAAGACAAGCAAACCGCTTCATCAATCGATGACAAATCATAGAAAATCCCTAATCGGAGACAATGGCTCGCACGGAGCACGGGAGAGAATGCCGGGGCTCGTGGGCCCTACAGGCAATAACGCTAAGTTACCACATTCGGTTTTACGGCCGCGGGGGTTTTACAGAGGTCCGCCACGCGAAAGGTACCCATGAGCCCCGAATGATGATGCTCGGAGACATGGCAATGAATCATCCAATCTCCGGGGCTCTCTGCAACGAAGGCAATCTCCTGAGTCTTAAAAGGCCACACCAGGGTGGAGTCTTTCATGGGGCCCCAAGACCCGTTCGGCAGGCGCTCACGTAAGACCACGCCATGGAAATGCATCGGGTGAAACCAGGCCGTTCGGTTGTCAATCAGGCAGCGTACCGTACAGCCCTTCTCGAATACATAGAGCGGATGGGGTGCACCCCCATGGGAATCCATATGCGAGCCGTGATCATTACCTTTGCCGTTCACTAACCAGACATGCTCCCGAGTCGCTTTGTTTGAGAGCGCTCCGCCCTCAAGAATCATCTTCACAGATTCCGCACCGGCCATCACCGGCTCGAATAAGGTGTTGGGCGGCAGCCCCTCAAAGGGCTTGCGTAAGGCCTGGGCCGATCGGCTGTTGTAGCGGATTACACCAATCTTATTGCGCATTGCCGGAAAGAATTCATCCTCTACTTCGAAGCTGGCATTAGGGGCTGCGGTGCAATCCAAGATGAGATCAATCCGGTTTCCGGGCGAAAACAGAATTGACTCGGTGAGCGCAAATGGGGCGCAGGGGTGTCCATCCATCGCAACAACCGTTGGCTGATGGCCGTGAAACTTCAGGCGAAATATCCTGGCGCTTGCCGCATTTAAAAGCCGCAGGCGTACCCGACTACCTGCCCGTACTTCTAGAACCTCTGGACTTTTCTTACCATTCACTAGCACGATATTGCCCAGCCTTCCCGCATGGGCGGCATCGTGCAGGTTCTTAAAGTTAGGCGCAATCGTCGCTTCTCGGGTGAGCTTAATATCCGCAATAGTCCACATCACTTCCTGGTCAACATCTGGCGGGATTTTCTCGTCAACCACGATTGTTCCGTAAAGCCCACGACCCACCTGCTCGTAAGTCGAGACATGGGGGTGATACCAGTAGGTGCCCGCATCCGGAAGACCGAACTCATAGAGGAAATCCTCGCCGGGCTTAACGGCAGCCTGGGTGATTCCGGGCACACCATCCATCGCATTGGGCAGACGGATGCCATGCCAATGAATCGTTGAAGCCTGCTCTAGCCGGTTTCGAAAACGAATTCTTACAATGTCGCCCTGCGTTGCCCGCATGATGGGGCCAGGGATTCGGTTGTTAAACGCCCAGACCTCGGTCGGCGGATAGTCTTCACCCAGCAGCGCAAGCCGGGCCGGCTTCGCAATAAATTCATGTTCTCGCACCCGGGCGGGCCGCGCCGACCAGGCGGCTGGAATAATGGCGCCCGTAGCAGCGCCAAGCCCCGCGGTGAGGAGCCCAGTTTTTAGAATTTGTCGACGGTTCATGTTAGGGTAAGAAATCGAGCGAACCACCATCTTTAAGGAGACGGTGAAGAAATGCAACCACTCTTCAGACTTTCCCTATGGGTCCTGTTGGCTTTTTCACCGGCCCTTGCCCTTGCCCACAGCTGCCCTCTTGAGATCTACAAAATAGACCGTGCACTAAGCCAGAATCCCAAATTAGACGCCGCAACGCTGAAGAAAATCAGGGATCTCCGCGCGGAAGGAGAAAAGCTACATCGGCAAGATCAGCACGGCGAAGCAATGTTGGTTCTCGGATCCGCCAAAAAACTTCTAAAAATTGAATGACGCCTGTATGCGCTTCCAACACCATCTCTTTATCTGTACTAACTCCCGCGATACCGGAGACTGTTGCGCCAACCGAGATTCTCTAGCGATCTTGAAAGTAATCAAAGACACCCTGCGCGAGCGCGGCCTTGATGGTGAGGGTGGAATCATGGCCAATAAGTCGGGCTGCTTTGGTCTTTGTCAACAAGGCCCTAATGTCGTTGTGTATCCAGAAGGCAGCTGGCATCAGGTTCGCTCGGCCAGAGAAGCGATCGCACTGATTGACGCCTTGCCGCTCGCACCGTAATCGGAGATTTCTGATTTGACCCCCCCCCTGACAGACCCAAAGCCGTTAAAGCCCGCGCGAATCATCAGCACCGATGACATCACCGGGCTGATTCTATGCGGCGGAGCAGGCAGCCGAATGGGGGGGATCGATAAGGGTCTACTCGACTTTCACGGCAAGGCACTTATCGATATCGCGATCGAGAAGCTGCGCCCGGAAGTGTGCTCGCTTGTGATCAGTGCAAACCGAAATCACCAGAACTACGCTACCCGGGGGTTTCAAGTACTGAAAGACGCCGATTTTCAAGACGATGGGCCAAACTACGAAGGCCCGCTGGCGGGGATATTAAGTGGGCTTGAGCTCCTAAAGACCCAGTGGCTACTGGTTATTCCCTGTGATGTTCCTCGATTCCCGGTCGAGATTATTCGGGGCCTGATTCAGGAGGCTGAACGCACAAACGCAGGCAGCTATGTATCGGCGCATCCCACCTTCGCAATGGTGCCCAAAACAGCACAGCAGGCCTTAGAGAATTATCTTCGACACGGAAAAAGAAAACTCGGCGATTGGCTTATTCATATTCAAGCCACACCCATTACACCGATCTCCGAGGAGCTCTTTAAAAACCTCAATACCCCGCAGGATCTCGTGCCTGATTGAGCACTTAGGTATCGAGGCCCTGACTGGCAAGGTATTCATCATAGGAGCCCTTGAAATCAGTGACCGAGCCATCGCCACGGACCTCAAGAATTCGGTTGGCGACCGCATTGACGAATTCGCGATCGTGGGAAACAACGAATAAAGTACCCTGAAACTTCTCCAAAGCCATCTGGAGTGACTCGATAGACTCCATATCAAGGTGATTGGTAGGCTCATCCAACATCAGAACGTTATGACGGCCAAACATTAGCCGGCCAAAAGTCATGCGGTGCTTCTCTCCGCCCGAAAGCACGCGCACTTTCTTTCCCACATCATCACCCGAGAACAAGAGCCTACCGAGAATAGACCGAACCGCCTGATCATCGTCACCCTCTTGCTTGAATTGGCTAATCCATTCCGTTAGGGTGAGATCGGTCTCAAAATCTGCGTAAACATCTTGCGGCATATAACCAATATTGGCGTTCTCTGCCCATTTGTTCTCACCGCTATCGGGATTAAGCCCACTTATCGCAGCACCTGCGATAGACCGCATCAGCGTCGTCTTGCCGGCACCGTTTGCGCCCACGATAGCAATTTTCTCGCCCGCCTCAACCATGATTGAGAATTTACTCAACACAGGCGCAGCGAGACCCTCATAGCTCTTTGAAATACTCTGGACATGGACAGCCTGACGGTAGAGCTGCTTGGCCTGCTCAAACCGAATAAAGGGGTTCTGACGCGAGGATGGCCGAACCTCAACGGCATCGCCCTGAATCTTCTCAATGAGCTTGCGCCGGCTTGTCGCCTGCTTGGCCTTCGATTTATTAGCCGAGAATCGGCGCACGAAATCCTGCAAATCACTAACACGCTCTTTATTTTTAGCATTTGCTGCCATCAGGCGCGCCCGCGACTCAGTTGCAGCCAACATAAAATCATCGTAATTACCGGGATAGACACGGATCTCTCCGTAATCAAGATCGGCCATATGGGTGCAGACCGAATTCAAGAAATGTCGATCGTGGGAAATGATCACCATTGTGCTGTTGCGCTCATTTAAGATATCCTCAAGCCACTGGATCGAATGAATATCGAGGTTGTTGGTGGGCTCATCGAGCAAAAGGACATCGGGGTCGGAGAACAGTGCCTGAGCCAACAAGACCCGAAGCTTCCAGCCCGGCGCAATCTCCCGCATTGGGCCATTGTGCTGCTCTATTGGAATACCAACGCCGAGCAGCAATTCACCGGCCCGTGCCTCTGCTGTATAGCCATCGTACTCCGCGAACTTTGCCTCAAGATCGGCTGCCTTCATGTAATCGTCTTCGCTAGCCTCCGGATCGGCATAAATGGCATCCCGCTCCGTCATGGCCGACCACATTTCCTCGTGCCCCATCATCACCACATCAAGCACACGAATCTCTTCAAAAGCAAACTGATCTTGGCGCAGCTTACCCAGACGAACATGTTGATCTTTCATGACATTACCGCCTGAGGGCTCTAAGTCGCCACCCAGAATTTTCATAAATGTTGATTTTCCGCAGCCATTGGCCCCGATTAATCCGTAGCGATTCCCGTCGCTAAACTTGACTGAGACATTCTCGAAGAGTGGCTTGGCTCCGAATTGGATCGTAATATTTGCAGTAGAAAGCATAGGTCTTCTTAAAAAGTTTGGTTCATAACAATTCTGAGTTCACAACACCTATTGGGCCTTCACCCAATGCCGGGCATTGCGGAACATCTGCATCCAGGGCGTCTCATCGCCCAGCACATGGAACGATGACGGAACCCATGACATCTGGGCCTGGCGAAACACCCGCTCAGGATGCGGCATCATGAGGGTTATTCGACCATCAGAGTTCGTAAATCCTGTAACGCCACCCGCAGAGCCATTGGGATTCGCGGGATAGGCCTCGGTTGGACCACCTGATCGATCAATGTAACGCAGTATGGCCCTGCCGCCGATTGGCACGTCGGTAGGCGGCAAAACCGCGCGGCCCTCGCCGTGCGACACCACAACGGGCAGCTTCAGACCCGCCATCGACTGGAAAAAAATAGAGTTCGATTCAAGAATTTCCACAAACGAGAGCCTGGCCTCAAACTGCTCAGAACGGTTTCGGGAAAATCGTGGCCAGGAGGCACTACCCGGAATGATTTCAGAAAGGCTGCTGAGCATCTGGCAGCCATTACAAACACCGAGTGCAAAGCGGGTTGGATCTGCAAAGAATTTCTCAAACTGGGTACGCAGTTCACTATGAAATAAGATTGTCTTAGCCCACCCCTGTCCTGCTCCCATCACATCACCGTAAGAGAACCCTCCACAGGCGGCAAGACCCACGAACTCTGAGAGCGCAATCCGTCCGCAGACTAAATCGCTCATGTGGACATCCCACGCCTCAAAGCCTGCAGCGTCAAACGCGGCCGCCATTTCCACGTGGCCATTGACACCCTGCTCACGTAACACCGCAACCCTGGGTCGTTTTGCGAGTCGCGCTGTCTCGGGCGTTAAAGCCCTGTGGGCCGATAAGTATGAATCGGTTAAGACAACAGCAGGAGCAGTGCAATCGAGATCATTAAACTCCTCGGTCACACAGTCGGGGTTATCGCGCAGGCCTGCGATCGTCTGACTCACTGAGGACCACTCGCGCTGTAATTGCTTACGCGACTGCTGGAAAATACATTTAGCATCCCGGTAGATCTCGATATTGTCACGCGGGTTAATGGAGCCTATCTCATGCGCATGACGCGCAAGGTCAAAAGAGCGCAGCAGACTCATCACCTCTGTACGCTTGTGCTTGGGCACCTGAATAACCGCGCCTAACTCTTCATTAAAAAGGGCCTTCACCGATAACTCATCGCGCTGTATGGCTACCTGCTCGGGTCTAATTTTAAAATCGCCCCAATCTGCTGCCACAGGATCAATCGTTAACAAATCAATATTAATCGTCACCCCACAACGGGCCGCAAAGGCCATCTCGCAGAGGGTTGCCAAGAGACCGCCATCCGAGCGGTCGTGATAGGCCAAGACCATATCGGTCTGATGTAGGGCCTGCATAGCGAGATAAAACCTTCGAAGCAGTTCAGGGTCGCCAAGGTCTGCCGTGCTGTCTCCATACTGACCAATCACCTGAGAGAGCACACTTGCACCTAATCGTGATCTCCCTTCTCCGAGGTCAATCAAGACCAAGACGGTATCGCCAACATCTTGACGTAACTCTGGCGTCCATGTCCCGCGAACATCGGATACCGTTGCGACTGCTGTCAGGTTTAAGGACACCGGTGAAATGACTGAGGCAGTCGTTCCAGCCTCCTCCCAGACTGTGCGCATGGAGAGGGAATCCTTCCCTACCGGGATCGATAGCGTTAGCGCTGGACAAATCTCTTTTGCTAAGGCTGAGACAGCATCAAAAAGTGCAGCATCCTGACCGGGTTCGCCGCAGGCGGCCATCCAGTTTGCGGAGAGCTTCACGCTGTCGAGTGGACCGACAGCCGCAGCCGACAGATTCGTGAGCGCCTCACCAAGCGCAAGTCTTGATGCGGCCGCCGGATTCATAATCGCAACCGGGGATCGCTCCCCCAAGGCCATGGCCTGTCCTGCAAACCCTTGAAAGTCCCAGAGCGTTACCCCCACATCGGACACCGGTGTCTGCCATGGGCCCACCATCTGATCGCGGGCGGTAAGCCCACCCACCGTTCGGTCGCCGATCGTAATTAAGAACTGTTTATTCGCAACCGTCGGATGTCGCAGAACATTGACCACCAAATCGGCGAGAACGACGCCGCAGAGATCCATTTCAGGCGCTATAACCTGAAGACGGCGAACATCCCGGTGCATTTTGGGGGGCTTACCCAATAGCACGGAGAGCGGCATATCGACCGCGGGCGGCTGACCCTCAGGCTGCTCAAGGCATAAGCGATCCTCCTCCGTTGCTACGCCAACGACCGCGAAGGGGCACCGTTCACGGATACAAATCGCCTCAAAGACAGGCAGAGATTGTGGATCGATGGCGAGTACATAACGCTCTTGGGATTCATTACACCAGATCTCTGCGGGCGACAGGCCAGTCTCATCGAGTGGAATTTGACTCAGCTGAAACCGTCCGCCTCGGCCAGCCCCGTGAACCAACTCTGGAAATGCATTAGATAGACCGCCAGCGCCTACATCGTGAATTGACAGCACGGGGTTGCGACCCTCTAGCGCGGCGCAGGCATCAATCACCTCTTGAGCGCGACGCTGCATCTCGGGGTTGCCCCGCTGAACGGAATCAAAGTCGAGCGCCTCTTGATTGCTCCCCGTCTGAATTGAGGAAGCGGCACCACCGCCCAATCCGATCCTCAGACCTGGCCCACCCAATTGAATGAGCAGGCTGCCTTTCGGAATCGGCTGCTTTTCGGTCTGCGCGCTTGAAATAATTCCAATACCACCTGCCAGCATGATCGGCTTGTGATAACCCCAATGCCTACCACCCACCATCGCTTCATAGCTGCGAAAGTAACCCAGAATGTTTGGCCTACCGAACTCATTGTTAAACGCTGCTCCGCCCAAGGGCCCATCAATCATGATCTGCAAGGCTGATGCGATTCGAGCAGGTTGATGGGGCGCGCCAGAAAAATCGAGAGTCGATACCGTAAAGCCTGTGAGCCCTGCACGAGGCTCGGCCCCTCGGCCTGTCGCACCCTCATCGCGAATCTCGCCACCCGAACCCGTCGCAGCGCCGGGGAAAGGTGATATCGCCGTTGGATGGTTGTGGGTCTCGGCCTTCAGCACAGTGTGGACAGTCTGAGCGACCCCCTCGTAGGCTGAGGCTAAACCCGCAGCAGGCCTAAATCGATAGGCATTGGCCGAGTGCAAAATCGCCGCATTATCAGCATAGGCCATGATGGTGTGTTGGGGAGTTACCGCATGGGTATGCTGAATCATTTTAAAGAGTGATTCGCTCTGAGTAACACCATCCACCGTAAAGTCTGCATTGAATATCTTATGGCGACAGTGCTCTGAATTTGCCTGAGCAAACATTAGCAGCTCGACATCAGTCGGATCGCGTCCCATCTGCTGATAGGCCTGTACAAGGTAGTCAATCTCGTCGGGCGACAGTGCAAGGCCAAGATCACGATTGGCACGCTCAAGCGCAACTTGTGCGCTAGACCGTGTCAGGCCGAGGCTCACGACCGCCAAAGCCTCGGAACCCTTCGGCTCAAGAATATCCTCAGGAAGTTCACCTACAAAACAAGATTCTGTCATGCGGTCATGGAGGGCGGCTACGATTAATCCGCACTGCATACGATCAAGCCCCTTCACCTCAAGATCAATCACGCTACCCCGCTCGACCTGCGAGTAATCCACTAAGCCGCAGGCGCGAAGGATATCGCCCGCCTTTGTCGACCAAGGGGAACGTGTACCCTTTCGCGGCACAACAAAAAATCTAACAATCGAACTACTGACCGCTGCTAACTGACCTCTGGCGGAAAGGATCGAACAAAGCTTCGCCGAGGCCGCCGGTGCGACAGCCGGGTTAGGATCCGACGCGGTCCGAAGCAGATAAATCCAGTGCGCAGACAGAGATTTCGCACGGGGTGCGATTGCCTGAACTCGGGTGAGAAGCTGGGAGATGCGGAAATCGGACAGGGCGCGATCGCCCGCCAAAACAGACAAAGAAGGCATGCCTCGAATTATACGGTGCGCCCCCCTGAGAGCCTAAGCACGGCGGCGCAACGCTGCGCAAGTTCAAGCGAATGGGTCACCAGGACCACTGTCGTGCCGTGGCGGGCGAGCAGATCAAAAAGCAACTTAGAGATAATTTCACCGTTGGCAGCATCTAAGCTACCAGTCGGCTCATCGGCAAAGATCAGCCGCGGGCGGGTAACAAAAGCGCGCGCTAAAGCCACACGTTGCTGCTCGCCGCCCGAGAGGGTCTTCGGGAAATGTGTCTTACGCGAGGCCATACCAACCTGATCAAGCATCTCACCGGCGCGCACGCGGGCATCCTTGGCGCCCATCAATTCCAGGGGCAGCATCACATTTTCGAGTGCATTTAAATGGCCCAATAGCTGAAAGGATTGAAATACAAAGCCCAGTGTGCCGTTTCTGCGTAGCGCCCGGGCATCCTCCGAGAGCTGGTCGATACGCTCATCAAACCAGATCACCTCGCCTGAGCTTGGCGTATCGAGGCCCGCAAGAATTCCTAGGAGCGTTGATTTCCCGCTACCCGAAGCACCTAATATCGCCAGTGAGGATCCCGCAGCCACACTCAAACTGATATCTTTCAAAATATCAATGGACCCCGCACTATCGAGCACCGTCTTGGTTATGTTCTTTGCTTGAATTGCGGCCAACACTAACTCCTTGTTTTTGTGCTTAGATACTTGGTATGACCCGACGCCTAAACCAGCTTGCTTTACTTATCGTTACAATCCTGACGACTCTGCCGGGCCTTTTTGCGCAGGCCTCCCCCACCGGCCTAGCCACAGCAACAGCCGGTGCCCAGTCTAATGCACCTCTGATTCTGGTCTTTGGCGATAGCCTATCGGCTGAATACGGCCTAAAACGCGGCTCAGGCTGGGTTGCCCTCATGCAAGACCAGTTAAAAAAGGAAGGGTTCCCTCACCGCATTATGAATGCAAGTATCTCCGGGGAGACCACCGCAGGCGGCCTGAGCCGGCTTCCCGCGACGCTTAAAAAATATAAGCCCAACCTCATGATTCTCGAACTCGGCGCAAACGATGGCCTGCGAGGCCTGCCGGTCGCCCAGACCGAGCGAAACCTCAGGTCGATGATCTCTCTGGCGGATTCCGCGGGTGCGAAGAGCCTCATCGTGGGCATCAGGGTGCCCCCGAACTATGGAAGCCTCTACGCAAAACAGTTTGATAGCATCTTTTCCTCCATAGCCCAGTCGGTCAATGCGCCCCTCGTCCCCTTCATGCTTGCTGGTATTGCGGATAATCCAAAGATGTTTCAATCAGATGGAATACATCCCAATGAGCAGGCGCAGAGAGCGATCTTCGCAAACATCTGGCCAACCCTGGTCTCCTCGGAGTTACTCGGCCAGCCTAAGGGGCCCTGAGATGCCCAAGCATGCGTCATCTCAGAAAGCGGGATTGATCTTAGTTAGAGCTCGTTCATCGCCCATAACGATCGTTGTCACCATTGTTGCGCTAACCATAATGATGGCCCTTACCATGGGGTTCGCTCCAAGGGCGCAGGCCCTTGAGTTTTCCGATATCGCGCAAGAAGGCCAGCTCAGATTTCTTGCTGTCCACCCCGATCCCTCTGCGTATCGTTATGAGTCACGGGTTCGAATCACGCGTGATAGCCTCGAGAGCGGCGTTGTCAGCCTCACAACCTGTCACTATCAGCTCGACCCTATCCGAAAAATTGTTATCGTCTACAACCCAAAACGCTTACAAAATCTTGAGATTGCCTCGGCAACGCGGATCGGCGGCCTCGAGGTGCAAGGCCACCACGTCACCATGACCGATGTTCAGCGGGGCGCCACCATCTGTATTGATCTAGAGTCAAAGGCCCTCGATAGAATCGACAGCACCACCTACCGCCTTATGGCAGGGCCGCTGATGCGCCGCTATTTCGACGGCTACCTACCAATGCACGCACGCTTAATGTTTGAGTGGCCTGCACATCTATTAGAACTCAAGCAGACCAACCCCAGCCCCCAGCCGGGTGTTCAACTCATGCAAGATTCCTCCTCGGCTGAACTCGACATCACGTTCGCCGGAAAGCTTGTCGCAAATATTGATTTGTCGTTGCCTCAGTAATGCTGCGGCAATCTCTTTCCGAAGATTACTTAAACTGATAATACGTGTCGTTAAGATAACGGCCCACGTGTTGAATTTCTTCTTCGAACCAACCTGACTTTGTGCGGTTATTACAGAATTCGATCATTCCCCGTAGCTTGGCGATTGAGTCAGCCTTTCGAAATAAATCAGAGTAGAGCTGCGTGCCGTCTTTATCGGGAAACATACTGTTGTGGCAGGTGACGCAGCCTTTATCGTGGAGTTTCTTGCCTGCGGCGACGCTCCCCTTTGGAAAGGGATTGGCGTGGGCACTCACCCCCACAAGGGCCGTTGCAAGGTAAATCGCGGCAGCCGCAAACAGTAATCGCAAGTAGATCAGGGAACCTTTAGATCTCATTGGAAACTCCAGAATCAGGCCATGCCCGGATTATTCTTCAAACCCTCTAATCGCGGCAGATTAAGCTTACGTGGCGTAATCTTTTTCTTTGCCTTAAGCCAAGTCTCAACGACCTCCCAGATGGGCTCGCCGGTCGCACCCTCGGCAACTGGCGCCCAGCCTGCAACCCTATAGGTCTTGCTGGCCTCAATCGGTTTGCCATTTAAGCGCATATCAGAGATGCGGCTACCGGCCTTACCACCTGGCTCGCATGCATAGGTCAGACCGCCAACCCGGACCATATCGCCCCCCTGCTGGTAGTAGGGATCTGGATTAAACAGGTTGTCGCAGACGTCTTCCAATACGGTCTTAATGAACTCGCCAGTCATTGGGGTGACGGTTGTGTAGGGATAGGTAATGGCGGTCTGGTCCATGACATGCTCGCGGGTAATCGCCTGCCCCGGCAGGATACTGGTGCCCCATCTAAAGCCCGGTGAGAACGCAATATCAGCGCCCTTCACCTCCATCAGTGCATCGCAGATTAACTGATCAAAGGTGCCATTAAAGTTTCCACGCCGATAGAGCAGCCCATCGGTGATGGCCAACTTCTCCTCAAGCTTCGCTTTGTAGGGGGCACGAACCTTATCAATTAGCGCTTGCATATCCCGATCAGCCGGTAGCATCTTTGAGAATACGGGCAAAAGTGAATATTTATATCCCGTTACCTTGCCGCCACGAACATCAAAATCCATGACCCCAAGGAACTTCGAATTCGATCCTGCGTTTGTTACTAAGGTCTTACCACCCGGGTTATCTACAATTACGGGCTGAGGAACGCCATCGTGGGTATGGCCTCCAAAAATCGCATCAATCCCGCGGACACGCGAGGCCATCTTCAGATCAACATCCATGCCGTTGTGGGAGAGCACGACCACCACCTGTGCACCTTTCTTGCGGACCTCATCCACAACTTTTTGCATGTTGTCCTCTTGAATGCCAAAGGACCAGTCAGGCACCAAGTAGCGTGGGTTAGCAATCGGTGTGTAGGGAAAAGCCTGGCCAATTACTCCGACAGGAATGCCGTTTTGCTCCCGGATCACATAGGGCTTAAAGACTGGATCACCGAAATCAGTTGTTTTGACGTTTTGCGCCAGAAACTCAATCTTGCCTGCAAAATCCTTTTTGATAATCTCTTCGACCCGCTTGGCCCCGAGAGTAAATTCCCAGTGCGGACTCATCATATTCACACCAAGCAACTTACAGGCATCCACCATGTCCTGCCCGTTTGTCCACAAGGCTGTCGCAGACCCCTGCCAGGTATCACCCCCATCGAGCAAAAACGCATTTGGTCGATCAGCACGCATCTTCTTGATGAGGCTTGCGAGATGGGCGAACCCCCCCACCTTACCGTAGGCCTTAGCCGATTTCTCAAAGTCGAGATACGTAAACGCGTGGGACAGGGCCGTATTGGCAGGCACCTGATGAAACTTTAGAAACTCCTCACCCACAAAGTGCGGGGGGCGATTGTTCATCACGCCCAGACCGATATTGACATTCGGCTCACGAAAATAAATGGGGGTTAGTTGTGCATGGCAGTCGGTGAAATGCAAAACGCTGACGTTACCGAACTTAGGAATGTCATAGAGCTTCTCGCCCTTCGTCGCTGCACTTGCTGCGCCAGCCCAGGAGCCAAACATCCCGCAGGCAGAGCCTGCGGCCATAACATTTAGAAATTCACGACGATCGAGTTGCATATCGCTATCTTTCGTATTCGGTTGGAGTGAGTTGGATTCAGGTGGGTTGGGCTCGACCGCCCTAACCAGACGTGTTTTGCTGTTGACGATAGAAAAAGGGCTCAGTGCTCTCGCGCTGAGCCCTAAGGAATCATTACTTATTAACCGGTGATGCTGGATCTAGCAAAAGGGCCATTAAATCCTTCATCTGGCCCTCAGTCAGAATCCCCTGATGGCCAAAGCGAGGCATATTAGTGCAGGCATTAAACGCTTTGGCGTTATAGATCTTGCCCCAGGTGTACTTCACAACTGCTTCCGAGTTCCCGCGGAGCTTACCGAAGTTGTAGAGGCTAGGGCCCAGTGTGCCGTGCGAAATTTCCTCTTTGCTGATCTGATGACAGTTATAGCAATTCCCGCCGTTAGGCGCAGACGCGGAGTCGCTGTAGGTACTGCCGCCACCCCCTTGGGCTACCCGCTCGCCCGCTTTCCAATCACCAAGAAACTTTCCGTCTGCAGGGTACTTAATCGCCTGGTACTCGGCAGCCTCAAGTTTACGTGTTGCCTCGCCGGAGAGCGGAGTCTTGCTGAGCTCAGCGCTTGTACACGCCAGATTGATTGCGTCTTGATTGATGCGCTCTTTCTTGGCAATACCCTTTTCGACGAACGATTTTTCGACTGCCTCTTTTGCCATCTTGTCGAGCTCAGCAGCGCTATACATTGTGGCGCAGCCCGTAAGTACGAAGGAGAGGCCCGCAATGATGAGTGTAGATTTTTTCATTAGATTTCTCCGATTAACGCTTGATGGTGGGGGCTAGTGATTTAACGCCCTTACCTGTCACGCCCATATAGCTTGAGAGCGCAATCGTGACATCCGAACCAAATTCAACGTAAGGGAAGCGCTGTTGGCGAAAGCAATCCTCTAGCCGCTTTTGCATCGGCCAGAGTTGCGAATTTGAAACACGATAGGCTGGCCAGGAGGTAAAAGCTTTGCCAGCTGGCTCATTGTTAGTGAGGTTTGGAAGCCCTTGCAGGCGAATACGGGTGTTATCCGCAGCGTGACAGGTCGCACACGCAAAATCGTAGGGGCCGGCCCGGTAGAAGAAGACCCGTTTTCCGACTTCATACATACGCTTTTCTTCCGGGTGGCTCTGCGGAACGTTAACGGGCATTCCCCGTGATTCAGAGGCAATCCAGGCGACCAGAGAAATCACATCTTTGTGATCATCGCGGTCATAAACTGCTGCCTTGGCCTTAATGCCTTGATGCTGATCCATACAGGTCACAATGCGGGTCTCAAGGTCTTGAACTTTTTTAACGTCATCGAAATAACGCGGCAATGAAACATACGCACCTTTGACGACCCCGGGGCCAAGGCCCAAATCGCATTTCTCGAGCGATGCATTTTTCGGGCCGCGCTTTTTCTTCCAGAGATCTTCGCCTTTGGCTTCCCAGAGCTCCGCGGGGTTGCCGTCGGCAACAAGCTCCCGATAACGGTCGATTGCCTTTTCAGCATCGGTCTGGGCAACGACCGGAAGACTTACCGATAGCCCGACTGCCAGACCAAACGCGGCTTTATGAATTGATTTTGTCAACATATTCGTCTCCTCAGCTATTTTTATTTACGGCGGCGTATTCTCATGACTCGCTCTCGCAACCCGGCGCTTGACTCAGCACATCCCCTCAGCAGACTATTGCAAGGGGATACGCCGACCATCAAGCGACAGTTGCTTCGTCAGTTCGTTTTTCGCCCTTGTTATCTACCCAGGTAACGGTGATTTTGTCGCCAGCCTTACCCTTGGCTTTAAACTGCAGGAAGGGGTTCTTAGAGATTGCGGGGCCCCACTGCGCCGTCATCACGGGTTTGCCATTTAACTGACAGACCACTTCCTGAATAAACCAGGCGGGGATTAATTTTCCTGCGGAATCTTTTCGAATTCCTGTTTCCATTTCGTGGGCCATTAACACCCGAGCATCAACGATGCCATCTGCGGCACGTGCACGAATACGCATTGGATCTGCCATTTGAATCTCCTTAATCTTGTTTCAAAAGTACTAAATAAGTGAAAGCCTAGCGAAGCGTCGACAGCCCTTAGCCGCCGCAGCCGCCCAGGGTTACCTTGATCTCTTTTTTGGCCATGAAGAATTTCCCATCAGCCTTCACAATTGCAATGACATCGGAGCTCTGCCCCATCTTTACCCGCATGGATACATCGGGTACCGCATCTGTGGTGAACTCGTAAAATCCTGCCAGCATGGAAGGATTCTTCTCCACCAACAAGGCGGCCATCTCTGTCTTGGCTAGCTTGGAGGCTACTCCGACCGGAACCACCATACCGTTTTCAGCGATATCGGGCGATGTGATCACAATATCTGCGCTATTAGGCGCCGACGCGATCCCCATTGCCTTCAGTGCATCAGGAACGTTTTTTGCATCAAACCAATCTTTTTTCCATGCGGCCGCAAGGGCTGGGTTTGCTTGAAAGAAACCAACCGAGGCCAGCGCGCTGTACAAGGCTGCGCCACCACCCGCTTTGATCACCTGACGACGTGAAATACTCATATGACTTCTCCTCTTTTCTCAAAAATCAATGCCGAGTGGTTACTTGGCACCCTCAAGAACCCACTGCACAACCGCAGAGAGCTCATTGTCCTTCATTGAGGGGTGCGGCGGCATTGGAATTGCTCCCCAATTACCCGAACCCCCATTTTTGACCTTTAACGCCAAAGCTGCAGGGGCTTTTGCATCGCCCTTGTATTTCTTTGCAATCTCTGTCCACGAAGGGCCCACCATTTTTGCGGCCGGTGCATGACATGCAGTGCAATTAAACTTTTTTGATAACTCTGGCCCTGACGGGCCAGAGGCCCCCTTCGTTGGAGGTGCCACTGCCACCGCGCTGGGTGCAGGGGCCAAAGCGCCCGGATTCGGCGCCAACCCTGACGCTGGCTTCGATGTATCGATTGCCCGTGCAGGACCAATCGGGCGGTGCTGCTCCATCAGGTTTCCGTGGGCATCTCGGGCAGACGCGGGAAGGCTTGACGCAATTTTCAAATCAACGGGGCAGTTACTCATGCAGAGTGTATTTTTAACATCGGGCTGACCCTTAAGATCCCATAAGCCATGGTTTGTCGTCATGCCGTTTCGATTGGGCATACGCTTTTGAACCTCAGCGATATTTTTATCGGAGAGCACAAAATTTTCGGGCACGACCTCTGCAAGATTAAGGATGTATGCAACTACACTGTAGACCTCATCGACCGCAAGAGTCTTTGGATTATTCCAAGGCATTGCTCGATTAATGTAATCCCACAGGGTCGATACGGTCGCCACCTTCATCATGGTGGTCCGTTGGGGGAAATCAAGCCGCGACAGGTTCGCAACCCGCCCGGTCTCAATATCTTTCTTGGTCGTTCCGCCCACGATTGGCGTGAAGACCTCGGTGCTTTCACCGAACACGCCATGACAAGACGCACACTTCGCCTCCCAGACATCCTGACCCTTCGCGACCGACCCAGAGCCTGCGGGAAGCCCAACAAAATCTGGGCGCACATCGATATCCCAGGCCTTGATTTCGGCTGGGGTTGCCGCGCGGCCAATACCGGTTAATGCGGGCTTTGCTGCATAGGCAAGACCACTCGCCCCGAGCAGAAGGCAAGACGTCAATACACGCAGTGTTTTAATAGACCTGAACATTGCTGACCTCCCCAGTCTCGGCGACCTTCCACGACTGAATTGCGTTTTGGTGATAGATCGATCGGGTTCCGCGTATTTCGCGCAGCTGGTTAATCTTTGGCTGCACGTATCCGGTCTCATCCTGCACACGGGACTGAAGAATCGCCGGCGCACCATTCCAGACCCAATCGATATTGAAGCGGGTAAAGGCCTTGGTGAGGATCGGGGTCTCAAGCCTTGCGGTTCGCCAGTTACGGCCTCCGTCAACCGAGACATCGACACGCTTGACTCTGCCACGGCCGGACCAAGCAAGGCCACTAATGTTGTAGAAACCCTTATCTAGCAGAGTCTGCCCACCCGAGGGGGTTGTAATCACTGACTTGGCTTCCTGCATTCCAGTGTACTGGCGATGCAGACCATCGGGCATCAAATCAATATAGTGAATCGCCTCATCTTTTGTGGCCCACTTCTGGTCGCCCACTTCAATGCGACGAAGCCACTTGACCCATGAGACCCCCTGAACACCGGGAACCACAAGCCGCAAGGGGTAGCCATTTTCGGGCCGAAGCATTTCACCATTCATTCCGTAGGCTACAAGTACATCATCTAACGCACGATCAAGCCCAATCGTTCGTGTCATGGAAGAGCCATCCGCACCCTCGGCAAGCACAAACTTCGCTTTTTTCATGTCAATACCGCAATCCTCAAGCAGTACTGACAGTGGTACACCCGTAAATTCACTGCAGGAGACCATGCCATGGGAATACTGCACCGTGGGCACGGCCACATTACCCCACTCCATTGCCGTGTTGGCGCCACACTCGATAAAGTGAATCCGCGATACCGATGGCAGTCGCATGATGTCATCCATCGTGTAGACCCTGGGGGTTTTAACAAGGCCCATCACCATCAGACGATGCTTGCTGGGATCAATGTCCCACCATCCCTGATGATGACGCTCAAAGTGCAGGCCGCTAGGCGTGATAATTCCAAAGGTGCCCTGCAGCGGTGTAAATGCAACCGACGCTGCAGACACTCGGGTTAGACCAGGGCTCTCGCGCCGCTGCAGGCCTTTTTCGTATTGCGAGGGCAGCCCATATGGATTTGCCGCAACAGGCATTCCTAAACCTGTGGTGTGCGCGGGCATGTTCAATATGTTGGGGTCTCCCGCGCCCGGTGCGGCATGCGCCGAGCGGCCGCCAGAGGCGATTCCCACCACGGCGATCGAAGCCGCAGCCGAGGAGACAGAGGCCGCCAGAAATTTCCGGCGCATCAGCTCTGGTCTCTTGACATCGTCTTGCGCTAGAAAATTCTCCGGCGCCTTAATCAGGCGGCCAGACTTCTTTACTTCAGTTGGCATTCAACCCTCCCCAGTGTTGAATTCGTTTACAACATTAATTCACTATGAAATTCTGATTCCTGCGTTAACTTGCAAACCCCCCCGCCATTCGCACACAAACCAGGCGGCAGAGTTCGGTAATCGTTGGATCGCTGACTTTGTAAAATACCGATGTTCCCGCGCGCCTGCGCGACAAAACGCCTGATCGGTGCAATAGTGCTAAGTGCCGGGAGACATTGGGCTGCGGTAATCCGGTCTGTTCCACCACCTCTTGGACCGAGCACTCCCGGTGACAAATTGCCTGGATAATTCGAAGCCGAGATGGCTCGGAGAGCAGGGAGAAATACGCACTTGCCTTTTCGAACACGCTCGCCAGACTCGTGTCACCGTCTTCCCTCGCCAATACTGGCGAAAAGTCGGGGTCAAAGGGCAAGCGCTGTGTGGATTTGCGGTCTGAGGTCATATGGCTGGGAACAATATTCTTATAGAAGCATATAGTCAACTAAACATGATGGCGCAGCGCACAACCCTCCACCTATCCTGATGCCCTCCTACCCATGGTCCCGCTAAGTAAGCTAATCGATACCCTCGGCAAGGCCCAGGGAGGAAGAATCGTCGTCGCAGGCTTGCTGACATCAGAGGGCTGCCCGTGGTGCGTGGCTCTCAAAAAAGAGCAGCTCCTTCCTCGCAGCCGCGCCCAAATGTCGCCTGGCTTTCTGGTGGTCGAGATGGATGTTGATGATGCAAGTCCGGCCTGGTTTCCGGACGGAAAAAAACGAACTGCCCGGGAGTGGGGCAATCTTCACGGCATGCGACTAACGCCCACACTGGCCATGCTAGATGCCCGGGCAAACCCCCTAACACCCCCCTTAGTGGGCTATGCCTCTAGGGATTTCTACGCAAGTTATCTTGAAGACCAGATCAGAATTGCCCGGGATTACTGGCAGAATCGCATCTCATGATGAGTAACAACCCCAGCGCCGACCATCCCCAGCGTTATGCCCTGCACAACGAGATCCATGCGCGGCCACCGATTGCCCTGTGGCCCAACGAGCGGATCATCAATCAGGCTTTTATCCTCGACGCGATTTCGCGCCGCCAGCAGCTCTCTTGGATTAATCGGGCATCGAGTAGTTTTCCGCTCCATCATGGTACGGCCCATAACCCCTCAATACGGGTACTCGAGATTGCACCAGAGCCACAGCGAATTTTGTTGAAGTGGGAGATGCATGGCGAATTCGTGAGTGTCACCATCTTCTCGCAGCAGTCAGACACCGCCAGCTTCGAGTCCCGTGATGCCGTATTGACAAAGACCGGCAAGCGGCTCGAGTCCGTAAACGCCCAAGGGCTCAATGAACTTACCGGACAACGGCTCGTCGCGCTCGACATCGCGCTTGAATCTGCACAACCCTACCCCGATGCCTACGAGGTTGCAAAGCGATTCTCAGGAAACACCGTTGTCGGAAGTGTCGTTACCTCAAACCAGAACGCACAGCTCTGGACCGACCTTCAACTCGATGAGGCTGGCTTTATTCAGATGATTCTGCGTGGGCCAGCAATTGGCAGTCGACAGGCAGGCCGTACGGTTCAGCGAATGATTGATGCCGAGACCTATCGCATGATGGCTCTGCTTGCCTTGCCTCATGCCAAGTCCCTTGCTGAGCCGCTGCGTTCGGCAGAGCTTGAGCTCGCCCGAGTCTCTGAGAAGATTGCGACCGCGCAGAAAAAAACCACCATCGATCTATCGGTCGATGCACAGCTTCTTGGCGATGTGTCTGCACTGGCTGCGCAGGTCGAGGGCTGGATATCTGCAAATGGGCTGCGCTTCACAGCGGCCGAGGCCTACCATGAACTGGTGAAGCGCTCGCTCGTTGAACTCCATGAAACAACAATCCCTGGCGTGCAAATGCTCAATACCTTTATGGATCGGCGATTCGAACCTGCGATGCGTACCTGTAAGTGGACTGTTCGCAGGCTTCGCGACTTATCAGACCGTATATCGCGAACCACGCAGATTTTAAAAACCCGCATCGAGTTTGTAAACGAGAGCCAACAACAAGAATTGCTATCGAGTATGGACCGTCGGGCAAAGCTGCAGTTGAGGCTGCAGCAGACAGTGGAAGGTCTCTCCATCATTGTGATGACCTACTACGCAACGGGATTACTGCAATACGTTGCCAAAGGTCTAAAGGAATACGGCGTGCCGCTTGACCCCGATCAGGTTGGCCTTATCTCAGTGCCCACGATTGCCATCGGTTTACTCTGGTACTTGACGGTGCGGCGAAGAAAGCAGCCGCCAATCTAAATTCGCTCAGTCCATTGGCGAACCTAGGCCGCTGCCACGGCAGCGGTGAGCGACCTGCGGCCAGAACTTAGCGCCCGCGAGATTCCAATATCTCAACCGCGGGCAAGACCTTGCCCTCGAGGAACTCTAGGAATGCGCCGCCACCCGTAGAGATATAACCAATCTGCGACGCGATATCGAATTTCGAGATCGCCGCCAGGGTGTCACCACCCCCGGCGATCGAGAAGGCGGGCGAGTGCGCAATCGCAGCGGCAAGCATTTTTGTACCCCCCGCAAACTGCGGAATTTCGAATACGCCCACCGGACCATTCCAGACGATCGTTCCTGCGTTCGCAATGATTGCGGCAAGCCGCGAGGCCGTTTTTGGTCCGATATCCAGGATCATGTCATCAGCAGCAACCTGATCGGCAGCCACCTTGTTAGCACGTGCCTGGGCAGAGAACTCGTTGGCCACGACGACATCCTCGGGGATAGGCACCCCGGCGCCCCGAGATTCCATCATCGCAATAATGTCGCGCGCCTGCTCTACCAAATCGGGTTCAGCCAGCGAGCGGCCTATAGGAAGGCCCTTCGCGAGCATGAAGGTGTTGGCAATACCTCCTCCAACAATTAATTGATCGACCTTCGAGGCCAGAGATTTAAGAATCGTGAGCTTCGTAGACACCTTAGAGCCCGCAACAATTGCCACCATGGGCCTCTTCGGGTTGTGTAGGGCTGCGGCCAATGCATCAAGTTCGGCCGCCATGAGTGGGCCAGCACAGGCGATTGGTGCGAACTTTGCTACCCCGTGGGTCGTTGCCTCAGCCCGGTGTGCTGTACCAAATGCGTCGTTGACATAAATGTCGCAGAGGGCTGCAATCTTCTTGGCCAACGCTTCGTCGTTTTTCTTCTCTCCGCGGTTCACCCTGCAGTTCTCGAGCAAGACCACCTCACCCGGATTGACCGAAAATCCGCCATCTACCCAATTGGCAATCAGCGGCACTTTTCGGTTGAGCAACTGAGCCAGCCGGGCAGCCACTGGCGCCAGAGAGTCTTCGGCCTTCAACTCGCCCTCCGTGGGGCGGCCCAGGTGTGAGGTCACCATGACCGCTGCGCCCTTGGCCAGTGCCTGCTCAATCGCGGGAATCGAGGCCCGTATGCGGGTGTCGTCCGTTATGACGCCTGCATCATCCTGAGGAACATTTAAATCAGCGCGAATGAAGACCTTTTTCCCTTCAAGCGGCAACTCTGTCATTCGCAAAAACCTCATGCAAGTCCTTTAAAAAAAAGTGGAACTTCTTTAATCGTGGGCACAATTCGATCCGGCGCAGCAGTCTCGATAGGCTGGCCCATGTTGTAGCCATAGGGTACTGCCCAACATAAAACGCCCGCCGCCTTCGCTGTCGCAATATCGATTGACGAATCCCCAACAAAGAGAGATTCCCCGACGCTCATGTTTAAGGCATCAAGACAATTGTAGATTACGGTAGGGTTAGGTTTTTTTACGGCGTAGGTATCGCCCGAGATTACCAAATCAAAAATAGAGGTGAGCCCATGGCGCTCCAGAATCCGCTCGGTAAATCGGCACTCTTTGTTGGTGATGATTGCCCGCTTCACTCCGAGCTCTTGCAAGCGCCCGAGGGACTCTAGTACATCGGGATAAGGCTTACTGTCAGAGCCTGCACATTCAAAATAGTGGTGGATAAAAACCTCCATCACCTTCGCCCATTGAGCGTCGCTTGGCGCCTGGGCAACCGAATTCCAAGCCTGACGCATCATCCACCCCGTGCCATGGCCAATCCAGTTACGGACATCAGCCACGGAGACCCGCGGCAGCTGATAATGGTCGAGCGTACGGTTTGCGGACTCCGCTATTTCGCCAGCCGTATCCAGCAGCGTGCCATCCAAATCAAACATCACCAAGGCCATACCTTTACACCCCTCGCTAGGCTCGACGCTTTCGATCCATAAGTCGAAGAATCATGGGCGTAAAGATCAACTGCATCGCCAAGCCGATCTTGCCTCCAGGGATGACCAAGGTATTAGGCCGAGTCATCATAGAGTTATGCAACATCGATAAGAGATACGGGAAATCAATCCCCTTGGGATTGGCAAAACGGATCACGACCATACTCTCGTCGGGGCTTGGAATATCGTTGGCAATAAAAGGATTCGAGGTGTCTACTGTGGGTACCCTTTGAAAATTAACATGACTGCGCGAGAATTGTGGGCAGATATGGTTAATGTAATCCGGCATTCGTCGCAGAATCGTATCGACGACTGCCTCTTGAGAATATCCTCGGGTCCGCTTGTCACGATGGAGTTTTTGTATCCACTCGAGATTGATGATCGGCACTACCCCCACCAGAAGATCGACATGTCGGGCAACGTCTGCATCAGGCCCGACATAACCGCCATGCAGACCCTCATAGAACAGTAGGTCAGCATCGGCTCGCATATCATTCCAAGGCGTGAAGGTTCCGGGTTCCTGGTGAAACTCTGACCCTTCGGCTGCATCATGAATGTACTTACGAACCTTTCCCTTACCGGTCTGCGCAAAGCGCTGGAAAATCTCTTCGAGCTCCTTTAAGAGATTCGCCTCTGGTCCAAAATGGCTGAAGTTATTGTTTCCCGACTCCGTTCTCTTTTTTAACTCGGCACGCATCTCCATTCGATTAAACCGATGCATCGAATCGCCCTCAAGCACCTGGGCCTTTATGCCCTCACGCCGGAAAATATGCTGAAAGCTACTCATCGCTGTAGTCGTGCCGGCCCCAGAAGAGCCAGTTATTGCAACAATCGGATATTGGGCTGACATGCGAGTTCCCGCAATAAGTTATGGTCGAATCGATCGACAGATTAACTTATTGAAATAAGGATCGTTCCTTAAAGAGTGGAGAGGAATAACTCTTATCTTTCCCGGCATCGAACTCTTGGTGATAGCGCTCAATCCGCTCGACCTCATTGCGTGATCCCATAATGACGGGAATTCGCTGATGGATCAGCTCAGGCGCTAACTCGAGAATCCTGCTGCGGCCGGTGCTGGCTATTCCGCCGGCCTGCTCAACCACCAACCCCATGGGATTGGCTTCATACATTAGCCGCAAACGGCCGGGCCTACTCGGGTCTTTATTGTCTTTGGGGTACATAAAGATGCCACCGCGCATCAGAATTCGATGGATATCCGCCACCATGCTGGCAATCCATCGCATATTGAAATCACGACCTCTGACATCGGTCTTGCCGGCCTTGCACTCGGAGACATAGCGTAAAACCGGAGGCTCCCAGAAGCGCTCGTTACTCGCATTGATTGCAAACTCACTGGAATCCGCAGGTACTTGGATATTGGCGTGGGTGAGGATGAAATCTCCAGCCTCCCGATCTAAGGTAAACCCATGGGTTCCCTTTCCCACTGTCAGAACAAACATTGTCGATGGCCCATAGAGCGCATAGCCCGCGGCGATCTGCTCCCGTCCTGGCCTTAGGTAATCGGCCATCACCACAGCACGATCCTTCGGTGCACGCAGAACTGAAAATATCGAACCGACTGAGACATTGACATCAATATTCGAGGATCCATCGAGAGGATCAAAGAGCATGAGAAATGGGCCCCGCTTGTTACCCTCTACGGCAATCGGATTTTCCATTTCCTCAGAGG
>Ga0255182_1000474_pt1 | contig 26929 bp, 33 predicted proteins | sample Atl_UVDOM_RepA_8_FD_188420 | JGI IMG/M metagenome (GOLD analysis project Ga0255182, IMG submission 188420) | Freshwater microbial communities from Altamaha River, Georgia, United States - Atl_UVDOM_RepA_8d | ecosystem: Environmental > Aquatic > Freshwater > River | place: USA: Georgia...
TACGCTTCGGCGGCTCGACGTCTTTGCACGGGTTGCAGGCGGTCTTGACGTTGATGCGGAGAGTTGACCGGGCCTCAGCTGCCTGCGGCTCGTCGCCCAGCAACCAGATGAAGAATTGGTTGAGAGCGATGAGCCGCCGGCGCGCCGCTTCGACCTTCTCGCCGCAAGCCCCCATGATGCGCAGCACGGCATCGCGGGCGTCGGCGCCATACAGCCAATCGACCAGAAGGCTGTCGCCAAGAACGTGTCGCCCGCTCGATGCCGGCGACCGCATGATCACATCGAACATGCTGCGGCGCTGCTTGACTGTTCCCGGCTTGTAGAGCCCGAAAGTGTCCGACCCCAGGTATGCAGAGATTGCCTCGCGCAGCGAGCCCTTTTCCGGCTTCAGCGCCGGTTGACGGGGGCCTGGCGCTGCATGAGCGGCACGGAGCGCCTGTCGCTTCGCGGCGACTTCCTGAGAGCGGACCGCACCTTCGATCGCGGCGGCCTCCTTGCTGGTAGCGGCGAGGCGATGCTTCTTGCCGTCAACGATCAGGTCGAAGAATGGATGTCCGTTTCGATGGCCCTGCAGCTTGATGCGGTAGTTTTTCCTCGGCCGCGACATCGTTGCGCTCTTACAGCGTGGTTCGGCGCAGCCCACTCAACCGGTCGAATGCCCGATCGAGCTGCACCAGATCCCAGACAAACTCGCCATCGAACTCGCTCGGCTTCGGCAGCCTGCCGTCATTCACCATCTGGTCAAAAGTTGCCAAGGTAATGCCGACGTAAATCGCTGCCTCCTCACGATCGAGCCCGCGGCGGGGTTGCGTGGCGGCTCGGGGGGTGATGCGGCGGTTCATGTCCGCCTCCCCCTACCGGCAGAGGCAGTAGGTAGCCTCCGCCTCCAATGACATGCTTCGTTTGCGCGGACTGTCCAGTCGGACGGTCGGACCCACTTCGTGGGTCTGGCATGACCAAAGACTGTGGCTGCCAAGGCGCTGTACTTCCGGGCGTGGAGGCCCATGAGGCCGGCGGCCAGGATCTGGCCGAGTTCGGCCAGGCGTTCGGCGGGAGTGAGGCGGTCGGGGAATACAGGGCTAGGACCGGTGTGGCTGTGGACCATGGCGACTTTTCGAGAGGGTGTGCGGCCGCCGAAGGCTACCTAGCTTCGAGACAATCGATAGCAGAATCAATTGGTTAACGTGGTTCCGCGCAAACAAAGGAAGCCGCGCTAAGTCTTTCATAGGCGCAGGTTTGACTCTGAATAGAAAAGGAACAAAACTAGAACATTATTGATCGAGTATTTCGACCACGGCTTCGGCCGCGGCTACCTCTTCGGGGGATCACGCATGCAATTGGCGGTACGTAAGGTCGATGCCGTTTCGGCCGACCCGGATGTTGGGCAGTCGCACCACCGGATTCTCAGCCTGTCCGTCACCGGCGGGTTCCTCGACGGTACGCGGCTGGAATTCAGCGACGGCCTCAACTGCATCATCGGCGGCCGCGGCACCGGCAAGACCACGGCGCTGGAGTTCATCCGCTACATCCTGGGCATGATGCCGGACGCCGCCGACGGCCGACCGCGGTCGCGGGCGATCGAGGGCCACGTGCGCGGGAATCTCGGCAGTGGCACGATCCACCTCGACGTGGAGACCCGGCACGGTACGCGATATCGCGCCGAGCGCCCCTGGGGGGACGATGTCCAGGTACTCGATGCCGACGGTGAGCCGATTCCCGTCACCCTGGACCGCGACCTGGTGTTCAAGGCCGACATCTACAGCCAGAACGAGATCGAGGAGATCGCCACCAACCCGCGCTTCCAGTTGTCGCTGATCGACAAGTTCGCCGAGGAAGCGATCCGCGAGGCGACAGCCGACATCCAAAAGGCGAAGCGGCAGATCGAGCAGAGTGCGCTCGACCTACGCCATGTCGACCACCGGATCCGCGAGATCGAGGATGTCATTCCCGAGATCGAGGTCGTCGGCAAGCGGTTGCAGGAGATGCAGGTGGTCGAGGGCGAGGACGCCGACCTCATCAATACTGCTCACGCCCACAAGGCGCTGCGGACGCGCGAGACGGAGATGATCGCCGACCTGCGGACGGCGGTCACGTCGGCCAATTCGGGCTTCAAGAGATTCGTCGATGCGGTCGCCGAGAACTGTAGCCATGCGATCGGCGAGGGCGTTCGCGAGGGGCCCAACGAGGCACTGTTCGAGGAGCTGGAGACCGCGGCATCGGAGTTCGTAGAGTCCTTCCGTGCCGCGCTCCCCGAGATCCAGTCCAGGTGCGCCGAGCTCACGACTCGGCTGGACGATGTCGCGGCCAGGCTCGCTGCCGACCATGCCCGCCAGGAGCAGCACTACCGCGACGTCGTCGCCCGATCGGCCGAGGAGAAGCAACGGGCATCGGAGCGGGCCAAGCTTCAGCAGCGCCATTTGACGTTGACCAAGGCGCGGCACGAGATGGATGGCTTGGTCCGCAAGCGCAAGAAGCTGGAGACCATGCACCGGCAGATGAACGCGAAGCTGTCGGAGCTGCGCGACCGGCGGTTCCAGCTGCGCAAGCAGGTCGCGGAGCGCCTGTCTCGCTCGCTCGCGCCGACCATCAAGGTCGTCGTTACCCAAGCCGGAGACCGGTCGGACTACGAGGCCCTGCTCAAGGAGATGCTGAAGGGCTGCGGCCTGCAGTACAACCGCATCGCCGCTCGCATCGTGGAGAACCTCTCTCCGGAGGAACTGTCGCGCATCGTCCGAAAGGGCGACGCCGTGCGGCTGGCGGAGGACGGCAACATTGCCGCGGACCAGGCCGCCCGCATCGTCGGCCATCTCCAGGAGAGCGACCAGATCGGCAGGCTGGAGACGATCGACCTCGAGGACGAGCCGCTGATCTCCCTGAAAGACGGCGCCGACTACAAGAACTCGGCGGATCTGTCGACGGGCCAACGTTGCACCGTCGTGCTGCCGATTCTGCTGCTGGAGAGCGAGCGCCCGCTGCTGATCGATCAGCCGGAAGACAATCTCGACAATGCCTTCGTGTACGACACCATCGTGCGGAGCCTGCGCAACGCCAAGGGCGGTCGGCAGCTGATCTTCGTGACGCACAATCCCAACATCCCCGTTCTGGGTGAGGCTGACCGGGTGTTCGTTTTCGCATCGGATGGCCGCCAGGGCACCGTCACCCACAGAGGCACGGTGGAGGATGTGAAGGAGCAGATCGAACACCTGCTCGAGGGGGGCAAGGAAGCCTTCGTCCTGCGCATGCAGAAGTACGGGCACTGAGTGAGCCGTGACCCAGCTGGAGAAGGATGACCTGCTGGCTGACCTCGATGCCGAGGACTGGGCGCGGGTCCGCGAGGGTGTGGAGCAGGCCGGCAGCTGGCTGAGATTCGGCCAGGCCGGCGAGCAGTTGAAAACGGAGGTGGCCGGCCGCCTTCTGCGGTTGGCATCCCATCCGAAGTGGGAGGTGCGCAAGGCGGTTGCGCATGCCGTGCTGTTCCTGCGGCACGAATTGTTCCACGCCGTGATTGCTCACATCGTCGAGGACGAGAACACGTGGGTGCGGGAGGCGGCCCGTAAGACGCTGCGCCGACGCGATGGCCTGGCCCGGGCGGACAGCCATAGCGACAACCGGGGCGAAGAGGTCCTGAGCCTGCTGTCCGCTGTGGAGACGCGATACGGTGCACGAGCCCATCGGGCCACGCTGAATATCGCCGACCGGCTGAACCACCGGTTCGTGCGCGAGGCGTACCACGAGATCGTGCGAATCATCTCGCCGGTGGATGCCTCCTTGCTGAACCTGGAGCGACAGCTCGCGGCATTGCAAATGTCGACCGACGTGCTGGATCAGGTCCGTCGAGCGCGAGAGCGTGTCGTCCTGGTCACCGATTTTCTCGACAATCTCAGGGCCTTCACGGCCCACTCTCCGGCGGCATTCACCGCTGAGGCACTGCATTCCATCGTGACGGAAGCGGTGGATCTCGCTCTCGGTCACCTGGCGAGGCCGAACCAGCCGATTGATGTCCGGCAGTCCGTGAGCCGGGCCCTGAAGATCGATGCCGACCGCTCTCGCCTGCTACAGGCGCTGATCAACATCGTCGCCAACGCGATCGAGGCCTGCGTTCAGGTGGGACGGGAAGCGATCCTGACGATCTCGGCCGCTGCCGAGGGCGAGTCGCATGTGCGGATCACGATCGGGGATAATGGCTGCGGTATGAGCGAGGAGGCCCTGCGCGACTGCGTCATGCTGTACAGCTCCGGCAAGCCCGGAGGCATGGGCTTCGGCCTGCCGTTGGCGAAGAAGATCATCGAGGTCGATCACCGAGGCACCCTGTCGATCGACAGCCGCTTTGGGGAGGGCACTGTCGTCACGCTGGTGCTGCCGGTCGAGCAGGCAGCTTGCGAGGAATAGGCATCATGGATGCAGGTCACACCGCTCTCATTGTCGAGGACGAACCGGACATGGCTGCCGAGGTCGCCGACCTGGTGCGATCTTTTGGTCACGGCCATATCCATGTCGAGACCTTGGCCGATGCGAGGGCGCGCCTTGATCAGGGCGGCTTCTGCTACGTTCTGCTCGACCTGCAGATCAAGACCGACAGCCAGTCGATCAAGCCTCGCGTCGAGTCCGGCATGGCGTTCCTGCGAGAGGTGCGCCAGCGATATCCACTGCGTGGTGCGCAGGGAACGCACCTGATGCCTGTGATCGTCATCAGTGGACATGGCAAGGAGCAATTCAACATCATCGGAGCGTACAGGCACGGCATCGACGAGTTTATCGTGAAGCCGCTCGGCACGTACGGTCAGGACGTGATCGGCCTGATCGGGCAGACCTTGGAGAAGGCGGGCCGCGCCGACCACATGCAGTGCGAGGCGCGTACTCACGAGGCGGCTGGGCAACTCGTACGACAAGCACCGCCGGGACGCTTCTGGCATTCACAGGACTACTCGCAGGTATCGTTGAACGGCGAGCCTTACCTGTTCACGGGCGAGATCCAGCGTTCGGCGATTCGTATCCTTCATGCGGCGTCACGCTCTGGGCAACCCTGGCTGACCGGCAAGACCCTCCTGAAGCAGGCGGGATCGAGCGATCTCAGCATGCGCATGGGCAATCTGTTCCGCCGCCATCCTGCGTGGGGCACCATCGTCGTCTCGAACAACCGTGGACAGTATCGCCTAAGAACAGAGTAGTTCTGCGTAAAGCCGTCCATCAGCCATCCGCTGCCCATCCATCAGTCATCCATCACCGATCCATCACCGCTCCCGCAGAGGAATATCGCGCGTTCGTTCATCTTCTCAGCAGGTCTTGAACTTGTAGAGAAGGAGAGGGGACATGCCGGTTCGGCATCTCACCCAGTTCGAATTGGCCGAACGCTGGCGGATCAGTCCACGCACTCTCGAGCGGTGGCGCTGGCTTCGTCTGGGGCCTCAATACATCAAGATCGGCGGGCGCGTCGTCTACCTGCTTGGTGACATTGAAGCCTTCGAGACGGCCAAGCGCACGGAGACTTCGCTGTGAGTGCGCTGACGAAGCGTTGTGCTCCGATCGGCGACGATTTTATCCCCCCGGTTCGTGGCCGTAACAGAGAGAAGCACGCGCATCAGTCGGCGGCGCCGGCACGCGAACTTCTGATCGACGCGATTCGGTTTTGCGCATGGATCGCCCAGGCAAGCCCTGGTGAGACCCTCGAATATCATCGCGGCTTTCTGGCTTTGGACGCCTGTCCCGACGGCCAGACTCCCAAGAGCGATGAGCGCCGCGAGCTCGCCCGTGTCGCCCGGCGCGCCTGGTGGGCCGCACAGCAAGGGTTGGTCCACCTGGTCCAGCGCCGCAACGCACCTGACGACTTCACCTACATCGCGATCGCGCGGCTCCGCACGCCGGAGGCCTCCGTGTCGCTGTCATCGGTTCTGCTGAAGGAGGCTGCCTAGTGAACACCGTGACGACCAATCGTCCCCAGCTGGAGATGATCCGGAACCTACCGGTCGGCGAGATCGCGCAGTTGCCGGCCGAGCATCTGGCCCTGCTGCAGGAGGATGCCGCCGCGGCGCTCGAAGCCAGCAAGAAGACCAAGGACTGGATCGACGGCGCCATCGCCTTGCGCTTCGCCGACCGCGCCCAGGCTCTACGCCGCGAGGGCGGCAAGGACACCGGCACTGTCCGCTTCGATTATGACGGCGTCACCGTCGTGGCTGACCTCCCCAAGCGCGTCGACTGGGACCAGGCGCTGATCGCCGACCTTGTCGAGCGCATCCGCGCCGGCGGTGACGACCCCGGCCAGTACGTCGAGATCGCGATCAAGGTGCCGGAGCGCAAGTACACGGCCTGGCCCGATCACATCCGCCGCCAGTTTGAGCCCGCACGTACGGTCCGCACGGGTAAGCCCAGCATCTCGCTCCTCCTCGGGGAGCGCGGACAATGAGCCTGCGCATCGTCACCGCCGATGAACGGTTGGCCGAAGCCCGCGGCGTGAAGGCCGCTGTCTTTGGCAAGAGCGGTTCGGGCAAGACCAGCCTGCTGTTCACCTTGCCCGAGAAGAAGACGTTGTTCGCCGATCTCGAGGCGGGCGACCTCGCCGTCCAAGACTGGTCCGGACCGACGCTCCGGCTGAGGACCTGGCAGGAATGCCGCGACTTCGCGGTGTTCATCGGCGGGCCCAACCCGGCTCTGCGCGACGACCAACCCTACTCGGCGGCCCACCATGCCGCGGTCGTTGCCGAGTATGGACCGTCCTTGTCGCTCGATGCGTTCGAGACGATCTTCATCGACAGCATCACGGTGGCTGGCCGGCTCTGCTTCCAATGGGGTCGCGGACAGCCTGAGGCCTTTGCGGACCGGACCGGCAAGGCCGACATCCGCGGTGCCTACGGTCTGCACGGCCGCGAGATGATCGCGTGGCTGACGCATCTGCAGCACACGCGGGCGCGGAACGTGATCTTCGTCGGAATCCTCGACGAAAAGCTCGACGATTTTAACCGGCGCGTGTTCAGCCCGCAGATCGAGGGCAGCAAGACGGGTCTCGAACTGCCCGGCATCGTCGACCAGGTCATCACCCTGGCCGAGATCAAGGGCCAGGACGGCAGCCTGTCGCGCGGCTTCGTCTGCCAGACACTCAATCCCTGGGGTTTTCCTGCCAAGGACCGCAGCGGTCGCCTCGACATGCTGGAAGAGCCCCACCTCGGCCGCCTGTTCGAGAAGATCCGCGGCCCCCTGCGCCCACCCTCCGAGCGCCTTTCCTACGCCTTGCCGGCCGCTACGGCCGCCGAGGCCCCGTCGTCCACCACCGTCAACACGAGGAGCTGATCCCATGGCACCGTCCTGGAACGACTACAACGACGCCCAGCAGAACGCCGCGCTGATTCCCAAGGGAACGCTGGCCAAGGTCCGCCTGACCATCCGGCCCGGCGGCTTCGACGATCCCAGCCAGGGCTGGGCGGGCGGCTATGCGACCCGTGGGGCGAGCGGCGCCGTCTATATCAACGGCGAGTTCACCGTCCTCGAAGGCCCGTACGCCCGGCGCAAGATCTTCACCCTGATCGGCCTGTACAGCCCGAAGGGGCCGGACTGGGCCAACATGGGCCGCAGCTTCGTGCGCGGCATGCTGAACTCCGCGCGGGGGATTTCCGACAAAGACATGTCGCCCCAGGCGCAGGCGGCGCGCCGCATCGCAGGCTTCGCCGACCTCGACGGGATCGAGTTCGTGGCCCGCATCGATGTCGGCACCGACGCCAATGGCGAGGCCAAGAACGAGGTCCGCTCGGCGGTGACGCCGGACCACAAAGGCTACGCGACCGTCGCCGGCAACCAGCCTGCCGCCATGCCGGCCTACGCCCCGCCGTCCGTCCCTCCTGCCGTGTCGGCACCGCCGGCCACCCCGGGCGGCACGGTGCGCCCGACCTGGGCTCGCTGAGGCACGGGCGCCATGCTGCTTCGTCCCCGCCAGAAGACCTTTGTCGAGCGCAGCCTTCATGCGCTCGACGAGCATGGAAACACGCTCGGTGTGGCGCCAACAGGTGCTGGAAAAACTATCCTGTTCTCCGCCGTGGCGGGGCAGGTCGTCGGCGCGAGCGGGGCGAAGGCCGCCGTCCTCGCTCATCGCGACGAGCTGACGGCCCAGAACCGGGACAAGTTCGGTCGCGTCAATCCAAGTATCGGCACCTCTGTCGTCGATGCCACGACCAAGTCCTGGGCCGGGCAGGTGACCTTCGCCATGGTGCCGACGCTCACCCGGCCGGCGAACCTGCAGGCCATGCCGGCCCTCGACCTGGTGGTGATCGACGAGGCACATCACGCCATCGCCGACAGTTATAGGCGGGTCATCGACCGAGCCCTGCAGCTGAACCCGGCGTGCCGGATCTATGGTGTCACCGCCACGCCCAACCGGGGTGACAAGCGCGGGCTGCGGGCGGTGTTCTCCAACGTCGCCGACCAGATCCGGCTGGGCGAGCTGATCCAGGCCGGGAACCTGGTGCCGCCGCGCACCTTCGTGATCGACGTCGGCGTGCGCGAGGAGCTGTCCCGGGTAAAGAAGGTGGGCGACGACTTCGACATGGCCGAAGTCGGCCGCATCATGAACCAGCGGCCGGTCACCGAGGCCGTCGTCGCCCATTGGCGCGAGAAGGCTCCGGATCGGCAGACCGTCGTGTTCTGCTCCACCGTGGCGCACGCCGAAGCCGTCGCGGCGGCGTTCAATGCCTCCGGCATCGACACTGTCCTGGTCACCGGTGAGATGCCCGACGCCGAGCGCCGGGGCGTGCTGGCGGCCTACGCATCGGGCAAGGCGAGGGTGATCGTCAACGTCGCGGTACTGACCGAGGGCTGGGACCATCCGCCGACCAGCTGTGTCGTGCTGCTCCGACCGAGCTCCTTCAAGTGCACCATGATCCAGATGGTCGGCCGGGGCCTGCGCACGGTGAACCCGCAGGAACATCCTGGCGTGGTCAAGTCCGACTGCATCGTGCTCGACTTCGGCACCTCGTCTCTGCTGCACGGCTGCCTGGAGCAGGACATCGATCTCGACGGGTATCAGGGACAGGGGGAAGCGCCCACCAAGATCTGCCCGTCGTGCGAAGCCGAGGTGCCGCTTGCGGTGATGGTCTGTCCGCTTTGTGGGCACACCTTCGAATCGGGCGGCGGCGGCGGGCCTGAGCCGATCGACACCTTCATCATGACCGAGATCGACCTCTTGAGCCGGTCGAGCTTCCAGTGGTGCGATCTCTTCGGCGATGACGGGGCGCTGATGGCCAATGGCTTCAACGCCTGGGGTGGCGTGTTCTTCCTGGAGGGGCGCTGGCATGCCGTCGGTGGCGCCAAACAGCTTCCTCCCAGGCTCATCGCGATGGGCGAGCGCACGGTTTGCCTGGCGGCGGCCGACGACTGGCTCAACGAGAACGAGACGGACGAGTCGGCGCACAAGTCCAGGGGGTGGCTAAAAGAGTCCGCCACGAACCGGCAGCTTGCCTACCTGCCGCCCGAGTGCCGGCTCGACTACAGCCTGACGCGCTACAAGGCCTCCGCGCTGCTGACCTTCCGCTTCAACCGCGGCGCCATCCGCTCGCTGGTACTCAACGCAACGGCGTCCAGCCTGGAACAGGCGGCATGACCGGCCATGCGCAATCCCGTCGCACCCTGCGCCGTCTGCGCGCGCTCCTCCCGAGGCTTCGGCTGGTTCGATCCGACCCGCCAGAAGCCATCCCGGCCCAGCGTGGCCTTCTGCAGCATGTCTTGCCAGGCGTTGTGGACCGGCCTGGCCCGGAGGTCTTTCGACATGGTTGATCTGACCGAGCAGGAACAGGCAGCCATCCGTGCCGCCATGAGGCCCGTGGCCGAGATCATGGAGGAGATCGGCTGGGACACCCGCCTGATCGACCTCACCGAGTCCCAGGTGCTGACGCTGATCGAGGTCGCTGTCGGCGGCTTCCAGGACGCCATGCACGCCACTGCTCGTAACAGCCCAGAGGTGCCCTTCTGATGCTGGACTTCAACAGCCGCGCCCAGACGGCGGACCACGTCAACGGCGCGATCGACACCGCCCTGGTCGCGCAGGATGCCGACCGGACACCGCGACCCTATCTCGGCGGCTCGCGCCTCGGCCATCCCTGCGAGCGCGCCCTGCAGTTCGAGTTCACCGCCACCCCGAAGGACGAGGGAGCGGGGTTCGACGGCCGCATCCTGCGCATCTTCGCCATGGGCCACGCGCTGGAGGACCTCGCGGTCGACTGGCTGCTCCGCGCGGGCTTCGACCTGCAGACGCGCAGGGGCGGCGACAAGGCCGGCCAACAGTTCGGCTTCTCGGTCGCCGGCGGGCGCATCCGCGGGCATGTCGACGGGGTGATCCTGGGCGGACCGCCGATCCCGCAGCTGGGATTCCCGGCGCTTTGGGAATGCAAGACCATGAACGCCAAGTCCTGGCGGGCGACGGCGAGCAAGGGCGTGGTGGCGTCCAAGCCGATCTATGCCGCCCAGATGGTGATCTACCAAGCCTACATGGATGCATCACTCCCGGGCGTCGCGGGCAATCCGGTGTTGTTCACGGCCATCAACAAGGACACCGCCGAGCTGCATCACGAACTGGTGCCGTTCGACGCCGCGCTGGCGCAGCGCATGAGCGACCGGTCGGTGCGTATCCTGCAGGCCACCGACGCCGGCGACCTGCTCCCTCGGATCGCGACCAGCCCGGACTTCCACGAGTGCCGCTTCTGCCCCTGGGCGCAGCGCTGCTGGGGGCTGCCGGCATGAACGACGATAACGTCATCCACTTCAATCCGTGGCGTGATTTCAACGACGCGGCGCCCCCTCTCGAACCGGAAATCGATCCCGACCCGGAGCAGATCGCGATCTTTCTCGATCTGGTATTCGGCTATTGCGACGGTTGGGTGCCGCTGCGCGGGTTCGTCGACAAGGGGCAGGGCATCGACGGTCGCCCGCACAATGTCTGGGTCGAGGCCGATAGCGCGATGCTCGAGAAGGCCATCGCCTTCGCCGGATGGGCGGCCCGGGAGGGCGCAGCGGTCTACGTGGTGCCCGGCACCGTGGCCGAGAGCGGCAAGGCCCGATCGGCCGACGTGCGGCAGATGCAGACCGTGATGGTCGATCTCGATGCCGGCGACATCGCGGCCAAGCTCGATCACCTGATACAATACCTGGGTGAGCCGACGCTGATCGTCGAGAGCGGCGGGCGCACGCCGGACGGGCTCGACAAGCTCCATGTCTGGTGGCGGCTGAGCGAGCCGGCCGAGGGCGAGGACCTCGCACTGCTGTGCCGCCTGCGCGGCGACATCGCGGTCAAGGCCGGCGGCGATACCCACTTCCGCTCGGCGCACCAGCCGATCCGGATGGCGGGCTCCGTCTACCACAAGAACGGGTTTCGTCGGCTGGTCACGATCCGCCGCCACGATCCCGGCATCGAGGTACATCTGCAGGACTTCGCGGAGCGGGTCGACGCCATGCCGCCGCTGACCGGCGTCGGATCCGAGCCCGGCCCATCGACCACAAAGCCGTCCATCGAGGCGGTGCTCACGACGCCGGCGCATGAGGGCGGCGAGGATGCGTGGACCCGGTTCCAGGGCGCGAGTGCTGCCATCGGCCACTTCATCCGCCTGGTCCACGACGGTCGCATGACCGGCGATGAAGGCTGGGAAGCCATCTGCCAGTACAACGCAGCGATGCTGCGGCCCGAGTGGCCGCTGGAACGGCTGAAGGCAGAGGCGGACCGTCTCTGGCGTCTGCACGAAGAGCGCCACGGGCCCGCCCTGGAGCGCCTCCAACGGCAGGTTCCGGCGACCCTGCCGACTTACTCGCTGGGCGCATTGCTTGATGACCCCAGCCCCATGCCGGACGATCTCATCGCGCCACGGCTGCTGACCCCCGGCGGCATGCTCGTGCTGGGAGGCGCGCCGAAGGTCGGCAAGAGCGACTTCCTGATCAACCTGCTGGCCCATGCCGCGGCAGGCATTCCGTTCCTGCGGTTCACGCCGCTACGGCCACTGCGCGTGTTCTACCTGCAAGCCGAGATCCAGTACCACTATCTGCGCGAGCGCCTGCGTAATCTCCGCATTGACCCGGAAGTCCTCGTCCGCGCCCGCGACACGCTGGTCGCCACGCCCAAGCTTCGGTTGCTGCTCGACGAGCAGGGCGTGTCGCTGGTCTCTGCAGCCATCCGGTGCGCCTTCCCCGAGACGCCGCCCGACATCATCTGCATCGATCCCCTTCGCAATCTGTTCGACGGCGGCCCCGGCGGCGAGGGCGAGAACGACAACACGGCGATGCTGTTCTTCCTGCAGGATCGGGTCGAAGTCTTGCGGGACATGGCGGCGCCGGAGGCAGGAATGATTCTCTGCCACCACACCAAGAAGTTGGCCAAGAAGCAGGTGGCCGAGGATCCTTTCCAGGCCCTCTCCGGCGCCAGCTCGCTGCGCGGCTTCTATACCTCAGGCCTCGTCATGTTCCGGCCGGACGAGGAGAAGTCGGAGCGGCTCCTGCATGTCGAGCTGCGCAATGGCCGCGGCATCGAGCCGATGCTGATCGACAAGGTCGGCGGCCTGTGGATCGAACTCGATCGGCGCGGCGAGCGCCTGGTACGCAAGGATGTCGGCGCAAAGCTCGATGCCGAACGGCTGCGCAAGCACGACCTGATCCTTGGAATCCTGCTCGATGAGGCGGCAGAGGAGCGCCTCTACACCACGATGCAGTTCGCGGAGAAGTTCGAGAACCAGGCGGGCCTCGGCAGCAAGCACACGATCCGCGAGCGGCTGAGCGTGCTCGCCACCAAGGGGCTGGTGAAGTTCCGGCGCGACGGAGCGGAGTTCGGCTACCAGGTTGTCCGCTCCCGGTTCGGATACCTGTGCACCGACGGCATGACGTTCGGGCCGGCTGTAGAGGCTGTCGACCCCGACACCGGCGAGGTCTCCGAGACCGTCCGCCGGGTGCTGCCCAGCCACTTCAAATGCGCCCAGTCGGGGCTCTGCCTGGAGGTCGAAAACCCCGAGGTCTGGGTCTACCCGGACGGGGTTTTCGACGACCTCACTCCTAGGAGTTAGGCCTAACTCCTCACTCCTCCTTGAAGGTGAATGCAATGAAATCAATGGGTTACGCGATCGGAGGAGTTAGGTCCCGAACTCCTCTCGAACTCCTCCTAATTCCTCATTTTGTGAATGAAATCAATGGGTTGGATGAAGAAGAGGAGTTGGGTCCTTTACCCACCCCCCTACGGGGGGTGTGCGTGCGCGCCGAAATCGGCGCGCGCACACCACACCCCAGGAGGCCGGGTTCAGGGTCAGGTCTCGGGATGGACCCGGGACACTGACCCCAAAGCCGGACGACGACGGAGAGCTCCGCCAAGAACCGCTCCGCCGCCGCCCTGACCACGACCACCCCCTCGACGGAGATCATCATGGCTGAAACGACTGTGACCCCTCATGCCGGCGGCGCAAGGCCGCTGTCGGCGCACCCACCCCGACTGGCCGAGCTGGTCCTGTTGGCCCTCGACCTCGGCACCACGACCGGCTGGGCCATGGCATTGCCCGACGGCGGCATCGTGAGCGGTACCGTCTCATTCCGGCCGAGCCGTTACGACGGCGGCGGTATGCGGTACCTCCGGTTCCGCGCCTGGCTGGAGGGCATCGCCGAGGACGCGCCCGGTATCGCTGCCATCCACTTCGAGGAGGTGCGCCGGCATCTCAGCACCGATGCCGCTCACGTTCACGGTGGCTTGCTGGCCATGCTGACGGCGTGGTGCGAGGAGCAGGCTGTCGCCTACCAAGGCGTGCCTGTTGGTACCATCAAGCGGTTCATCACCGGCAGGGGCAACGCCGACAAGGCGGCGGTCATGTCCGCTGTCCGCGAGCGCGGCTACAGCCCGGCCGACGACAATGAGGCGGACGCCATCGCGATCCTGCTGTGGGCCCTGCAGACCCGGGGAGGCGTGCGATGAGCGCGGAGACCATCCTCGCGCGCGCGGCCGACGTCTTGGCCGACCGCAGCAAGACCTACGGCGAGCCGCGCCAGAGCATGGCCGCCATTGCCGCCCGCTGGTCTGTCACGCTCGGTCACCCGGTCACCCCAGCGCAGGTCGTGCTGTGCATGCTGGACCTCAAGCTGGCTCGGCTGCAGCGGGATCCCGGCCACCAGGACAGCATGGTCGACGTCATCGGCTATGCGGCGCTGCTGAACGAGGTGACGCGATGAGGTGGGCACCACGAGGCTTCGGCGGCGAGCGCCAGCCGCCCGAAGACATCAAGCGACAGGGTTGGCAGGCGCAGCGCGTGTTGGTCGTCGATGCCGACGACGAGCGTCTGACCTGGCCCGAGCGCGAGTTGATCCGCCAGCTCGGCGAGAAACTCTACGGCAACAGGCCGAAGCGACAGGAGACGCGACATGGCTGACTGGACGCCGGAGATGGTCGAGGAGCGGCTGATTGAGGCGGCTGCCGTCCTGCGGCGGCTTCCCGCGCAACGGGGTCAGGGTTACTTCAGCACGTGGCCGCAGATGTTCGTCGAGTTCTCTGACCTGGTCGGGCAGACGCCAGAGCCGATGCGGCTGCCACCCCCGACCGCGGCCGCCATCAGCCGAATGGAGGAAGCACTGGTGTGGTGGGCCTGGCTGGAGCCGATCGACTCGAAGATCGCTTGGCTTAGGGCCAGCGGCATGCGGTGGAAGCAGATCTGCTGGACGGTAGGTCTCGCGCGCGCAGCGGCGCACGAGCATTGGCTCTACGCACTTTGTATCATCGCGTGGCGACTTAATGGCCACTCCGAATCGAGGTTGACGGGACGACGTTCGGCAATTTCGCGTGTTCTGATCAAGCGCAGGCTAAAACCAACAGGGCATGCCTCTGACTGACTGCAAGCAAGGCACGATGACTGACTCCTTGGGGAGAGTCAGCCATCGCTATACGAGAGCCTGATGGTGTGGGAGAGGCTCTCCTTGCGTCGAGGGAAGCTGGGTTGGCTTTGGTTGGACCCCTCGACGACTCCGAATAGCACTTCTGGAAGAGACTTTTGAGAAAGTCACAACCATATTGGTTGTTTCCAAAGGTGGCGGCCTGATTCGGTAAGACGTATTTACCTCTCCGACATTGGCCACTGAATACAAAATGAAATCTGCTTTGATCTTGCTGACCGTCGCGTTCACCTTGATGGGCTGCGATGGCATGAGCCGATCGCAAAAGGGAGCCCTCACCGGCGCCGCTCTCGGCAGCGGTATCGGTTTGGTCGCCGGGGGCTCGGCTGGCCAGGTGATCGGTGCCGGCCTGATCGGAGGTGCGGCGGGCTATATCGTGGGCAGCATACCTTGAATAGCGCGGGCTTCGGAGCCGATGTGACGCAAACGAAGCAAGCTCTGGAAATGTCAGTTGGGAGATCGGCGCATGTTCTCCATCGTCGAGCTGGCTGCATGGCGCGCACTCGGAAGAAGCATTCTTTCCGAGACAATAGGTGCAGCCAAGCTGGTTTTTGTCCATCTGTACGGTGGCATAAATTCCAATCAGTATCTTGATTATCAATAGCAAGTCGTAAAGCAACGTGTGTGGTCGTCGCCTAACGAGACAACTCGTTGATGCTGTCCGTTGTCAGATGAAGAGAGAACGAATTATGAAGAAATTCTCCATCGCTGCTGCTGCCGCGGTGATCGCGTTGCCTGCGACGAGCCAGGCTCAGGGTCAAACCTCAGGCTTCTACATCGGGGCGGAAGGTGGCCTTAGTTGGCTTCTGAACACGACGGTCATCTCGAACACGACGACCAGCGGTGGTTCCCTCAACGCCGTGCAGGTCACTCCGCAAACTGGCTGGATGGTGGGTGGCGTTATTGGTTACGACTTCGTCGGCCCGCGCGTTGAGCTCGAGGCTATTTTCCGCCAGGGATCAGCCAACGTGAGCGTGGTCGGCGCCGGTAATTTTAGTGACCAGATTAGCCAGGTCGGGGTGCTGGCCAACGTGCTGTACGACTTCCTGCCGTCGTCCCCGGTCACGCCGTATGTTGGCGTCGGTGCCGGCCTCGGTTTCGTTACCGCCAGCACGGTATTCGCCTATCAAGGCATCGTCGGCGTGGCGTGGAATGCCGATCAGAATTTCCGCGTGAGCCTCGATGGCCGCTACTACGGCACTACGAATCCGACGCTGAATGGGGTGTCGTGGACCAATAACAACTTCAGCGTGATGTTGGGTGTGCAGTTCAAGTTCGGGGAATCTGCCGCCGCGCCTCCACCGCCGGCGCCGGTGGTTGCGCCGCCGTCGTTCATGGTGTTCTTCGACTGGGATCGCTCGAACCTGTCGGCCCAAGCTCTGAACACCATCAAGCAGGCTGCCGGCACCTACAAGGCGAAGGGTAACGCCCGCATCACGGCGACCGGTCACACCGATACGTCGGGCACCGAGGCCTACAACATGGCGCTGTCGCTGCGTCGTGCGAACGCCGTCAAGGACGCCCTGGTGCGCGAAGGCGTGCCGGCGACCGCGATCGCGGTGGTTGGCCGTGGCGAGCAGGGCCTGCTGGTGCAGACCGGCCCGAACGTCCGCGAGCCGCAGAACCGCCGCGTCGAGATCGTCATCCAGTAGATGGTCAAGAGGTCGGTCGACTAGAAGGCAGCAACAGGCGGTCTCCTGTTGCTGAGGGGAGCGGCGCTCGCGTCTGGCGAGCCTGCTAGCTCTGCGGCTCTCTGTGGCAGAGGTGAAACGGCTGTTGAATGCCCGAACGGAAATGACAGGCCGAAGGCTCGACTAGAGAATCAGACCTGCAGACACTTTTCGCCCGGACAAATTCGGCGTCCCAAGCTAGATTTTCTGCCATGCTCGCGACAGGCGCGCGTGACGGGCATCACCCGCAACACAACGACAAACCGGCGACCACGCTGAGGCGGAGCCGTCGGTTCGGTATCGAGCAGTTGCCGGTTCTATTCCGGCGCCTCCAGCCAGCGCCTCCAGTCGTCGGGATCGTTATCGTCCCAGCCGCCCTCCGGCGGCAGCCAGATGCGACCGTTGTAGGAGATGCGGGCAACGACTTGATTGCCCGCGAACACGAGCGTCGAGGGGAAGTTCCCGCCACCGAGGTCATGGAGCACGATGTAGGCGCGCACGGCTTCGGCTGCCTGCTGCAGCGTATCGACCATGATCTCCTCGGTCGGGGATATTGGCTGATACGGGTCTTGGCCAAAGTCTGGGTTGCCGACCGAGCGCAGGATGATGCGATACATCAGCCGCTACTAGGCTACTCGATACACGCGACCACGGTCATCGACCTTCTCGGACTCGACCTTGAGCCCGAGCTTCTTATTCAAGGCGCCGGACATGGCGCCACGTATTGTGTGTGACTGCCACTGCAGCGCCTCGACGACTTCGGCGATGGTGGCGCCCTCGGGCCGCTTCAGCATCTCGATCAGCCGCGCCTGCTTGCTCTCGGCGTGCGGCGCCTTCGGCTTCTTGGCGGCGGGCTTCGACGTGGTGTGCCTGGCGACGGTCTTGGTCGTGGCCTGCTTGCGGGTGGTCTTCGACATGGTGGCTGCTCCTTGGTACGGGCCGCGACTGCCGCGGCTCCTACTGACCAGAGCCCCGCCAGCCTGAGCCGGTCGGGGCTGGGGAGCGTGGTCAACCGCTACTCGGCGTACTCGCCTTCCCTGAAGGCGCTGTCGGTGATGCGCTTCAGCAGTTCGGCGTAGTGGGCGAGGGTGCCGAAGTGGCCCCAGTCGACTTCGTCTGGGGCCACGTTGAAGTGGTCGTCGCTGAGAGCCTTGAGGCGCCCGAGCATCGTGTCGATCTCGTTCTTCTTGGCGATGTAGGTTTCGAGGGCGGTGCGGCGCATGTCGGTCTCCGTTGTTGGTGACCGCATAAGCGCTTCGTTCGCGGCACGAGCCAAGCAAACAAGCCGATCATCGAATTGCTTTCTGCGGAGCATCACGATCATGGGATTACAGGCGCTGCGACCGCGCGTGGCGACGCTCAGCCTGCAGACGGCGGCGTTGCCGCTAAAGGTCGCGGACCCGTTCTACTCGTCGGCCGCGTGGATCGCGCTGCGTGACCGTGTGCGCCGTGAGGCACGAGGACGATGCCAGGTACAAGGCTGCAGGCAGCGCGGCGCCATCGTCGACCATATCGTGGAGCTGAAGGATGGCGGCGCGCCGCTGGAGCGGAGCAACACGATGTTGATGTGCACGTCACATCATGGAGCAAAGACTGCCGTCGAGCGCGCGAAGCGAACGGCGTGGAGGCCGGGGGGCCTCTGATCCTTGGGACCTTTGGGGTCGTCTGCCGGCGTGGGGCTCACGCAGAGAATTTTTCCCGCCCGCCAATACCGCCAAGAAACGGGCCCGTTTTGAGGCCTCCAGCTGAAAGGCAACAATGACCGCTAAGACGGCTGCAATGCGCCGTACGCGCAGGAAACCGACCCCTGTGCCGGCACCAGGCCCGGTTTGGCCGGCCGACAAGGTCGAGCGCCGGCCGGTGGCGAGCCTGATCCCGTACATTCGCAACGCGAGGGTTCACAGCCCGGAGCAGATTGCCCAGATCGCGGCATCGATCCGGGAATTTGGATGGACTTTTCCGCTTCTTGTGGACGAGCAGGGCACGATCATCGCGGGTCACGGCCGCCTCCTGGCGGCGCAGAGCCTCGGGCTTACCGAGGTGCCGGTAATGGTGGCGACCGGCTGGACGGAGGCGCAGCGCCGGGGCTACGTCATTCTCGACAACAAGGTGGCGCTGAACGCCGCCTGGGATAACGACCTGCTGCCGGTCGAGCTTGGCGACCTCAAGGCCATGGGCTTCGACATGGGCCTGACGGGCTTCGGCGAGATCGAGCTTGGCAAGTTGCTCCTGGATAACGCGGGCGATGGCGATCCCGATGCGGCGCCGGAGCCGCCGGCGGAACCGATCAGCAAGCCCGGCGACCTCTGGATCTGCGGCGAGCATCGGGTGCTGTGCGGTGATGCGACGGTGCGCGCCGATGTCGAGAAGCTGCTGGACGGTGAACTGGCCGACATGGCGTTTACCGATCCGCCCTACAACGTGAACTACGCCAACTCGGCCAAGGACAAGCTGCGCGGCAAGAACCGGCCGATCCTGAACGATGCGCTGGGCGAAGGGTTCGAAGCCCTTCTCCACGCCGCCAGCGCCAACATGCTCGCCGTGACCAAAGGCGCGACCTACATCTGCATGTCGTCATCGGAACTCGACACGCTGCAGAAGGCGTTTCGTGAGGCCGGCGGCAAGTGGTCGACCTTCGTGATCTGGGCCAAGAACACGTTTACGCTCGGCCGCGCCGACTACCAGCGCCAGTATGAGCCGATCCTCTACGGCTGGAAGGACGGCGCCGATCACTACTGGTGCGGCGCGCGCGACCAGGGCGACGTCTGGTTCTTCGACAAGCCGGTGAAGAACGACCTGCACCCGACGATGAAGCCCGTGGCCCTGGTCGAGCGCGCCATCAGGAATTCGTCGAAGAGCCGGGATATCGTACTCGATCCCTTCGGCGGCTCAGGCACCACGATGATTGCTGCGGAGCGAACGGGGCGGCGGGCACGGTTGCTGGAACTTGATCCGCGGTACGTCGATGTGATCGTGCAGCGGTGGCAGGGGACGACGGGTGGTCGTGCCTGCCACGCCTCTACGGGTGGCTGATTTCTAAGCCCTAAGAGGTTTGCCGCTTGCGTTCCGCGGTCTTCGTAATGCGCCGGAGTAATGGTCGGACGGCAAAGGGAAGGCAGGCAATCAGAATACTAAGGGCCAGTTTGCTAGTTGGAGAACGCCGGTCTAGATTCAGTGCTCTGTAACCGCCAACGCCCTTGCTTGCATCGCCATGTGTCGGCCAGGCTGCTTTGCACGAGGCTCGAAGCCGCCTGGTGACGAAGTTCTGGACGACTATTCACCCACCTCATAACAACGTCCCGCATTTGGCTGGCTGTTACCTCATTCGGCACACAGACAAGTTTTTGGCGCGTTCTTGAACTCTGTACTGAGTCAATCATGTCCCATGTGCCTTTGATGTAGGATATGCAGAGTCCTTCCCATTCCGGAGTCATGCACCACTTGTGAAGCTCATTGCCATCCACGAATGCCCACTGAGCACTCGCCGGTGCGGTCAACGATAGGCTCGCCAAGAAGGCCATTTTCGTCAGGATTCGCATTGTCGATTCTCTAAATATGAAACTGCTATCGACGAACATTCTCTTCACAACCGGCCCCTTGCTGCCGATTCGGTAAAATGGGTTGTTGGGTCATGTGCTGACCTTCTGCTCCAGTGTCCGTGCCCGTAGGGTCTACAGCGTCTCCGAGCGCTGTCTGGCTCATGCCAAGCAATCGACGTTGGCGCAGGCGCGCTCCGACGTGAACATCTACGGGATGAAACGGCATCAAGTGTCCTCCGCCAACGCTGTTCACTATTTTTGTGGGCGACAGGTTGCAGGGTGTGGGGCCGCTCCCAATACTAAAGCATGCGGGATTCCTTCCAACGCCGCGAGGCCAAATGGTTTCACAATGAATGTTTCAGCGTGAACGGTCCTTCTAGAGGGCGGACGAGCGCCGCTGCCCCATCTTGTGTGCAGCGATAGCTGATTTGGCTCGCCAGAAATTTTAGGGACAGAGGATTAGCGAGTGACGAATTCCCGCGCCGGCCGGCCCGCGCATGTGCCGACTGACGACACCCGCAAGCTCGTGGAGTCGCTGTCCGGCTTCGGCATACCCCAGGACGAGATCGCCCGCCTGGTCGGCATCGACCCCAAGACGCTCCGGTTCCACTACGCCGACCAAATCGAACTGGGAGGCATCAAGGCGACGGCCAAGGTGGCGCAGAACCTGTTCACCATGGCATGCAAGCCCACTCGTGAAGGTCTGTCGGCTGCGATCTTCTGGCTGAAGGTGCGCGCCGGCTGGTCGGAGTACGCGCCGAAGCGCGTGGACGAGCCCCTGGGCAAGAAAGAGGCTGCCGAGCGCGATGCGCTGACGGCGGGCGCCGACAACGAGTGGGGCCGCTTGGTCAACTGACATGGAGCCGTGGTCGCTTGCCGTACCGGACTGGCGGGAACGCATCCGGACGGGGCGATCGCTATTGCCCGATCTGCCGCACCTCAATCGTGGCCAGGCTAACCGGGCGATCGCGATCTTCAACAAGCTGCGGCTGCCAGATGTGATCGGCACGCCGGCGCTGGCCGAAGCGGGGGCGGACTGGTTCCGCGAGATCGTGGGCGCCCTGCATGGCTCGTTCGATCCGGTCGCTCGGGAGCGGATGATCCGCGAGATCTTCCTGCTGGCGCCGAAGAAGAGTTCGAAGACGTCCTACGCCGCGGCGCTGATGGTGACGACGCTGCTGATGAACGAGCGGCCGCGGGCGGAATTCCTGCTGGTCGCGCCCACGGTGTCGCTGGCGCACATCGCCTTTAGCCAAGCGCTGGGCATGGTCGACAAGGATCCGGACGAGTTTCTCAGGAAGCGCCTGCACGTGCAGGAGCACCTGCGCAAGATCACGGACCGGCGGACCAAGGCGACGCTGGAGATCAAGGCGTTCGACACCACGGTGCTGACCGGGGTGAAACCCACTGGCGTGCTGCTGGACGAGCTGCACGAGATCGCCAAGGTATCGGCGGCCGAGCGCATCATCGGCCAGCTGCGGGGCGGGCTGCTGCCCAACCCCGAGGGCTTCCTGGTCTTCATCACGACGCAGTCGGACGAGCCGCCGCGAGGGGCGTTTCGGGCCGAGCTCATGGTGGCGCGCGCCATTCGGGACGGTAAAGCCCAGGGAGCGATGCTCCCGGTGCTCTATGAGTTCCCGGAGGACATCGCCAACGATCCGGCCGATCCGCCGGCGTGGCAGGACTCCCGGAACTGGTGGATGGTCACGCCCAACCGCGACCGGTCAGTCACGATCAAGCGGCTGGAGGACGACTGGGCGCAGGCCAAGGCCAAGGGGCAGGGCGAGATCATCCGCTGGGCCTCCCAGCATCTCAACATCGAGATCGGGCTCGCGCTGCGCTCGGATCGCTGGGTGGGCGCCGATCTCTGGCAACGGGCGGCCGACAGGACGCTCACCCTGGACGCGCTGCTCGAGCGGAGCGAAGTGGTAGTGATCGGCATCGACGGCGGCGGCCTGGACGATCTGCTGGGCCTGGCGGTGCTGGGACGCGATGCGGTCACGCGGGATTGGCTCCTGTGGTCGCGTGCCTGGGCACACCAGGCGGTGCTGACGCGGCGGAAGGGCGAGGTTTCGGTCCTGAGGGACTTCGAAGCCGCCGGCGAACTGTCCATCGTAGACGACCTTGGCCAGGACCTCGCCGAGATCACCGATGTCTGCCGCCGGGTCGATAGCACAGGCCGGTTGGCCGCTGTCGGACTCGATCCGTTCGGCGTCGGCGCCATCGTCGACGCATTGGCCGAGGTGGGGATCACCGGCAACGACCGGGTGGTTGGCATCACGCAGGGCTGGAAGCTGACCGGGGCGATCAAGGCAGCGGAGCGCAAGCTCGCGAACGGCACGCTGTGGCATGGAGGGTTGAAGTTAATGGCCTGGTCCGTCGGCAATGCCCGGGTCGAGCCCAAGGGCAACGCGATCACGATTACCAAGCAGGCGTCGGGATCGGCCAAGATCGACCCGCTGATGGCGGCGTTCAACGCCGTCGCACTGATGACCACGAACCCGCAGGCGCGAGGACGATCATACCTCGAGGCGAACGACATGCTGATCGTCTGATTAGCCAACAAGAAAAAGCCCGCTGCCTGTGACGGCAGCGGGCTCCTTGTCAGGCCCACATCTTCAGCGATGTGAAGCCTCCCCAGTTGCCTCTTCGGGCAATTGAGCAAACGGTGCGACAGACGACCTGTCCTCTGCAATCTTACCCAAGGTCAGGATATCTCGACGATATAGACCTCGCCAAAGCTGTAGGGGCCATACTGGTGAAGGCTTCGGTTGGTTTCGGACTCAATCAGGGCCTTACTCACGCGTGCCATCTTTTCCTCGGCCAGTGGCACGAGGATGCTGTGAAGAACGGCTAATTTCAAACCGTGGCTGGCCAGCAGCAGGCGCGACAGCGCGGTATCGACGAAGCCGTTGTGGGTGATGATTGCCCGGCCACCTGGCTGCAGTCGTTGGGGCAGTTCATCGATAAATCGATCCAGAAGCCTGCGGCCATCGGGTCCACCGACACTCCATGTCGAGCGGCGTCCGGGAACGGTCCCATCGTTCATGGGAAAATGCGGCAGGTTTGCGAGAATAGTGTCGAAGCGGCGACTACCCAGCGGTTGCCAGAGATCTCCAACATGGAATTCAGCCTTGTCACCATGGCCGAGGTCAGTGAGCAGACGCTGGCTGGCAAGGACAGCATCTTCTTCTATGTCCACACCGCAGACATGGCTCGCACCAAGTTGCGCAGCGGCGGCCAGAACGACCCCACTTCCGGACCCAAGTTCCAGGACGTGCTTCCCGCGAACGAGTTCCGGATCGCGCTGGATCGCGTAGATCAGGGCAGCTGTGTATTCGCTGGGGCGGAGGGCCGCCACGGCTGGGGTGAGGGAAGCGCGGGTGAGGCGGTCTGGTGTCAGAAACAAAGTACCTCGCCACTCGCACGAGCTTTGGATGCCCTTCACGGAAGGGCGGTTTGCCCGGCTTCGGGGCCTCCCGATGGCAGCGGTCTCCCGCTTGACGCGCCTCATGTCGGGACGGCGCTGCAGCCCACCGACTTGTAGTGCGTACCTCTGCAAACCTGGAAACGAAACTGTAGCCAAACCGGTTCTGTTCGATGATGCGATCCATGGGGTTGATCCTGTCCACCATATTGCCCGGACTTCTGCGCGACCTCGCCGGCCTCGGCGGTGTCAGCCTCGTTTCCTACGGCGCCTGGCTGATCTACCCACCGGCCGGCTTCATCGTCGGAGGGAGCCTGATGATCGCTGGCGCGCTGCTGCTGGCCCTCGGTAGCCGCCCGGCCGGGTGATGGCAGGATTGTTCGGTTCCCTGGCGTCCGGCCTGCGGCGTCGGGAGACCAAGGCGGCTGACGTATCCGGGCTGACCTGGTCGGCGCTGTTCGGCCAGCAGAACTCGCGGGCCGGCGTGTCGGTCAACGTCGACAGTGCGCTGAAGGTATCGACGGTGTTCGCTTGCCTGCGCGTCCTGGCCGACGGCATCGCGCAGGTGCCCCTTAAACTGTACCGGGAGAAGGCCGACGGCTCGAAGGAGCTGGCGAAGGATCATCCGGCCTACCGGCTGCTGTCGAGGCGGCCGAACGAATGGATGACCTCGTTCGAGTTTAGGCAGGTCATGATGTTCCATGCTGTTCTGCTCGGGAACGGCTGCGCCTACATCGGCCGGATCCGGGGCGCGCCGCGCGAGATGATCCCGTTGGTGCCGGGCAGTTATACGATCGAGCAGGCGGCTGACTACACGCTCAACTACCGGGTGACCGACCTGGGTGGCCGCGCCGCAGTGCTGCCGCGGGAGGACGTGTTCCACCTCCGGGGACCGAGTTGGACCGGCACGGCCGGCCTGGACGCGCTGCAGGTGGCCCGCGAGGCAGTGGGGCTCGCGATCGCGACCGAGCAGACGCATGCAGCTCTCCACGCCAATGGCACCCAGCCGGGCGGCGTTTTGTCCGTAAAGGGCTCGCTGGACGATGCGGCACGCGCGCGCCTCAAGGAAGCCTGGGCGCAGTACCAGGGCGGCCTGCAGAACCGGTTCAAGACGGCCGTTCTGGACATGGACAGCACCTGGACGCCGCTCGCCATGAAGGGCGTCGATTCGGAGCACCTGGACACGCGGCGCTTCCAGATCGAGGAGATCTGCCGGGACCTGAAGGTATTCCCGCAGATGGTGGGCTACGCCGACAAGACGGCGACTTTCGCGTCGGCCGAAGCCTTCTTCCTGGCGCACGTGATCCACACGCTGGCGCCGTGGATCGAGAACTGGGAGCAGTCGCTGGCCCGCGACCTGTTCCCGGATGAAGACGATATCGTCGCCAAGTTCTCCCTGCAGGGGCTGCTGCGCGGCGACAACACGGCGCGCGCCAACTTCTACGCCAGCGGCATCACGAACGGCTGGTTGACCCGGAATGAAGCCCGCCGCTTCGAGGACCTGAACCCGATCGACGGACTGGAGGAGCCATTGCTGCCGTTGAACATGGCAACACAGGCAGAGCGGTCGGCACTGCAGCCTGATGGAGGCAATAGCTGATGCGACTGACGGCGACCCGACCGTTCGAGGTGAAGTTCGCCAAGGACGGACCGCCGGGATCCTTCTCCGGCTACGGTGCCGTGTTCGGCAATGTCGACGACGGTGGCGATGTGCTGGTGAAGGGCGCCTTCGCGGCCTCGCTGGCCGGCTGGAAGGCACGGGCCAAGCTGCCGAAGATGCTCTGGCAGCACGGGCTGGGCACGGCGGCCGAGGACAAGATGCCGGTCGGCTACTGGACAGCCATGGAAGAGGATGCCCACGGGCTGAAGGTTGAGGGCCAGCTCGACCCGATCGATACGGAGCGGGGGCGAACGCTGCTCGCGGGCCTGCGCAACGGCTCGATCGACGCCATGTCGATCACCTATTCGGCCGTCGACGTCGCCTACGGCAAGACGGCAGCTGACCCCGTCAGGACCATCACAAAGGTCGAGCTCTACGAGGTCGGCCCGGTCCTGTGGGGGATGAACCCCCTGGCCGGCATCGAGGACGCCAAGGCGGCGTCCCGGATCCGCACGATACGAGATTTCGAGGCCTTCCTGCGGGACGCAGGCGGGTTCTCGCACGCCGCCGCCAAGGCGATCGCCAACGGCGGCTACAAGGCCAATCCGAATCCTCGGGACGAGGGCGGGATGGACGACCTCCTGGACCTGCAGCGGCAGGCCGAGAGGCTTTTCAGCACCACCTGATTCCGAGGACAACATGCACGAACACAATCGCGCCGTCGGGCGCGCGCACGCGCTCGAGCGCAAGGAAGCCAGCGACCTCCCGGCCGTGCTGGCCGAGGTCAAGAAGATCGTGACGCCGCTGATGACGGGCTTCGAGGAGTACAAGAAGACCAACGACCAGCGGCTCCGCGAGATCGAGACCACGGGCAAGGCCGATCCGCTGACCGAGGAGAAGCTTTCGCGCATCGAGGCCACACTCGCGGGCTTCGAGACGGTGAACCAGAAGCTGGTCAACGCCGAGGCGCTGGAGGCCAAGCGCGCCGAGCGCGAGAAGCAGATGCAGGAGCAGCTCGACCGGCTCCAGCTGAAGGTCCAGCGACCCGGCATGGGCTCCGAGGAAGCCCGCGTCGAGCGCAAGGCCTACTTCAACGAATGGGCTCGTGGCGTCATTGGCGCCTACACGAGCGGTGTGCCGAACCTGCCGGAGCCCCAGGCCAAGGCGATCGCCCGGGCGACGGCGGAGTTCAAGTCGCTGTCGGTCAGCAACGACACGACCGGCGGCTACCTGGCGCCGGCAGAGTATGTGGCGGATATCATCAAGGGCATTACCCTCGTAAGCCCGGTACGCTCGCTGGTCTCGGTCAAGCCGACGGCGAACAAGTCGCGGATGCAGCCCAGGCGCACCGGCCAGTTTGCCGCCCAGTGGGTGGCTGAGCAGGGCACCCGATCGGAGACCACGGGGCTGGCCTACGGCATGGTCGAGATCCCGACGCACGAGATGTTCGCCCTGATCGACATCAGCCACCAGAACCTGGAGGACACGGCCTTCGATCTCGAAGCGGAGATCCGCGGCGAGGCCGAGGAGCAGTTTGCCGTGGCGGAAGGGGCGGCCGTGGTCGGCGGCAATGCGGTGGGCAAGCCCGAGGGCTGGCTCACGAATGCCGACATCGCGTCCACCAATTCTGGCACGGCAACCACGATCGCGGACGCGAACGGCCAGGCCGACGGGCTGCTCACGCTCAAGTACGCGCTGAAGAGCGGCTATGCGCGCAACGCCAAGTGGGCCCTGAACCGGACGACCATGGGTTCGGTGCGCAAGCTGAAGGACGCCAACAAGCAGTATATCTGGATGCCCGGCCTGGCGCAGGGGC
>Ga0255182_1000475_pt1 | contig 26874 bp, 29 predicted proteins | sample Atl_UVDOM_RepA_8_FD_188420 | JGI IMG/M metagenome (GOLD analysis project Ga0255182, IMG submission 188420) | Freshwater microbial communities from Altamaha River, Georgia, United States - Atl_UVDOM_RepA_8d | ecosystem: Environmental > Aquatic > Freshwater > River | place: USA: Georgia...
GGCATAGCCGAAGCGTTCACGCAAATCCTGCAGGCCGGCGGCAAACAGACTCAGCTCGCCACCTTGCCACAGGCCCATGGCGCGGGCGGCGTCCACCACCGGCGCTACCACTTCGGGTGCGAGGCCCGGGCTGCGGAAGACGGCGCGGATCGAGCTGCCCTCCACCAGCGCCGCGCTGAAAGCGCCGCTGACGAATTGCACCTGTGGCCATTCGGCCTGGAGGGTGGCGAGCTGCGGCGGGGCTTCACGCGTGTCGGCCACGGTCACGACCGCACCATGACGCGCGCACCAGCGGGCCATGGCCAGACCCGAAGCACCCAGGCCCAGGATCAACACGTGGAGGTCGCGCAGCTGTTGCATCGCTTACCTCAGCTTCAGGGTGGACAGGCCCACCAGACACAGCAGCATCGTGATGATCCAGAAACGCACGACCACCTGCGTTTCCTTCCAGCCGCTCTTTTCAAAATGGTGATGCAGGGGCGCCATCTTGAGGATGCGGCGGCCCTCGCCGTATTTCTTCTTGGTGTACTTGAAGTAGCTCACCTGCAGCATGACCGACAGGGCTTCGACGACGAAGATGCCGCCCATGATGGCCAGGACGATTTCCTGGCGCACGATGACCGCGATCGTGCCCAGCGCTCCCCCCAGCGCCAGCGCGCCCACATCGCCCATGAAGACCTGTGCCGGATGGGTGTTGAACCACAGAAAGGCCAGACCGGCACCCGCCATGGCGGCGCAGAAGATCAGCAGCTCGCCGGTGCCGGGAATGTGCGGGAAGAACAGGTATTTGGAGTACACCGCACTGCCCGTCACATAGGCAAAAACGCCCAGGGCCGAGCCGACCATGACCACCGGCATGATGGCCAGCCCATCGAGACCGTCGGTCAGGTTGACCGCATTGCTGGCCCCCACGATGACGAGATAGGTCAGAATCACGAAACCAAAAACGCCCAGCGGGTAGCTGATTTCCTTGAAGAAGGGCACCATCAGGCCCGCCTTGGGCGGCAGGTCCACGTCAAAGCCGGACATGACCCAGTTGACAAAGAGTTCCACCACCCGGGCATTGCTGCTCTCCGAAATGCTGAACACCAGGTAGACCGCCGCGATCAGACCGATCAGGGATTGCCAGAAATACTTCTCGCGCGAACGCATGCCTTCCGGGTCCTTGCGCACCACCTTGCGCCAGTCGTCCACCCAGCCGATGGCGCCAAAGCCCAGCGTGACAATCAGCACGATCCAGACAAAGCGGTTGGAGAGGTCGAACCACAGCAGCGTGGCGATCGCGATCGACAAGAGGATGAGCACGCCGCCCATGGTCGGCGTGCCGCTCTTGACCAGATGCGTCTGCATCGCGTATTCGCGCACCGGCTGGCCGATCTTGAGCGCGGTCAGGCGGCGGATCACCCAGGGCCCCGCGACCAGGCCGATCAGCAAGGCCGTCATGGCGGCCATCACCGCACGGAAGGTGATGTAGTTGAAAACCCGCAGAAAGCCCCAGTCGGGCGACAGGCTCTGCAGCCACTGGGCCAGGCTAAGCAGCATGGGCCTCCCCTTTGTTGTTGTTTTGATCCACGTGTTCGAGGGCCTGCACCACTTGCTCCATCTTCATGAAGCGTGAGCCCTTGACCACGATGCTGGCGCAATCCCGCCAGCACCCCAGCACCGCCGACAGCAGCGCCGGCATGTCGGCAAAGTGCTGCCCCGCGCCAAAGGCCTGCGCGGCATGGACGCTGAGCGGGCCGAGGGTGAAGAGCTGCTGCACGCCGCGCTCGGCGGCATAGGCCCCAACTTCGGCATGGAACCCGGGACCCTGCTGACCCACCTCGCCCATGTCGCCCAGCACCAGCAGGCGCGGCGCGGGCAATTCGGCCAGCACGTCAATCGCGGCGCGCACCGAATCCGGGTTGGCGTTGTAGGTGTCGTCCACCAACGAAACGCGGCCGCCTTGCAGGCTGAGGGCACGCGAGCGGCCCTTGACCGGCTCGAACGCCTGCAGGCCTTGCGCCACCGCCGCCAGCGGCACGCCGGCCGCCAGCGCACAGGCCGCCGCCGCGAGCGCATTCTTGACGTTGTGACGCCCGGCCACATGCAGGCGCACCGGGGCGGTGCCCTCGGGCGTGCGCAAGGTGAATTGCCAGGCGCCTGCATGCCAGCTGACCACAGCGGCCTGAATGTCAGCGGGCGATGCATCGCTCGCCTGCAGGGCAAAGCAGCGCTGGGTGCGTGTACCGGCCAGACTGCGCCACAGCGAGCTGAACGCCTCATCGGCCGGGAAGACGGCCACGCCGCCTGCCGGCAAGGCCTGCAGCACGGCACCGTTTTCTCGCGCCACCGCCTCGACGGTGTGCATGAACTCCTGGTGCTCGCGCTGGGCGTTGTTCACCAGCGCCACGGTGGGCTGGGCCATGGCGGCCAGCGCAGCGATTTCGCCCGGATGGTTCATGCCCAGTTCGACCACCGCCAGGCGGTGGTGGGCGCGCAGACCCAGCAGGGTCAGCGGCACGCCGATGTCATTGTTGAGGTTGCCCTGCGTGGCCAGGCTGTGGTCGGGTTCGGCCGCGCGCAGGATGGACGCGATCATCTGCGTCACCGTGGTCTTGCCGTTGCTGCCGGTCACCGCGATCAGGGGCAGCGTGAACTGCGCACGCCAGCCGGCTGCCAGGGTCCCCAGGGCCAGGCGCGTGTCGGGCACCACCAGCGCGGGCAGGCCCGCAGCCAGCGCTGCCGCTTCACCTGCGGCTTCGCAGAGCACCGCCACGGCGCCAGCCGCAGCGGCTTGCGCGATGTAGCCATGGCCATCAAACCGTTCGCCGCGCAGGGCCACGAACAGGTCGCCCGCGGCCAGGCTGCGGCTGTCCGTGTGGACCCGCTGCACCATGACATCAGCGCCGACCCGGCGCGCACCCGCGACCCAGGTCTGCGCCCGCGAAAGCTGCAGCTGCAGGCCGCTCATGCCGACACCTCCTGCGCACCGGTGCTGCGAAGCGCCAGGGCCTGCTCGGCGTGTTCCACGTCGGAGAAGGGCAGCAGACGCCCGGCTATCTCCTGCGTGCTTTCGTGTCCTTTGCCGGCCAGCAACACCACGTCCTGCGGCTGGGCCTGCTGGACCACCCAGGCGATGGCCTCGGCCCGGTCGACGATCACCTGGGCGGCCTGCGGATCGCGCAGGCCCTGCTGCATCTGCTGCAGGATCTGCTCGGGCGACTCGCTGCGCGGGTTGTCGCTGGTCAGGACCACGGCATCGCCCCCCCGCTCGGCCGCAGCGGCCATCAGCGGGCGCTTGTGGGGATCGCGGTCACCGCCACAGCCGATCAGGCACCACAGGCGGCCACCGCGCTCACGTGCCAGCGGCGCCAGCGCGGCCAGCGCCTGCGACACGGCATCGGGGGTGTGGGCATAGTCGACCACCACGGCCGGCTGCTGCTCGCCTGCCGGCACCCGCTGCATGCGGCCCGGCACCGGGCTGAGGGCAGCGCAGGCCTGCACAGCACGGGTCAGGTCGAGGCCGCTGGCACGCAAGGCGCCGATCACGCCGAGCAGGTTGTCGAGGTTGTAGTCGCCGATCAGGTCCGTCTCCAGCAGCTGCGACTGACCGGCCTCATGCACCCGCATGGTCAGGCCGCGCGGGCAGGTCAGGCGCTCGCCCAAGAGGCGCGCGGATGCATCGCGCCGCGAGCAGGTCCACAGCGCCAGCTCGGGCCGCGACTGCAAGGCATGCGCCAGCACCGCGCCCTGGGGGTCGTCGACATTGACCACAGCCGCCTGCAGACCCGGCCAGTCGAACAGAGCGCGCTTGGCGGCCCAGTAGGCGTCCATGCTGGCGTGGTAGTCGAGGTGGTCCTGGGTGAAATTGGTGAAGACGGCCACCTGAATGCGGGTGCCCGCCAGCCGGTGTTCGGCCAGACCGATCGAAGACGCCTCGATCGCGCCATGACGCCAGCCGCGATCGGCAAAGTCGCGAAACGCCCGTTGCAGCCGCACCGGGTCGGGGGTGGTCATGCCGGTGCTCTCCAGCTGGGGCGGACGGCCCGTGCCCAGCGTGCCCACCAGCCCGCAGGGGCAGCCCGCCTGCGACAAGGCCTGCGCCAGCCACCAGGCGGTCGAGGTCTTGCCGTTGGTACCGGTAACGGCCAGCACGGTGATGTCTTCGCTGGGGCGCTCGTACCAGGCGTCGGCGATCGGACCGGTGAGTGGCTTGAGGTCGGGCACGCAGGCCAGCCGGCCGGGGTGCTGCTGCCCATCGGCCGCCAGCAGATCGGCCCAGGCTTCGGCGCCTTCGGCTTCGAGCAGGCAGGCCGCGGCGCCTTGCGACAAGGCATTGGCCAGGAAGCGGCGGCCATCGGTGGCCGCCCCCGGCCAGGCGATGAAGGCATCGCCTGGGCCCACCTGACGGCTGTCGGTGCGCAAATCGCCGGTGACGCGCTCACGCAACCAGCGAGCGATCAGCACCGGATCCTGCAGCATGCGGGGGAATCGCCCGGTCATCAGAAGGACTCCTCCACGGCGGTGGCCACAATCTGCGGCTTGACGGCCATGTCGGGCTGCACGCCCATGATGCGCAGGGTCTGCTGCACCGTCTCGCTGAACACCGGGGCGGCCACCTCACCACCGTAAAAACGGCCAGCCGAAGGTTCATCGATCATGACCGCCACGACGATGCGCGGCTGCTCCACCGGGGCCAGGCCGACAAACCAGCCGCGGTATTTCTTGCTCGCGTAGCCCTTGCCCTCCTGCTTGCGGGCCGTCCCCGTCTTGCCACCGACCGAATAACCGATGGTCTGGGCTTTTTGCGCGGTGCCGCCAGGGCCGGCCGCCATCTGCAGCATGCGGCGCACCGCGCGCGCGTTCTCGGCGCTCATGACCCGCACGCCCTGCACCGGCTCGTCGCGCTTGACCAGCGAGACCGGCACGATCTCGCCGTCGCGTGCAAACACGGTGTAGGCCCGCGCCACCTGCAGGAGGCTGCCCGAAAGACCGTAGCCATAGCTCATGGTCGCCTGTTCGATCGGCCGCCAGGTCTTGTAGGGACGCAGGCGCCCTGAAACCACACCCGGAAACGGGATCTGCGGCTTCTGGCCAAAGCCGATCTGGGAGTAGAACTCCCACATCTCGCGGGGCTGCATCTGCATGGCCAGCTTGACAGTGCCCACATTGCTCGATTTCTGGATCACCTCGTTGACCGTGAGCACGCCGTGCGGATGGGCGTCGCTGATGGTCGAGCCGGTGATGGTGATGCGCCCGGGCGCGGTCTGGATCGGCGTTTCGGGCCGCACCATGCCTTTTTCAAGCGCCAGCCCGATGACAAAGGGCTTCATGGTGGAACCCGGTTCGAAGGTGTCTGTCAGGGCCCGGTTGCGCAACTGTTCGCCGCTGAGGTTGACACGGCGGGCCGGCGAGTAGCTGGGGTAATTGGCCAGCGCCAGCACTTCGCCGCTCTGGGCGTCCAGCACCACCACACTGCCGGCCTTGGCCTTGTGCTCCTGCACGGCCGCGCGCAGCTTCTGGTAGGCAAAGAACTGCACCTTGCTGTCGATCGAGAGCTGCATGTCCTTGCCGTCCACCGGCTCGACCGTCTCGCCCACCGCTTCGACCACACGGCCCAGACGGTCCTTGATGACGCGACGGGACCCGGGCTGGCCGGCGAGTTGCTGCTGAAAGACCAGCTCCACCCCTTCCTGACCCTTGTCTTCCACATTGGTGAACCCCACCACGTGGGCGGCAGCCTCGCCTTCGGGGTACAGGCGCTTGTATTCCTTGAGGCTGTAGACCCCCTTGATGCCCAGCGCCAGCACCTCGCGCGCCACAGCTTCGTCAAGCTGACGGCGCAGCCAGACAAAGGTCTTGTCCTCGTTGGCCAGCCTGCGCTCGAGTTCGGCCATGGGCATGTCCAGCAGACGCGCCAGCTGACGCAGACGGGCCGGGTCGCGTTCGATATCCTCGGGGTTGGCCCAGATGCTGGGGGCCGGCACGCTGGAGGCCAGCAGCATGCCATTGCGGTCGAGCACCCGACCCCGGTTGGCCGGCAGCTCCAGGGTGCGCTCAAAGCGCACCACGCCCTGCCGGATGAAAAAGTCGTTGCCGATCACCTGCACATAAGCGGCACGCGCAGCCAGTCCGAGAAAGGCCAGCGCCATCGCAGCCACGATGAACTTGCTGCGCCAGACCGGTGTGCGGCTGGCCAGCAAAGGACTCGACGAGAGCTGCACGGCCCGACTCATGGCGCACGCTCCAGGGGCACCGAAGCGGCAGCCGCCGGCAGGGTCACGTATTGCGTGATGGCCGGGTTGGCGGGCCGCATCTGCAGCTGCTGGCGCGCGATCTGCTCCACGCGCAAAGGCGTGGCCTGCGCACGCCGCTCGACCTGCAGGCGGTCGTGCTCGACTTCGAGCCGCTTGGCCTCGCGCCGCGCCGCTTCGAGTTCGACAAACAGACGCCGAGCCTCATACTGGCTGTGCACCAGATACAAGGCACTGGCCACCACCAGCAGGACCAGCAGCAGGTTCAGGCGGGTCATGCCGGCGCCTCCGTCCGCTCGGCCACCCGCATGATGGCGCTGCGCGCACGGGGGTTGGCCTGCACTTCCGCCGGCCCCGGTCGCACACGCCCGAGTGCGCGCAAGGCCATCGGCTGTGGGGCTGCAAAGGGCACGCGGCGGTCGACCACCTCGCGGGCGTGGCGGGCGATGAACTGCTTGACGATCCGGTCTTCCAGCGAGTGAAAGCTGATCACCACCAGCCGGCCGCCGCTGCGCAGCAGGCGCAGACTGGCCGTCAGCGCCTGCTCGAGTTCCTCAAGCTCGGCGTTGATGAAAATCCGAAAAGCCTGAAATGTCCGCGTTGCAGGGTTCTGGCCCGGCTCGCGGGTTTTGACCGTGTCAGCCACGAGCTGGGCCAGATCGGTGGTGGTTGAAACCGGGCGCCCAGCCTGTCGGCGAGCGACAAGCGCTTTTGCAATCTGAGAAGCAAACCGTTCTTCGCCATAGTCACGCACCACCTCCGTGATTTGTTCTGCCGATGCCGTGGCCAACCACTCGGCCACACTCTCGCCGCGCGTGGTGTCCATGCGCATGTCGAGCGGGCCGTCAAAACGAAAAGAAAAACCCCTCTCGGGGCTGTCGATCTGGGGAGAGCTGACACCCAGGTCCATCAGCACGCCATCAGCGCTGCCCGGCGGCAGCGCCACCAGCTGACGAAATCCCTCGTGCCGGACACTCAGACGGACATCCTCGATGCAATGCGCCTGCGCGATCGCTTCCGGGTCCTTGTCAAAAACGGTCAGACGTCCATCGGGCGACAAGTGCGAGAGGATCCGCCGGGAATGCCCGCCACGGCCGAAAGTGGCATCCACGTAATGCCCCTGCGCGCCGGCGGGACCGCCCAGCAAGGCCTCCACCGCTTCTTCCAGCAGGACCGTGGTGTGGGTCAGGACAACAGGTTGCAGGCTCATCAGAAGGCAAAGTCCTGGAAAGCCTCCGGCATGCCGGCCTGCATGGCCTGGGCTTCCTGGGCCTCGTAAGTGGCCTTGTCCCAGAGCTCGAAGTGATGACCCATGCCCAGCAGCATGGTGTCCTTGGTGATGCCTGCGGCCTCGCGCAACTCGGGCGAGATCAGCACGCGTCCGGTGCCATCCATCTCGACATCCATGGCATTGCCCAGAAAAATCCGCTTCCACCACTGGGCCGACATGGGCAACTGGGCAATGCGATCCCGGAACTTTTCCCATTCGGGACGAGGAAACACCATCAGGCAACCATGCGGGTGCTTGGTGATGGTCAGCTGGCCCTGGGCCGTGGCGCTCAGGACGTCACGGTGCCGGGTCGGCACCGACAGCCGCCCCTTGGCATCCAGACTCAGCGATGAAGCGCCTTGGAACACGTTTACGCCTGTTTCCTTGATCAAGACCTGCCGGAGACAAGAATCTCCACTTTTTTGCACTTTTTTGCACTGTAGCAGGAAATGAAGGCCTCGCAAACGCGGCAAAGCAGATTTTTTTCAATGAAATCAAGGGCTTAGCCCATTCAGAGGCGGAACAGATGAAAAAAATAATGTTATGAAACAAATACTTACCAAGCAGTATCAAAGTAAATTTTGAAGGATTTACAAAGTCACAAACATAAAAAAAGCCCCGAAATCGGGGCCTCAAGGGGAAGTTTGGCAGTTCAGTCGCCAAACATCTTCTGCTTGAGTTCACGCCGCTGCTGGGCTTCGAGGGACAGGGTGGCGGTCGGCCGGGCCAGCAGGCGACCCACGCCAATCGGCTCCCCGGTTTCATCGCAGTAGCCGTAGTCTTCGGCATCGATGCGGGCGATCGACTGCTCGATCTTCTTGAGCAGCTTGCGCTCGCGGTCGCGGGTACGCAACTCCAGTGCATGCTCCTCCTCGATCGTGGCCCGGTCGGCCGGATCGGGCACGACCACGGTTTCCTCGCGCAGGTGCTCGGTGGTTTCGCCGGCATTGTTGAGGATGTCCTGCTTGAGCTGCACCAGTTTGCGACGGAAATACGCCATCTGCACGGCGTTCATGTACTCGCTGTCGGGCATGGAGAGAATGTCAGCGTCGGTCAGTTGCTCCAGGGGCAAGGTCTTCCAGTGGTTGGCCAACTTGGGGTCCTTGCGGGCGGGGGCGGCGGGAGCGGGGGGAGCGATGGCAGGCATGGTCTTGAGATAACTGGATTTGGCAGCCGTCGACGCCACGGCGGGTGGCAGGGACGGCACGGTCAAGGCCGCCAGACGGGCCGAAGGACGGGTCTGGCGTGCGGGAAGATCGGCAGAGGCGGCCACGGGGGCCTGAACTGCCTGGTTGGGGGCGGATTGTGCCTGAACCGCCAGGGGTCTTGCCCCTCCCCGGACAGACTTGACAGCGGCCGACGGCGCCAGTGTCGTCTGGCCAGCAGCCTTGCCGGCCCGGCTGGCAGACGGCTGGACAGCCGGCGACTTGACGGCAGCCCCCTTGCCGGCGCGGTCCGGCGTCTGACGGGCCGCTGCCTGGGGCGCCGGTTTTGGCGCGATCACTTTCGCGGGCTTGGCGGTCTTGCCGGGGGCTGTTTTGGCTGTTGTTTTGGCCGGCTTGGCAACGGAAACCACCTTCACCGCGGTTTTGCTTGCCACTTTGGAGGCTGCTTTGTCGGTCGTTTTGAAGGTCGTTTTGGGGGTCGCTTTGTCGGTCGCTTTTGGTGCCGTCCTGGCGGGCGTCTTGGTGACAGGCTTGGTCGATGGCTTGGCCTGGGCCTGCGGGGTCACCCGTTTGGAGGGCGCAGGGGCACTGGCTGGTCGAGACCTGGCGGGTGGCTTGGCGGCGGCCGTGGACTTGGCACGGGTTGGCGTGACTTTGGAGGCCGCAGCCTGACGGGCCGCCGGTTTGGCGGCGGTTGTACTGGCCGATGACTTGCGCGGTTTGCTCACCTGGGGTCTCCTCGCCGTGGGTGGGAACATGCCTCGGCCTCATGCCCTCCCGCCGCAGATGAAGCCCGGGTCCTGCTCATCTGCCCTTACCCTTGTTGTTGACCTTCTGGGGTACCTCGGGTCTGCGCGATGCGCACGCCCTGTGCGCGGGCATTGTAGCCACAGGTTCTTTCAGCTGCCCGGTAGCTGCCAGACGCCCGGCGCTGCGTTTCAGACCAGGCACTGCTCCAGCCCCTGCAGCAGGATGTCCTTGGGCAGGTCGATACCGATGAACACCATTTTGCTGGTGCGCGTCTCATGGTCCTGCCAGACCGGGCCCAGATCGCTGCCCATGAGCTGGTGCACGCCCTGGAAGATCACCTTGCGCTCGGTGCCTTTCATGTTGAGTACGCCCTTGTAGCGCAGCATCTTGGGGCCGTAGACGTTGACGATGGCGCCCAGAAAGTCTTCGAGCTTGGCCGGATCGAAGGCCCGGTCGGACTTGAAGACGAAGCTTTTCACATCGTCGTCGTGGTGATGGTGGTGCGGATGGTGGCAGTGCTCACCGTGTTCGTGGTCATGGTGATGGTCGTGACCGCAGTGCTCGTCGTGAACATGACCGGGCTCATGCGCATGGTCGCAATGCTCGCCATGTTCATGGTCATGACCGTGGTCGTGCCCGTGGTGGTGATCATGGTCGCCGGCATTCAGGAAGTCCGGATCGATGTCCAGCTTGGCGTTCAGGTTGAAGCCGCGCAGGTCAAACACCTCCTGGATCGGCACCTCGCCGAAATGCACCACCTTGTGCGGTGCACGCGGGTTCATGTGCTTGAGGCGGTGCTGCAGCGCGGCCAGTTCGTCGGCGGAGACCAGATCGGCCTTGCTGATGAAGATCTGGTCGGCAAAGCCCACCTGGCGCTGGGCTTCCACGCGGTCATTGAGCTGCTGCTGGGCGTGCTTGGCGTCCACCAGGGTGAGGATGGAGTCGAGCAGGAAGGTCTCGGCGATCTCGTCGTCCATGAAGAAGGTCTGGGCCACCGGGCCAGGGTCGGCCAGACCCGTGGTCTCGATCACCACGCGGTCGAACTGCAGCAGGCCCTTGCGGCGTTTGGCCGCCAGCAGCTGCAGCGTGGCCCGCAGGTCCTCGCGGATGGTGCAGCACACGCAGCCGTTGCTCATCTGGATGATCTGCTCGTTGGTGTCGGCCACCAGGATTTCGTTGTCGATGTTCTCCTCGCCGAACTCGTTTTCGATCACCGCCAGCTTCATGCCATGCGCTTCGGACAGCACGCGCTTGAGCAGCGTGGTCTTGCCCGCGCCAAGGAAGCCGGTCAGGATGGTGGCGGGAATGAGGGCCATGGCATGCTCCGTGAAGAATCACAAAACCAAGGAGTTTATCGGGGGAAGACCGGTCCTCCGGGCGCGACTGCGTTTACCCCCAAGATCCGTTCTGGTCTGGCTGCATCGGCGCGGCTTTGATGACTTCGCTGGTGATGACTTCGCTGCGCTCATGATCTCGTCGCTGCGCGACTCATGACACGGGCACTGCGTGCCCATGACCGGGGGCACATTCAGTCATTGGCGCGCAGCGCCGTCATGAAGCGAAGCGAGGTCATGAGCGCAGCGAAGTCATCAGCGCGCGGGGCTACACCCTCTGGAGCATTGGCCCGCCTACAATGCGCCACCCCTGAACGGATCCGCCATGAACTCAGCCACCGGCCTGTCAGCCGAAGAATTCGACACCCTCGACCAGATCCTCGACGATCTACGTTCGCGCCACGACGAGACCCCCCAATGGGAGTTCTGCGAGGGCTTTCTGGCCGCGCTGGTGTGCTGCCGTCGACCGCTGCAGGCCAAGGAATGGCTGCCGGTGCTGCTCGGCCTCGACGAAGGCGCCAGCTTTGCCAACGAGGCCCAGCGCGAACAGTTCCTGAGCCTGTGGCAGCGCCGGGAAGACGAAGTCCGGGCCGCGCTCGACACCGCCGTTGAGGCCCTGGACGACGATCGCGCCTACGCTCCCGAGGTGCTCGATGTGCGCGGCGCGATCGCCACCCTGTCCGAAGAAGAGCGCCGCGAGATCGAAGGCGAGGAGCTGCCCTCGTTCGCCCAGGTCTGGGCGCTGGGCTTCATGTATTTCGTCGAAAGCTGGCCCGAGGAATGGGAAGCACCCAAGGACAAGGACGCCGCCAAATGGCACGACCTGTCGTTGCAGGCCATCGTGGCCCTGACGGAAGACGACACCGACGAACCGACGCTTTCGGCGATCAGCGAAGACGGCCCGCCCAGCGTGAGCGAGCAGCGGCTGAACGCCTACGGCGAAGCCCTGTGGGCGGTGTACGACCTGCGCGAGATCTGGCGCAACATCGGCCCGCGCGTGCAGCAGGTCATCCGCGAGGCCACGCCCGGCCGCAACGACCTGTGTTCGTGCGGCAGCGGGAAAAAATACAAGAAGTGCTGCGGGGCCTGAGCCCTATTCGGCAAACAAGCCCCCGGCGGCCTTGGGTGGCGCCACCCCGAGATGCCGGAAAGCGGCCAGGGTCGCCATGCGCCCTCGCGGGGTGCGCTGCAGAAAACCCTGCTGGATCAGGTAGGGCTCGATCACGTCCTCGATCGTGCCAGACTCCTCGCCAATGCTGGCCGCGATGTTGTCCAGCCCGACCGGGCCACCGTCAAAGCGGTGGATCACCGCTTCGAGCAGCTTGCGGTCCATCAGGTCAAAACCTTCGGGGTCCACATCCAGCATGGCCAGCGCCGCCTGGGCCATGGCCCGGGTGATGCGGCCATCGCCCTTGACCTCGGCATAGTCGCGCACGCGGCGCAGCAAACGGTTGGCGATGCGGGGCGTGCCGCGTGAGCGTCGCGCGATCTCGAACGAGCCTTCGGCGTCGATCGGCGCCTTGAGCAAGCCACTGCTGCGGGTGACGATGCGCGTGAGCTCTTCGGGTGAATAAAACTCCAGCCGCGAGACGATGCCAAAGCGGTCGCGCAGCGGGTTGGTCAGCATGCCCGCACGCGTGGTGGCCCCGACCAGCGTAAAGGGCTGCAGGTCCAGCTTGATGCTGCGCGCCGCCGGCCCCTCGCCGATCATGATGTCGATCTGGTAGTCCTCCAGCGCGGGGTAGAGGATTTCCTCCACCACCGGCGAGAGACGGTGGATCTCGTCAATGAAGAGCACATCGTTGCGCTCAAGATTGGTCAGCAACGCCGCCAGGTCCTTGGGCTTTTCGAGCACGGGGCCGCTGGTCTGGCGCAGGTTGACGCCCAGCTCGGCCGCGATGATGTGGCTCAATGTGGTCTTGCCCAGGCCGGGCGGGCCAAACAGCAGCACATGGTCCAGCGGCTCCTCGCGCTTTTTGGCGGCGCCGATGAAAATCTCCAGCTGCTCGCGCACCTTGGCCTGGCCCACATACTCTTCGAGCTGCTTGGGCCGCAGGGCGCGTTCGATGGCTTCTTCGCTGTTGGACACAGGGGCGGCCGACACCACGCGCGCGGATTCACGCGGCGCAGGCGGCAAGCCAAAATCGTCGGTCTTGATGCTCATGCGCAGGCCTCCTGCCGGGCCGCCCCAAAGGAGGCCTCACCCCCGCGGGGGGCAGTGAATACACGAAGTGATGAACGTGGGGGCATGGTGGTCTTTTACTTGGCCAGCGCCTTGAGCGCCAGCTTGATGCCTTCGCTCACGCCCACATCGGGCGGCAGGCCCTTGAGGGCGGCGGCCGCTTCCTTGTCGCTGTAGCCCAGCGCCACCAGTGCCTGCTGAATGTCGCCCTGCACATCGCCGAGGGCAGCCGCAAGCGCGCCGATGTCGGCGCCCAGCTTGCCCTTGAGTTCGAGCAGCAGGCGCTCGGCGGTTTTCTTGCCGATGCCTGGCACCTTGACCAGGCGCCCGGCTTCCTGGCGGGTGACGGCCTGCGAGAGTTCGGTCACGCTCATGCCCGACAGCACCGACAGCGCCGTGCGAGGCCCAACGCCCGAAATCTTGATCAGCTGACGAAAGGCCTCGCGCTCGGCCGCTGTGCCAAAACCGTAGAGGATCTGCGCATCCTCGCGCACCACGAAGTGGGTCAGCAGACTGACCTTTTCACCGGTGACGGGCAGGTTGTAGAAGGTGCTCATGGGCACATTCACCTCGTAGCCCACGCCTTGGCAGTCGATGATGACTTCGGGTGGGTTCTTGTCGCTGAGGATGCCGGTGAGTTTGCCGATCATTTGGGTTGAGGGTTGAGGGTTGAGCGTTGAGCGCAGGACGGAGGGCTCCCGGTTTTTAACGCTGAACGCTCAACGCCCGACGCAAAACCCTGCAGCTACACTCCCACCTTCTTGTTAAGGCCATTATCCCTTGATCGTTCGCCACACCTTCACCCCGCACAACAACACCCGCCTGTCACACCTGTGCGGCCCGATGGACGCGCACCTGCGCAGCATCGAAGCCGGGCTGCAGGTCAGCATCGCGCACCGCCATGAGCAGTTCAAGGTCGATGGCCCCAAGGCCCAGGCCCAGCGCGCCATGGAGTTGCTGCAGGCGCTGTACGAGCGGGCCGACCGCCCGATTGCCGCCGACATGTTGCAACTGATGCTGGCCGGCGACGCCGCCCTCGACGAGGACGCTGATGGCGCCCAGCAACTTCACACCCGCCGTGCTGACCTCAAGGCCCGCACGCCGGGCCAGTCGGTGTATCTGGACAACATCGCCGGCCATGACATCACCTTTGGCATTGGGCCGGCGGGCACTGGCAAGACCTACCTGGCCGTGGCTTGCGCGGTGGATGCGCTGGAGCGCTCGGCGGTGCAGCGCATCGTGCTGACGCGTCCGGCAGTAGAGGCTGGTGAACGTCTGGGCTTTCTGCCGGGCGACCTCTCCCAAAAGGTGGACCCGTACCTGCGCCCGCTCTACGACGCCCTGTATGACCTGATGGGGTTCGAGCGGGTGCAAAAAGCCTTCGAGCGCAACGCGCTGGAAATCGCGCCGCTGGCCTTCATGCGCGGGCGCACCCTCAACAACGCCTTCGTGATCCTGGACGAGGCGCAGAACACCACGCCCGAGCAGATGAAGATGTTCCTCACCCGCATCGGCTTTGGCGCCAAAGCGGTGATCACCGGTGATGTGAGCCAGATCGACCTGCCCAAGGGCCAGATGAGCGGCCTGATCGACGCCGAGCGCGTGCTCAAGCGCGTCAAGGGCATTGCCTTCACCCGCTTCACCACCGCCGACGTGGTGCGCCACCCGCTGGTGGCCCGCATCGTCGATGCCTACGACGCCCAGGGCAGTGCGCCCCGTCGCCGAACGGCGGACTGACCATGGCCCTGAAACAACTTCAGCTATCGCTGCAATTTGGCGACATCCCCCAAGCCGGTCGTCACCGCAGCGCCCTGCCCCGCCACTTCGTGACCCGCTGCATCCGGCATGCGCTCGACGCCGATGCCGAGATCACCGTACGCATCGTCGGTGAAGACGAAGGCCGCGAACTGAACCGGGGCTACCGACACAAGGACTACGCGACCAATGTGCTGACCTTCGACTATGCGCGCGCGCCTGTGGTGATGGCCGATCTGGTGCTGTGCGCACCGGTCATCGCCCGCGAAGCCCGGGAACAAGGCAAGACCCTGGCCGCGCATTACGCCCATCTGCTCGTGCATGGCACGCTGCATGCGCAGGGCTGGGACCATGAAACTTCGGTGACCGATGCCGAGGCGATGGAGGCCCGGGAGGTTGACATCCTGCGCGGACTGGGCCTTCGCAATCCCTACCGCTGACATGCCGTCATGCGAATCGGAATCGTCACCGGCCCGTCATTGACCAGCGACACCTGCATGTCGGCCGCAAAGCGTCCCGTCTGCACCACCGGATGCGCTGCACGCGCCTGGGCCACAAAATAGTCGTACAGGCGCCGGCCCTCTTGCGGCGCGGCCGCCTGGGCAAAACCCGGCCGGTTGCCACCCGACACATCGGCCGCCAGCGTGAACTGGCTCACCACCAGCAAGCCACCGCCCACCTCCTGCAGGCTCAGATTCATCTTGCCGGCCTCGTCGGCAAAGATGCGCAGCTTGAGGGTCTTGGCCAGCAACCTGTCGGCCACCGCTTCGTGGTCATCCCGCTCGGCGCACAGGAGCATGAGCAGGCCATGGCCGATTTCGCCGACCAGGGCACCGTCCACCCGCACACTGGCCTGACGCACGCGCTGCAGCACGGCGATCATGCGCACGCCCCCAGCAAGGAAACCCGGGCCATGAACGGGACGGACACCCCGGAAAGTCGGGTCCTTCGACCCGGCAGGGGCAAACCGGGCAGTCGGCCCTCAGCGGGGTGTTGGCGCCGGCGCAAGCTGGGGGTCATCACAGTGGGCCTCCACATCGGTGGGCAAGAGTTGAATGGTGGCGCGCAGACCGGGTACAGCGTCCATCAAGGCCTTCTCGACCCGGTTGCGCAAGGAAGCCGCGTGGCCGAGCGACCAGTTGGAGGGCATATGCATGTGCAGGTCGACAAAACGGCGCTGGCCGGCCTTGCGGGTGACCACATGGTCAAAGCGGATCAGAGGCCGGTCATCGACAGTGATGACAAAGCTGGCCAGGACCGCCTGGATGTCCTGCAGCACCGGCGGCTCCACCGCCTCGTCCATCAAGCCCTGCGAGGAGCGCCAGACCAGGCTGCCTCCCTCCTTGAGAATATTGAGGGCTACCCCCATGGCCACCAGCGCATCGAGCCACAGCCAGCCGCTCACACCCACCAGGGCAATGCCGAGCACCACGCCTACCGAGGTCCAGACATCGGTCACCAGATGACGGGCATCGGCTTCGAGGGCCATCGAACGGTGTTCCCGGGCGGCGCGGAACATGACCCAGGCCAGCGCGCCGTTGAGCACCGAACTGGCGACCGAAAGGGCCAGGCCCAAGCCCACCTGCTGCAGGGGCTGGGGGTCCAGGATCCGCTGGCCAGCCGCCCAGAGAATGCCCAGTCCGGCCACAATGATCAGGATGCCTTCGAAACCCGAGGAAAAATACTCGGCCTTGTGGTGACCGTAGGGATGGTCCTCGTCAGCCGGCCGCTCGGCGATCGTCACCATCATGAGGCCGAACATGGCACTGGCCAGGTTGACCAGGGACTCCATGGCGTCCGAAAGCAGGCCCACCGAACCGGTCAGCCACCAGGCACCGGTTTTCAGACCGATGGTGAGCAGGGCCACCCCGATCGAGGCCCAGAGCAGGCGCTTGGGGGTCAGCCAGGGCAGCGGCAGGTTCATGACAGGTGCTGAGGCTGCTGGCAGGCCGAACCGTTTTGGTGCTTCAAACCAGCGTGACCCGGGCAAACTTGCGCTTGCCCACCTGCACCACGCAGGTGCCGGCCTCGACCTTCAGGCCCTTGTCGCTGATCACCGCGCCGTCAATGCGCACGCCGCCGCCCTCGATCAGGCGCCCCGCTTCAGTGGTTGACGGCGCCAGGCCGGCCGCCTTGAGCAAGGCGCCGATACCCATGGGCGCACCCGACAGGCTGATTTCAGGAATGTCGTCCGGAATGCCACCCTTGCTGCGGTGGATGAAGTCCTGCTCGGCCGCATCGGCCGCGGCCGCGCTGTGAAAGCGCGCCGTGATTTCCCTGGCCAGCATGACTTTGGCGTCTTTCGGGTTGCGCCCGCCTTCGACTTCCTTTTTCAGCGCCTCGATTTCGGCCATCGACTTGAAGGACAACAGGGTGTACCAGCGCCACATCAGCGTATCCGAGATGCTCAGCACCTTGGCGAACATGGTGTTGGGCTCTTCGGTGATGCCGATGTAGTTGTTCTTGGACTTGGACATCTTGTCCACGCCGTCCAGCCCTTCGAGCAGCGGCATGGTCAGGATGCACTGTGGCTCCTGGCCGTATTCGGCCTGCAGGTGGCGGCCCATCAGCAGGTTGAATTTCTGGTCGGTGCCGCCCAGCTCCAGGTCGCTCTTGAGCGCCACCGAGTCGTAACCCTGCATCAGCGGGTACAGAAACTCGTGCACGCTGATCGGCGTGCCGGCCTTGAAGCGGTCATGGAAGTCGTTGCGCTCCATCATGCGCGCCACGGTGTACTTGGCCGCCAGCTGGATCATGCCCATCGAACCCAAAGGTAGCGACCACTCACTGTTGTAGCGGATCTCGGTTTTGGCGGGGTCCAGCACCAGGCTGGCCTGCTTGTAATAGGTTTCTGCGTTCAACTTGATCTGCTCGGGCGTGAGCGGCGGGCGGGTGCTGTTGCGCCCCGAGGGGTCACCGATCAGGCTGGTGAAGTCGCCGATCAGGAAGATCACCTGGTGGCCCAGGTCCTGCAGCTGGCGCATCTTGTTGAGCACCACCGTGTGGCCAATATGGATGTCCGGTGCGGTCGGGTCCAGGCCCAGCTTGATGCGCAGCGGCACCCCGGTGGCCTCGGATCTCGCGAGTTTTTGCAGCCAGTCTTCCTGCGGGATCAGTTCTTCGCAGCCTCTGAGCGTGACGTCCAGCGCATCCCGGACAGCGTCCGTGACCGGAAATTTTGTAACAGCAGCGGTATTCATCAGGGTTTTCCAGAAGGGCAGTGCGTCAACGCACAGTAAAATGCAAGGCTTGCGTCGGGACGATTCTAGTGCCCATCTCTCTGTCATCGCGAACCGGCCAAACCCCGGCGCGCATGTCCTGCAAACTGTTTGATGTCGTCTTTCACCCCCTTGTCCAGCCATTTCAAACGACTGCCAGCCCGCCTGGTGGGGCGTTTGCACGCCGGGTTGGGCGCCCTCTTTCAGCGCGGTGGTGAATGGCTGGCCTGGATTGATGGCGAACACCCCCGGCTTTCGGCGACTCTGCAAGCCTTGCTGCGTCCGGTGCAGCGCCATCCGCGGCAGATCGCCATGGTGGCCGCAACCGGATTGCTGGCCGGGGCAGGCGGTGCTTTCGCTGTGGCCAACTTCGGCCCTGACCCTTCCCGCCTGCCTGTTCAAACGCTGGTGCAAGACCTCGAAATCCAGCATCTGGGTGAACAGGCCGCCGCGCTCGAATCCCACGAACTGCAGTTGCTGCGCCAGGACCTGACCCGTTCCAGCGACACCCCCGAAGCCCTCCTGCGCCGCCTGGGCGTGGTCGACAGCCAGGCGGCACAATTCATGCGCCGTCATGCTGCTGTTCATCAGGCCCTGAGCCGCAGTGGGCGCGCTGTTTCGGCGGATGTCACGGCTGACGGCCTCTTGCGCGAACTCACGGTACGCTGGCTGCGCAACGACAGCGACCCCGTCTTTCAGCGGCTCGTCCTGCGTCGTGATGGTGCTGCCAGCTTCACCGTGGATCAGCAAACGGCCGCACTGTCCGCCAGCATCCGCATGGCGGGGGGCGTGATCCGCAGTTCCCTGTACGCCTCAGCCGATGAAGCCCGTCTGCCTGACCCCGTCAGCCGCCAGCTTGCCGAGATCTTCTCCACCCAGATCGACTTTCACCGCAGCCTGCGCAAGGGGGCCCGCTATGCCGTGGTCTATGAAGTGCTGGAGGCCGATGGCGAACCGGTTCGCAGCGGGCGTGTGCTGAGTGCGGAATTTGTCAACGGCGATCGCACATACGAAGCGATGTGGTTCGAACCCCCCGGTCAAAAGGGCGCCTACTACGCCCTGGATGGCAGCAGCCTGCGGCGGGCGTTCCTGGCAGCACCTGTCGCCTATTCGCGCAAGACAAGCGGTTTTGGCATGCGTTTGCACCCGATTTTCCAGACACAGCGTGCGCATCAGGGCATTGACTACGCAGCCCCTACCGGCACCCCGGCCTTCACCGTGGGTGATGGCACTGTCGAATTCGCGGGTGTCCAGGGCGGTTACGGTAAAACCGTGATCGTGCGCCACGGCAACAACACGTCCACACTTTATGCCCACCTGAGCAGCATCCAGGTTCGCAAGGGACAGTCCGTCCAGCAGGGGCAGGTGATTGGCGCTGTCGGCTCCACCGGCTGGTCGACCGGTCCGCATCTGCATTTTGAGTTCCGCGTCAATGGCCGGCATGTGGACCCCGCACGCATTGCCCAGGTCCACAACAGCACCCCATTGCCGGGCCATGCCCGCCCGCTGTTCGACGAAGCCGCGCAACAGGCACGGTTGCAACTGGCCGCCGCGACCCATATGCGCGACGGCCTGGATGACAGTGGTATCGCACAGTAAAACGGTTCACGTTTTGCCTTTGGTTTTGCCTTTCTTCCGCGCTTGTCTGACGCCAAGATCTTCGTAGGATTGATGTCCGGCACCTCGCTGGACGGGGTCGATGGCGTGCTGGCACGCATTGCACCCTCGGGACGCACCCAAGTGCTCGCCCATTCCAGCCTGTCACTGCCCGAGCATCTGCGCCAGCAACTGCTGGAGCTGAACACCAGCGGCCACGATGAGCTTCACCGCAGCGCGCTGGCCGCGCATGCCTTGACCCATTGCTATGCCGATGTGGTCGGTCAATTGCTGGCAGAAACCGCGTTGACGGCCGCGCAGGTCTGCGCCATTGGCGCGCATGGTCAGACGGTGCGTCACCAACCCCGGCTTGCACAGCCCTACACCCTGCAGATCCAGCAGCCGGCCCTGCTGGCCGAACTCACTGGCATTGATGTGGTGGCGGATTTTCGCAGCCGCGATCTGGCCGCCGGCGGTCAGGGCGCACCGTTGGTACCCGCTTTCCATCTGGAGGCCTTTGGTCGCTCCGGCTGCCGTGTGGCCGTCCTCAACATTGGCGGCATTGCCAATCTGAGCCTCCTGCCAGGCGATGGCTCGGCGCTGGGTTGGGACTGCGGTCCAGGCAATGCCCTGATCGATCACTGGTGTCAACAACATCTGGGTCAGGCGTATGACCAGGATGGCGCCTGGGCCGCCCAGGGCAAAGTCCACACCCGGCTGCTGGCCTCCCTGCTCGAAGAGCCTTTCCTGCAGGCATCCCCCCCCAAAAGTACCGGGCGCGACCTGTTCAATCCCGCATGGCTGCAAGCCCATCTGGACCGGCATCCCGCATCGCCCATCGATGTGCAGGCCACCCTGACAGCTTTTACAGCCCACAGCATTGCACAGGATTTTCGGCGACATGCACCCCATTGCCGCACGCTGCTGGTGTGTGGAGGCGGCGCGTTCAACCGCACCCTGATGCAACGCCTGCAAGACCTCTTGCCGCAAGTACAAGTCGAGGACACAGGCCTGCATGGCCTGCCCCCACAACAGGTCGAGGCCGCCGCATTTGCCTGGCTGGCCCACAAATGCGTACGACGTGAAACGGCCAGCCTGCCAAGCGTCACGGGCGCCCGAGGCGCCCGCGTGCTGGGGGCTCTATACCCCCGTTGAAGCTTGCGCGGGCTGATGCCCGCATAAGAATCAGACCGAGAAGGATGAACCGCAGCCGCAGGTGGTGGTGGCGTTCGGGTTCTTGATGACGAACTGCGCGCCCTGCAGGTCTTCCTTGTAGTCGATCTCGGCACCGACCAGGTACTGGTAGCTCATGGCGTCAATCAGCAGGGACACGCCGTTCTTGGTCATGGTGGTGTCGTCTTCGTTGACGATCTCGTCAAAAGTGAAACCGTACTGGAAACCCGAGCAGCCACCGCCCTGCACGAACACCCTCAACTTCAGGTCCGGGTTGCCTTCTTCGGCAATCAGGTCTGCCACCTTGGCCGCCGCGCTGTCGGTGAACAGGATCGGGGCGGGCATTTCGGTCTGGATGTTGTCGGCAACAGCGCTCATGGGGAATCTCCGTGGATGGTGAAATAGTATAGCGCCGCACTGGGTTATTTCCCATCCTTCCCAAGCAGTACCTCCACTGGCATTGGGGGTATGCAGCCAAGAAAAAAGCCGCAACGGCGAACCGATGCGGCTTGGCGCGAAGCAGAAAAAGCGGATTAACGCTTGGAGAACTGCTTGCGACGACGGGCGGAGTGCAGACCGACCTTCTTACGCTCGACTTCACGGGCGTCGCGGGTGACAAAGCCTGCAGCACTCAGCGCGGGCTTGAGCGATGCGTCGTAGTCGATCAGGGCGCGGGTGATGCCGTGGCGCGTTGCGCCGGCCTGACCGGATTCACCACCACCGTGCACGTTGACCTGAATGTCGAACGCTTCGAGGTTGTTGGTCAGTGCCAGAGGTTGCTTGGCGATCATGATGGAGGTCTCGCGGCCAAAGTAAGCCTGGATGTCCTTGCCATTCACGGTGATCTTGCCGGAGCCTTTTTTCAGAAACACGCGGGCGACGCTCGATTTGCGACGACCGGTGCCGTTATTCCATTCACCAATCATGTGTCCGCTCCTTAGATTTCCAGAGCCTTGGGCTGCTGGGCAGTGTGCGGATGCTCGCCGCCGCCATACACCTTCAGCTTCTTGATCATGGCGTAGCCCAGAGGACCCTTGGGCAGCATGCCCTTGACGGCCTTCTCGAGCGCACGGCCGGGGTGCTTGGCCTGCAGATCGCGGAAGTTGGTTTCATAGATGCCACCGGGGAAGCCGGAATGACGGTAGTACTTCTTATCCAGGGACTTGGTACCGGTCACTTTGAGCTTGGAAGCATTGATGACAACGATGTAATCACCGGTGTCGACGTGAGGCGTGTAAATGGCCTTGTGTTTGCCGCGCAGACGGAGAGCAACTTCGCTGGCTACTCGTCCGAGGACCTTGTCGGTCGCGTCAACCACAAACCACTCATGCACGACCTCAGCGGGTTTTGCGCTGAACGTGGTCATGTTTTTCTTTCGAAAAGGAGGTTTGTCGGGCTCTTTTCCACGGTCGGTGTTCCTCTTTTGGGAACCTCTTAGGTGGCAGATAAATCTTCGCCGCGGAGCCGCAAAAGCGCTGCGAAGCCCTCCATTCTAATGTTTTCCGGCGCCGAAAGGGCGCGGATCGCGACCGGAATCAGGCACGCCTGCGATTTTTCACCCCATCGAACCCCTCAATAGTTATACTGGTGCAACCATGATTATCACATTGGACACGAATGTTCTGGTGGCTGCCATTCGTTCGAGGCGAGGGGCCAGCTTTTCGCTGTTGTCCTTGTTGCCAGAGCCCAGGTTCAGGATCGCGCTGAGCGTGGCCCTGTATACCGAGTGGCATGACGTGCTGCTGCGCCCTGAACATTTGCCGCCAGGCATGGGGCCGGACGATGCGCGTGCCTTTCTGCGTTATCTGGCCTCGGTGGCCCATCTGCAGGAGGTGTATTACCTGTGGCGGCCTTTTTTGCGCGATCCGGACGATGACATGGTGCTCGAATGCGCCGTGGCCAGCAGCAGCCGTTTTCTGGTCACACACAACCAGCGTGATTTTCAGAAAATCACGACCCTGGGTGTCGAACCCGTCACCCCCGCCCAGTTTCTGGACTTTTGGAGGAACCCGTCATGACCGCCCTGACCATCCGCTTGCCCAAGTCGACGCATGCCAAGATCCGCGAACTGGCCGCACGGGACGGCGTCTCGGTCAACCAGTTCATCGCCAGCGCAGCCGGCGAAAAACTCGCGGCCGTGTTGACGCTCGATTATTTGCGCAGCGAAGCCGCACACGGTAAGCGCAGCGACTTCGAGCGCTTCATGCGTGCCGTACCGGATGTACCGGACACCCTGGACAAGAGATGACCGTCTTTCAGGCCCCGTACCGGGCGGTGTGAACACAGGGTTACCATCGCTCACCATGTTCAGTTACCGCCACGCCTTTCATGCCGCCAACCATGCGGACGTCCTCAAGCACATCACGCTGCTGGCCACGCTGCGGCATCTGCAGCACAAAGAGGCGGGCATCACCCTGATCGACACCCATGCAGGTGCCGGTCTGTATCGGCTGGATGGCGATTATTCGCAAAAAGGCGCCGAGGCCGAAGACGGTCTGTTCAAACTGCTGGCGGTGGCGGCCGAGCGCGAGGAATTGCCCGAGCCGGTGCAGGACTACCTGGACCAGGTGGCGCACTTCAACCCGGGCGGCGAAGCCCGGGTCTACCCCGGCTCGCCCGTGCTCATGGCGCAGCTGCTGCGCCACGAGGCGCGTGACCGCCTGAAACTCTTCGAAATGCACCCGACCGACAGCAAAGCCCTGGCGGGGAATATGGGTCAGCTCGAACTCGGCAGGACAGTGCAGGTCAGCCGCGAGGACGGCTTTGAAGCCCTCAAGAAATTGCTGCCGCCGCCCGCTTCGGCCAGCGGCTCCAAACGGGCCATGGTGCTGATCGACCCGAGCTACGAAATCAAGTCGGACTACGGCAAAGTCAGTACGACCATCGCCGAATCCCTCAAACGTTTTTCGACCGGCACCTACCTGGTGTGGTACCCCATCATCCCGCGCCCCGAAGCCCATGAGCTGCCCCGCCGTCTGCGCACCCTGGCCAACCAGGCAGGGCGCAGCTGGGTGCACGCCACGCTGGCGATCGGCAAAGGCGCAGAGGGCGACACCGGCTTGTCAGCCAGCGGCATGTTCGTCATCAACCCGCCCTACACCCTGGCCGAGCAATTGCGCGCTGCGCTTGCGGTGGTCGGTCCGGCCCTGGCGCGGGGCAACGGCAAAGGCTGGCAGATCGAAGCCGGGGGCGCCTGAAGCCGCGCTGAATCGGCTCAGGGAAAGTCCTGATCAGCACCTGCGAAATTAACCGACCGATCGGTCGGTTAATGGGTATACTTCGCTTCCATGGCCCATTGGTGGGTCGAGGAGAAGCCTATGTACACGCAATCCTTCAGCGTCTCGGACCAGGACGACGCCAAGTCCGCCGGCCTCAAAGCCGTACCCAAGGAAACCAGCGCTGCCGAGCAAGCCCTGCAGGCCCAGTTTGACGCCCGCATCGACGCCGACGGCCGCATCGAGCCGCGCGACTGGATGCCCGAGGCCTACCGCAAGACCCTGGTGCGCCAGATCAGCCAGCACGCCCACAGCGAAATCGTCGGCATGCTGCCCGAAGGCAACTGGATCAGTCGCGCCCCCAGCCTCAAGCGCAAGGCCATCCTGATCGCCAAGGTGCAGGACGAGGGCGGCCACGGCCTGTACCTGTATTCCGCCGCCGAGACCCTGGGCACCAGCCGCGACCAGATGCTGGACGCCCTGCACAGCGGCAAGGCCAAGTACAGCTCGATCTTCAACTACCCCACCCTCAACTGGGCCGATGTCGGCGTGATCGGCTGGCTGGTCGATGGCGCGGCCATCATGAACCAGATCCCGCTGTGCCGCTGCTCGTATGGCCCTTATGCCCGCGCCATGGTGCGGGTGTGCAAGGAAGAGTCCTTCCACCAGCGCCAGGGTTACGAGGCCCTGCTGGTGATGATGCAGGGCAACCAGGCGCAAAAGGACATGGTGCAGGACGCCGTCAACCGCTGGTGGTGGAAGTGCCTGGCCATGTTCGGACCGCCGGATGCCGACAGCCCCAACAGCGCGCAGGGCATGCGCTGGGGCATCAAGCGCATCAGCAACGACGACCTGCGCCAGAAGTTTGTCGACGCCACCGTGCCGCAAGCCCAGGTGCTGGGCGTGACCCTGCCCGACCCTGACCTCAAGTGGAACGAAGCACGCGGCCACTACGACTACGGCCAGATCGACTGGGACGAGTTCTGGTCGACCGTGAATGGCAACGGCCCATGCAATCGGGAGCGCCTGGGCGCCCGCGTCAAGGCCTGGAACGACGGTGCCTGGGTGCGCGAAGCCGCCCTCGCACACAGCCGCAAACAACAGCAACGTCAGATGAAGGAGGCCGCATGAGCACGACCGCATTGAAAGAATGGCCCCTCTGGGAAGTCTTTGTCCGCTCCAAGCAGGGCCTGGAGCACAAGCACTGCGGCAGCCTGCACGCATCGGACGCGCAGCACGCCCTGCAGATGGCGCGCGACGTCTACACCCGCCGCCAGGAAGGCGTGAGCATCTGGGTGGTCCAGTCCAGCGCGATTGCGGCCAGCGAGCCCAACGACAAGAACGAGTTCTTCGAGCCCGCCAGCGACAAGGTCTACCGCCACCCGACCTTCTACGAAATCCCCGAAGAAGTGGGGCACATGTGAAAAAGTTTGGCGTTCAGCGTTCCGCGTTGAGCGTCAGACAGGAGACCCGTCGAACATGAATACGCTCAACGCTCAACGCTCAACGCTGCATGCACCTGTAGACTACCTGCTGCACCTGGCCGACAACGCACTGGTCCTCGGCCAGCGCAATGCCGAATGGTGTGGTCACGGCCCGGTGCTCGAAGAAGACATCGCCCTGGCCAACAACAGCCTGGACCTGATCGGTCAGGCCCGTCTGCTCTACCAGCACGCAGCTGCGCAAATCGGTCAGGGTGCCACGGAAGACACGCTGGCCTATTTCCGCGACGTGCCTGACTTCAAAAACTACACGCTGTGCGAACTGCCGCACTTGCCCCTGATGTCGGCCACCGCCAGCGGTGACCGCGACTTCGCCACCACCATCGCCCGCAATTTCCTCTACAGCGCCCTGATGGTGCTGGTGTGGGACCAGCTGCAGTCGTCCCAGGACGAACAGCTGGCCGCGATTGCCGCCAAGTCGCTCAAGGAAGCGCGTTACCACCTGCGCCATTCGCGCGACTGGCTGGTGCGCCTGGGCGACGGGACTGACGAATCGCACGGACGGTCGCAGGCCGCGATCGATGCCCTGATGCCCTACACCCGTGAGTTCTGGGTGAACAGCCCGCAGGAACAAGCCGCCCAAGCCAACGGTACGGGTCTGGACGTGAGCACCCTGCAGACCGACTGGAATGCCATCGTGGACGCGGCCTTGTCCGAAGCCACGCTCAAACGCCCGGGCGAAAGCGCCTTTGTGCCGACCGGCAAGCAGGGCGTGCATTCGGAACACCTGGGCTTTGTACTCGCGGAAATGCAAAGCCTGGCCCGCCAGCACCCCGGCGCGACCTGGTAAGCCCTGGACACGCACATGAGCAGCCCCCAGACCCGCGCAGAACAGGCCTGGCAAGTGCTGGAAGCCTTGAGTGACCCGGAAATCCCGGTCATCACCTTGCGCGAGCTGGGCATCCTGCGCGCCGTGCGCGAAGGCGCCGACGGTCTGGAGGTGGTCATCACGCCCACCTACAGCGGCTGCCCGGCCATGGGACAGATCGAAGACGATGTCCGCAACACGCTGGCCAGTGCCGGCCTGCAGGCCACGGTCGTGACGCAACTCTCGCCCGCCTGGACCACCGACTGGATGACAGAGGCGGCGCGCGAGAAGCTGCGTGCTTACGGCATTGCGCCCCCGCACGCCTGCGCCAGCGAAAAAGCGGGCGCGGCCAATGTGGTGCAGTTTGCCGCCCGCAGCGTCAAAGCCGAGGTCGTGGCCTGTCCGCAGTGCGGCTCGACCAACACCACCGAAACCTCCCATTTCGGCTCCACCGCCTGCAAGGCCCTGTACCGGTGCCTGGACTGCATGGAACCGTTCGACTATTTCAAACCCTACTAAAAAGCGACCTGCCATGCGCTTTCATGACCTCTCCGTTGCCCGCGTCACGCCCGAAGCCGCTGGCGCTGTCGCCATCACCCTGGCCGTGCCCGCCGCACTGCGCGACACCTTCGCCTTCCAGCCCGGCCAGTTCCTGACCGTGCTGGAAGG
>Ga0255182_1000479_pt1 | contig 26477 bp, 24 predicted proteins | sample Atl_UVDOM_RepA_8_FD_188420 | JGI IMG/M metagenome (GOLD analysis project Ga0255182, IMG submission 188420) | Freshwater microbial communities from Altamaha River, Georgia, United States - Atl_UVDOM_RepA_8d | ecosystem: Environmental > Aquatic > Freshwater > River | place: USA: Georgia...
CCGACCTGCAGAAAGAGTGGTACCGCCTGGGCAGCGAGTTCGGCATCAGCGCCGGCGCCAACGAGTCCTCCATCGGCGTCAGCGGGCTGGACGAACAGTTCGAGCCCACCCTGAGCCTGATGCTGGAGCTGCTGCGCCATCCGGTGTCCGACGAGGCCACGCTGGAAGAGCTCAAGGCCATCATCCTGAAGTCGCGGGCAGACCAGAAGCAGGACCCGGGCGCCATCAGCCAGGCCCTGTTCCTCTACAACCGCTACGGCGAGGACTCGCCCATGCTGCAGACGCTGACTTCGGCCGAGATCGCCGCGTCCACCGTGCCCCAGCTGCAGGACGAAATCCGCAACCTGCTGACCTACAAGCACACCCTGAGCTATACCGGCTCGCTGTCACTGGAGCAGCTGCAGGAGAAACTGCAGCGACTCTATCAGGTGCCCGCCGAGCTCAAGGACACCCCGCCCTACCGCTTCCGCACCGCGCGGGTGGTGGACGCCAACGAGATCTACGTGGTGGACCAGGCGACGGCACAGGCTCAGGTGCGCATCGAATTCCCCGACGGCACCTATGACGAGGCGCTGGTGATCCCTTCCTCGCTCTACAACACCTATTTCGGCACCAGCATGTCGAGCGTGGTGTTCCAGGAGCTGCGCGAAGCGCGGGCGCTGGCTTACTCCGCCCAGGCCCAGTACGCCCAGGGTGGTCGTCTGAATGCCGAGAACCTCACCATCGGCGCCATCGGCTCGCAGAACGACAAGACGGTGGATGCCCTCGCCGCTTTCCTCGACCTGTTCGACAACATGCCGTCCTCGGGTGAGCGCTTCGAGGAAGCACGCAGCTCGCTTGAGAACCGCTACCGCACCTCCACCGTGGGCTTCCGTCAGGTGATCGGCTCGGTGCGCTCGTGGGAACGACTTGGCCTGGACGGCGATCCGCGTCCCGCCCGCTTCGAGCAGCTGCGAAGCGCCACCCTGGAAGACATGCTGGCCTTCCAGCGCGACAACATCGCCGGCAAGCCGAAGCTGATCTCCATTGTCGGTGATCTGTCGCGCATCGATGTCGCTGCGCTGGCGCAGTACGGCACCGTGACTCAGGTGCAGGTCGACGACCTGTTCGTGGACTGAGGGTGGCCGCTGTGTCCGAGTCCCAGCTCAACACCCCCGTGCCGCTGCGCGTGACGGGGCTGAACAAGCGCTATGGCGCGACGCCCGTGCTGCATGACCTGCAGCTGCGCGTCGAGCCCGGCGCTGTGCATGGCCTGGTGGGGCTGAATGGCTCCGGCAAGACCACCACCCTGGAATGCATCCTGGGCATGCGACCCTTCGACAGCGGCGAGATCCGCGTGCTGGGCCATGCCCCGGACGCGCTGTACCGCAGCGAAGGCGCTGTCGTCAGCATCTTCGACAGCCCCAGTCTGCACCCACATCTCACCGTCCGGCAGGTGCTGGAACACGCCGCACTGCTTTGCCAGCACCCGGTGCGCTCACCGGCCGAGGTCGAGGCCCTGCTGGGCATCGTCAAGTACAGCGGCTACCGCATTCGGGAGCTCTCGCTGGGCAATCGCAGGCGTGCCTCCATTGCCCAGGCCCTGCTGGGCAGCCCGGGCTTCGTGATTCTGGATGAGCCCTTCAACGGGCTGGACGCAGGCGGCGTCGACGACGTGCTCGACCTGATCGCCCGGCTCAACCGCGAGGAAGGCACGGCCTTCCTGCTCTCCAGCCATCAACTGCCCTACCTGGAGCGGGTCTGCTCCCATCTGTCCGTGCTGCACAAGGGCCGCATCGCCCTGAGCGGCGCTGTCAGCGAACTGTTCGATGCGGGCGACACCCGGTTGCGCGTGCGTTGCGACGACGTGGTGCGTGCCCTGACCCTGGTGCAGGACCTGCCCGGCGTGCAGGTGGAAGACACCCGCGAGCCGGGCGTGCTGACGCTGCGCATCGGGCAGACCAATCCGGCCTTGATCAACCAGACACTGGTGAGCAAGGGCATCCTGGTGAGTGAACTGGCACCGGAGCGCCCCTCGCTCACCTCGCTCTTCCATGCCATCACCAGTGCCGACCCGGTGCAGTCATCTGCCGAGCGAGGTGCCGCATGAGCGCCTTCCTCGCCACGCTCCGGGCCGAACTCTATGTGGCCCGCCGCAGCACCAGTGCCTGGCTGCTTGTGCTGCTGCCGGCCTTTGCCGTCGTGCTGCGCGCCACCATCGTCAAGCTGGCCGAGTCGGGCCAGGCGGCGCGGGATGCCCTGCTGGGCGGGGGCAACGATGGGCTCGTGGCCAGCAATGCCTGGGGCCAGTTCGTCGATGGCTTCGCCACCGGGCTCACCCTGCTGAGTCTGTCGCTGGTGGCCTGGGCCGCCTGGTCCTTCGCCAGTGACCGTGACACCGGCGCCCTGCGCCATGTGCTGATCCGCCGCAGCAGCCGCATGCACCTGGTGCTGGCCAAGCTTTGCACCGTCTGGCTGCTGGCCCTGTGCGCGCTGGTGCTGCTGGCCGCGGGCACCAGCGCCATCTGTGCCGTGCTGTGGGATTTCGGCCCGGTGGTGGAAGACGGCTATGAGCTGATTGGCAGCGAGGAAATTCGCGAAGAGGTGTGGCTTGGCCTGAGGCTGGCGCTGATCCCCTTGCCCACGGCACTGGCCTTCGGCGTGTTGATCTCCGTGCTGGCCCAGTCCGCCACCCAGGCCGTGACTGCCGCCCTGGGCATAAGCCTGGCGCTGGATGTGTTCAAGGGCGTACTGGGCGACGCCGCGCATTATCTCTACGCGCGTTACCAGCCCTCGCTGATCGACCAGTCCTATCTGCAGGATGTCGGCCGGCTGGTGCGCGGCTATTCCGATGTGATGATCGACCCGCAGGTGCTGGCCCTCAATGAGTGGGTGCCGCTGCCCCAGCTGCTGCTGTTCGTGGTGCTGGCCCTGCTGGCCGTGAGGAGGAAACCCCTGTGAGTCCTGCTCTGCGCGCCCTGTCTCTGGGCCTGTGTACTCTGCTGCTGGCCGGCTGCCTGAGCACCGAGCCGCGTGCGCTGGTGCCCAGCATCACCCTGTCGCCGGAAACCGTCAGCCTGAGCGCGGGCGAACCGGTCGGTCGCGGTCTCAACTTCGGCATGAGCACGGCGCTGAACGAGAGCGATTCGCTGAGCAACATCACCGTGCTGCCCGGGGTGCGCATTCGCGCCGTCACCCCCGGCGGTGCCGCCGACCTGGCCGGATTGCGGGCAGGCGACGTGATCCTGCGCATCGACGAACGGGAGGTGAATCACCCCGATCTGGTGGAGGCCCTGGCGCAGCAGAGCGACACTGCCGGCGCCTTCGTGCTGGAGGTGCGCAGGGCGACCACGGTGTTCCAGACCACCCTCAACGCGCGTCCGCAGACCGACGGACGCGCCGAGCTGGTGGAGCTGTACCGGGCCGACCCGGTGGCTACCCGGGCGGGCTATGTCACCGAGATCTACGACACGGCCGGCGGCGCGCCTCGCTCGGGCGCCCGCATCGTCGAGCTGTTCGCTGACAGCCCGCTGCCCGCCGCCGGGCTCGAGCTGGGCGACACCATCCTCGCGCTTGATGACATCCCCGTGACCTCTGCCCAGGACCTGATCACGCGCCTGAACACCGAACATGCCCTGGGAGACAAGGTCCGCCTGAGCGTGGCTCGCGACACCCCGCTGGCGCTGGAGAGCTTCGGGCGTGAGGTGCGCCTGTGGAGCCCCGGGCGCCGGCTCTCCCGGCTCTCCCTCGGCCCCTTGCTGCAATATGAATCCAGTCTGAGCCCGGCCCGCACCCAGTTGTCCATTGGCGATCTGTGGCTGTTCTCGCTCATGCGTTACCGGCACGAGGAAGGCGAGAAGGAATACAGCCTGCTCGGCCTGTTCCGCTTCGCCACCGGTTATGGCGAGCTGGTCGAGGAGGCGCAGCGATGAGCGCCGCGCGTCGCCCGCTTGGCGTGCTGTTCACAGCCCTGCTGCTGGGCAGTCACGCACAGGCCCAGCTCAATCACGTGGCCTCGGAGATTGCCCTGGGCGAGTGGCCCGATGACGTGCTGCTGGAAGACATGGACGGTGACGCCCGGCTGGACCTGATCGTGCCGCACTGGAGTGCCGATGCCGGCCGCGAGCTGCTGATCTATCTGCAGGATTCCGCCGGTCACTTCCCGGCCGAACCCTCGCGCCGCGTCGAGATCAAGCCCGAGATCATCGCGTTCGCCCTGGCGGATCTGCGTCCGGAACCCGGTCGCGAGCTGCTGCTGTTCGCCGGCACCGGCGTGTTCAGCCTCTCTTCTGCCATTGCCAGCTACACCGACAATCTGCGCCCGCTCTTCGACTGGCCGCTGGCCGCCTCGGTGCCCGACCGCCGCCGTGTGCTCCACATCCCCGGACTGCCCGACATGAACGGCGACGGCCATGTCGACCTGTTGCTGCCCGGCCGTGACGGCTACGCGCTGTTCAGCGGCGGGCCGGACGAGCAGTTCACCTTGACGCACCGTTTCAGCACGATCAATCAGGAACTGGACCCGGGCGAGGTCCCACTGGGCGGCACGCGGCTCGATACCCGGCTGGCGATCAACGAACGCCAGGGCATCGTGCTGAATGTGCGCGCCCTTGGGGCGAGTGCCTTCGAAGGCTTCCTGTCATCCTGGCAGGACAGCGAGTCCACGACACTGCTGGAGGCCGAATACTGGCAGCCGGCGGCGGTGGCCGCCCGCATGAACGACGACACTCTGCAGGACATCGTGTTCATGAACATCGGCAAGGATCTGTACGGCCAGATCAACATCCTGCAGCAGGGTGCCGACGGTGGCTTCGCCGCGACGCCCGACTGGCGCGGGCCCATCGACACCCGGGGCGACATCCGGCTGCTGGATGTCAACGGCGATGGCCGCCAGGACGTGCTGCGCATTCTCGACAATTCCAACGAGTGGACGGTGCAGTTCCATCTGAACCAGAACGGCAGCTTCCGCCTCGACCGGCCCGATCAGGTCATGCGCTTCTCGGGCTATGACCTGACCCTGAGCGTCACCGACATCGCCGGTGACGGCCGCCCGGCGCTGAGCATCAGCTATTACACGATTCCGGTGGTCAATGCGGTGCGCAACGCCAGCATCGTGCGCTCGCAGCTGTTGTATGCCGCCGGCAGTGCGCCTGGCGAAGTCTTCAGCCCGCGGCCGGCGTTCCGGCTCGACGAGAACTTCTCTGCCGAGGCCGTGCGGGGCCTTTCCGCGCAGATCAATCTGCAGACGGACCTCGACGGAAACGGCCGGCGTGATGCCATCGCCCTGGCGCCCGACGGCACGCTGAGCGCGCGGGCCATCGACCCAGGCCTGCAGTTTGCCGCTACCCCCTTCTGGCAGTACGTGCCTACCCGTTCGGTGCTGCGCTTCGATGTGCAGGACATGAACGCCGATGGCGTGGCCGATCTGTTGCTGTATCACTCCACCGCCATGACCCTGCTGGTATCGACGCCATGACGCTGCTGACCCGCCTGCTGCCGGCCCTGCTGCTCCCGCTGACCTTTAGCCCCGCGCTGCTGGCGCAAGAGGGCGACACGCTGCCGGGCTATCGCAGCCTGCCCTTCACGCTGCCGGCCGACACCGAGCGCCTGCTGCTGGTGGATGCCGACCAGGACGGCCTCACCGATGTGCTGGCGGTGGCACCCTCGAGCTTCAGCCTGTATTTCCAGCGCACCGCTGCGGCAGGCGGTGGCTTCGATTTCAGCGCGCCGGATACCGCCATCCAGCTCGAAGGCAGCAGCATCGGGTGGGAGTTGAGCGAGAACTATCCGGATGCCGCGGGCGCGAGTCGCTTCTCCCTGCTCGCCCTGGTCGATGGTGCCCGCGTGCTGCAGTGGCCGATTCGCGAACGGCAGTTCGCGCAGCCCAGCGAAGTGCTGGGCGGGCTCAGCGCCTTCGCCGGGGCGGGAGTCAACCGCCTGCATTTCTCCCGCGACATCAACGCCGACGGCCTGGATGACCTGATCATTCCGGGCGCGGGCACCCTGCAGCTGTACATCCGCAACGCCGATGCCAGCTACCAGGCGCCACTGGCCGTGCAGTCGGACATGCAGATCCGCACCAATCTGTTCGTGCGCCAGGGCATCGAGCGCGATGTCGGCCAGGCCCTGCGCATTCCGCTGGTGGCCTTGCGCGATGTGAACAACGACGGCCGGCCCGACCTGATCTCGGAAACCGAGGAGCGCTTCGATGTCTTCCTGGCCAGCGGCAGCGGCGACTACTTCCCGCAGACACCGAGCTATTTCATCGACCGGCTGGAGATTCGGGAACGCCTGGGCAATTTCGACTTCGACCAGCTCGATTTCTCCAACCTGACCGGCATGCTGGCCCTGACCCACGAGGAGCTGCTGCAGGATGTCGACGGCGACGGCATTGACGACTTCGTGCTGCGCGAAGGCGGCAAGGTCTCGCTGTTTCCCGGCACCGCCACCGGCATGGATTTCAGTCAGCCGCGCCAGGTGCTGCGCTCCAGCGGCAATGTGCTCACCACCTTCCTGCACGACGAGAACGAGGACGGCCGGCCCGACCTGTGGCTGTGGCGAGTGGAGTCGATCTCGGTGGGAGACCTGTTCCTGTGGCTGGCCATCGCCGGCTCCATCAATGTCGAGGCCTTCGTCTACCCGAACGAGGGCGAGAGCTTCGCCCGCCGGCCCTCACGTCAACTGACGGTGGCGCTGAAATTCCCCTCGGCCGTGCGCATGCTCAGCTCCGCCATGGATATCCGCGAACAGGCCCGAGCGCTGGAGGAGGCGACGATCCTGCCCACGGCCATCGCGCAGATCGGCGGCGTGGAATCCACCCGCGACCTGCTGGTGCTGCTGGAGGATCAGGTCCAGGTGTTCATGGGCAGCATGGAAGCCCCTCAGGCGGAGCCGGAGGATCAGTTCCTGGCCTCGCTGAACTACAGCCGCAACCGCAACGACTACGAGATCGACATCCGCCGCTTCATCGACGAATTCGAGATCGAGCAGAACAGCGAGCTGCGCCGTGTCGAGGGCCGCACGCCCGAGCACAGCCTCAGCCTGCCGGTGGCCATGCGCAACGGCGAACTGCAGGTCGCCAGCCTCAATGGGGACAGCCATGACGATGTGTTCGTCTTCCTGCAGCGCGGCCGCGAGACACTGAGCGGCCTGCTGCTGCTCTCGGAGCCCTGATGAAACGCATCCTGCTGCGCACCCTGGTGATTGCCGTGCTGGTCGTGAACCTGCTGGCCTGGCTCGTCGGGTACTACAGTGATGTGGACATCGGCCCGGCGTTCCGTGTGGCACTGATCATCGGCATCCTGTTCATTGCAGCCATCTTCACCGGTGCCGCCATGATGGTGGGCGCGCTCGACAAGGAAACCCGCGACCACGACCCGGACTGATCCAGGTCATCCCCCACGTCGCAGCGCCCGGGCGTACAATCGCCGCCACTGTCACTGAAGGGGCGCGCCCATGTCCAGCCGTCGTCATCTGTTTTCCCTGCAATTCGCCCACGCCCTGCGTGAGAGCGTGCTGCGCGAGCCCTATTCCCTGCAGCGCTTCGGCCAGGATGCCCTGGCGGGGCTCACCGTCGGCATCATCGCCATTCCGCTGGCCATGGCGCTGGCCATCGCCAGTGGCGTGGCGCCCCAGTACGGCCTCTACACCGCCATCATCGCCGGCTTCCTGATCGCGCTGGCCGGAGGTTCGCGCTACAGCGTGTCCGGCCCCACGGCGGCCTTCGTCGTCATCCTCTACCCCATCGCCCAGACCTGGGGCCTGGGCGGCCTGCTGGTGGCCACGATGATGTCGGGCGTGATCCTGGTGGGCATGGCGCTGCTGCGGCTGGGGCGGCTGATCCAGTACATTCCGGAGTCCGTCGTGCTGGGCTTCACCGCCGGCATCGCGGTGGTGATCGTGAGCCTGCAGCTGAAGGATCTCTTCGGCCTGCCCATCGACGTGATGCCCGAGCACTTCATCGACAAGCTGCAGGTGCTGGCCGGCCAGGCCGGGGCCGTGCACCTGCCGAGCGTCGCCGTGGCCGCCCTGACACTGGCGGTGATGCTGTTGTGGCCGCGTCTGCGCACGCCGGTGCCGGCGCATCTGCCGGCGATCCTGCTGGCGAGCCTCGCCGCCTTGCTGCTGGCGGGCGCGGGACACCCGGTGGAGACCATCGGCTCGCGCTTCAGCTACACCCTGGCCGATGGCAGTGCGGGCGCCGGCATTCCGCCCGTGCTGCCCCAGCTGCAATGGCCCTGGCTGCGCGAGGGCGCTGACGGCTCGCCCATCCTCTGGAGCTGGCAGGCGGTGCGGGCGCTGCTGCCGGCCGCCCTCGCCATGGCCATGCTGGGCGCCATCGAATCCCTGCTGTGCGCCGTGGTGCTCGACGGCATGAGCGGCAAACGCCACAGTGCCAACAGCGAACTGCTGGGCCAGGGCCTCGGCAATATCGTCGCGCCCTTCTTCGGCGGCATCACGGCCACCGCCGCCATCGCCCGCTCGGCGGCGAATCTGCGCGCCGGCGCCACGAGCCCGGTGGCCGCCATGATTCACGCCCTGGTGGTGCTGCTGGCGCTGGTGGCCCTGAGCCAGCAGCTCAGCTACCTGCCCATGGCCGGCATGGCCGCCCTGCTGCTGGTGGTGGCCTGGAACATGAGCGAGGCGCCCAAGGCCCTGCATCTGCTGCGCAAGGCGCCGGGCAGCGATGTGCTGGTGTTCCTGACCTGTTTCACGCTGACAGTCGTGTTCGACATGGTGATCGCCATCGGCACCGGCATGGTGCTGGCAGCGCTGCTGTTCATGAAGGAGATCGCCGACATGACCCGGGTGGCGGACATCAGCGAGAACCGTCGTCTGGTGAGCGAGCCGCCGCCCGAGGGGTGGTGCATCCTCAAGATCAGCGGTCCGCTGTTCTTCGCCGCCGCCGATCGCGTGTTCGGGGAGATCGCCGCTGGCTGCGGCGCGCGCAAGGGCATCGTGCTCTATCTGGACGGCGTGCCGATCCTGGATGCCGGGGGCCTGGCGGCGCTGGAACGTCTGGTGGCGCAGTGCCGCCTGAACGGCACGCAATTGATCCTGACCGACCTGCAGTTCCAGCCGCTCAAGACCCTGGCCCGCGCCGGGGTGGTGCCCATCCCGGGCGTGCTGCAGTTTGCGCCGACGCTGGGGGAGGCGCTGGGCTCAATCAGCGGCCGGTGAATCGCTGCCCTCCCCCTCCGGCCTGCGCAGCCGCCCTTCCCGCCGCAGGGACTCGCGCAGCACGTACTCGATCTGGCCGTTGAGCGAGCGCAGATCGTCGTCGGCCCAGCGCTGCATCGCCTCCAGCACGGCCGGATTGATGCGCAGGGGATAGGACTTGCGCTCACTCATCAGTACAGACTGCCTGCGTTCACCACCGGCTGGGTGGCCCGGTCAGAGCACAGCACCACCAGCAGATTGCTCACCATCTGGGCGCGCCGCTCGTTGTCCAGTTCCACCACGCCGCGCTCGCTCAGGGAATCCAGTGCCTGCTGCACCATCCCCACCGCGCCGTCCACCAGGCGTTCGCGGGCACTGATGATGGCTCCGGCCTGCTGCCGCTGCAGCATCGCGCCGGCGATCTCGGGCGCATAGGCCAGGTGGCTGATGCGGGCCTCCAGCACCTCGATGCCGGCCTGGTTCAGGCGCTCCGCGAGTTGCTGCGCGAGGTCATGGGAGATCTCGCTGGCGTGGCTGCGCAGGGCGATGGGGTGTTCGGCCGTGGGGTCATAGGGATAGGCCGTGGCCATCGCCCGCAACGCGGCCTCGGCCTGGATGTGCACGAAGCTCTCGTAGTCATCCACGTTGTAGACCGCCTCGGCCGAGTCCAGCACCTTCCACACCACCACCGAGGCGATCTCGATGGGGCTGCCCTCCAGCTCGTTCACCTTGAGCTTGCCGGACTCGAAATTGCGCACCCGCAGCGACACCTTGCGCGGTCGGTAGAACGGGTTCTGAAAGCGCAGACCCTGGTCCTTCACCGTGCCGACATACTTGCCGAACAGGCTGAGCACCGCCGATTGATTGGGTTCCACCATGAAGAAGCCCTTGTTGCAAAGCACGCTGCCGACGATCAGCACCACGGCGCTGACCTGGCCGGCCAGGCTGCCGCCCTCCAGGGACGTGATCAGCAGCCAGACGGAGTACAGGAACAGGCAGATCAGGATGATGGCCATGGGAATGCCAGGCAGCGAGCCGATGTTGTTTTCTTTCATGAGCGGAGTCTCCTGTGGAAGTCGAGACAAGTAGATATCATTGTGATATCCATTGGCAAGCTCGCTTCATCGCACGTCTGTCTCGACAGACAACAGGATTCACCGCCACGGCGCCGCTGGGGTATGCTGGCCCGCGTGCATTGCCAGCCCCAACCCGTCACAGAATGAGCAAACCCATGTCCACACGCCATGCCCCCAGGCGCGCCGAGCGGCGCCACTGGCCCCTTCTGGCCCTGCTCGCGCTGACGCCGCCCCTTGCCGCGCAGGCCGACCCCTTCGCGGATCTGCAACTGAGCGTGCAGCACGACGACAATGCCACGCGCGCCTTCCTGGACAGCGACACCTACGCGGACAGCAGCGCCGCGCTGAGCCTCAGCGGCGGGCAGTTCTTCCAGCTGCAGCCCTCACGCACGGCCACCGTGTTCGGCAGCCTCAACACCACGCGCTTCGCCGAACTCTCGGGCCTGCACAGCAATGCCATCACGCTGGGGGGAAGTCTCACGCAGAAGTTCGGCCTGGGTGCCTATGCGCCGGCCGTGGCAGCAAGGCTGAGCTGGACCCACCACGACAGCCACAGCCAGACGCGCGACCGCGAGCTGCTGAGCCTGGAACTGGACTACAGCAAGCGCCTGTCGCCCGCTTGGGCCGTGACCCTCGGCACCGTACTGGATGCGAGCAAGGGCCTGCATGACGCCCAGCGCCACGCCAGCCTCTACAGCACGCGCAATGACATCTTCGACTTCAATCAAGGGGGTGTGCTGGCCAGTGCGGAATACACCCTCGCCAATTACGCCACGCTCACGGCGGGCTATACCTGGACGGACGGCTACACGGTCTCCAGTGCCTTGGCGCCCAACCCAGGGCTGGGCGCTCTGTCGCGCGCCCTGACCTCGGACCATGCCGTGCGTCCGCCACTCGGCCGCAAACAGGTGGCCTATGCGCTGCCAACGAAGACGCATGAATTGCGTCTGGACTACAGCCTGCCGTTCGGGCGCAACAGCGCCGTGAGCGTCGGCGTGGGCCGGCAGCTCATCAAGGCGGATGGCGGAGTGGATTATCGGAACACCCGCCTCAGCCTGAGCCTCGTGCACATCCTGCGCTGAGCAGGCGGCACGGGGCCGGGCCGGGCCGGGCCGGGCGAGCAGGGGAAACTCAGCGCTTGACGAACTTCAGGGTCATGCGGTCGCTCTCGCCGATGGCCAGATACTTCGCACGATCGGCCTCACTCACATTCTGCAGCGTGGGCGGCAGATTCCACACGCCACCGGGGTGATCCTTGGTGTCCAGCGGGTTGGCATTGATCTCGGAGCGTGCTTCCAGGGCGAAGCCGTTGGCCTCCATCAAGTCGATGATCTGCTGCTCCAGGATGTAGCCGCGGCCCGCCACGAAGGGCACGTCCGGGTCATGGCGATGGTCCACCAGACCGACCACCCCGCCCGGCTTCAGCGCTGCATGCCAGGCCTGCACCATGCCGGCCGCATCGCCCCCCATCCAGTTGTGGGCATTGCGGAAGTCCAGGATCACGTCCACCGTGCCCGGTGCCGCCGGAATCTCGGCCGAGCGCGCCGGGATCAAGGTGCCGCCATTGGCGAGGTAGGGCGTGAGGATCTCGGTGTACCAGCCGCCGCCCGGGAACATCTCGACCACGGTATGCGTCGGCTGCACGCCGAAGAAGCTCAGCGTCTCGTAGGGGTGGCGGTAGACATCGCGGGCCTTGTTGGCTTCTGAACGCTGCGGGTTGTCGATGGCCATCATCAGCGCGTGGTTGTGTCCCTGCTGCGCCTGGGCGCCGACGAGTGAGCAGAGGCTCAACGCGACAAGTGCCAGTATCTTCTTCATGAGGTAATCTCCTGTGGCCCCTGCGGGCTTGCGTGGTTGACGTGCCCGAGGCACGCAGGCAAAGACCCGCGAGCGCCCCGGTTTCGTGCACGCAGCCCCCCACGGACTGAATTTCAACGAGGAAATCCGATGCCCGCCACACGCCTCACCCGCCCTGTCAGCCTGCTGGCGGGCCTGTTCTGCCTGGCGGCGCTGCCTGCCCTGGCTCACGATGTCTCGCCCGTCGCCCGCGAGCGCATGCAGAACGGCGGCATCCTGGACTATATCTGGACCGGCGCGGAGCACATGCTCACCGGCTACGATCACCTGCTGTTCCTGTTCGGCGTCATGTTCTTCCTGACCCGCTTCATGGACATCCTCAAGTTCGTCACCGCCTTCACCCTGGGCCACACCATCACCCTGGTCTTCGCCACCTTCGCCGGCATCAGCGCCGATCACTACCTGATCGATGCCGTCATCGCCGTGACCGTGATGTACAAGGGCTTCGAGAACCTGGACGGTTTCCGGCGCTGGATCGGCACGGCGGCACCGCCTCTGCTGGCGATGGTCTTCAGCTTCGGCCTGATCCACGGCTTCGGCCTGTCCGCGCGGCTGCAGGACCTGACACTCGGGGATGAGAGCGGGTTGCTGGGCAAGATCCTGTTCTTCAATCTGGGGGTGGAGCTGGGCCAGATCGCGGCCCTGCTGGTGATGGGCGTGGTCATTCGCGCCTGGCAGCAGACCACGGTCTGGGAGCCGGTCACCCGCATTTGCAATGGCCTGCTGGTGTTCTTCGGCTTCCTGTTGCTGCTGTATCAGCTGCACGGCTATCTGCACGAGCAGGGCCATGTGCACGGCCCGGCCACCACGACCGAGGCGGCCGGCGTGCCGCACAGCCACGACGGAGGGCCGCTGCATGTTCACTAGAGTGTTGTTCGCGATGGCGCTGCTGCTTGGCGCAGCGAGCGTGAGTGCCCAGGACCTGCGCCTGGACGTGCTGGTCGATGGCACGCTGGTGTTCGGCGTCATCAGTCAGGCCGACGGCAGCCCGGCCGGCAATCTGCCGGTGAGCATTGCCCGCAGCGACAACGCCGGCGCCGAAGTGGCGCAGGTGCAGACCGATGCCGTGGGCGTGTTTTCCTGGAACGCAGAAGCGCAAACGGCCTACACCGTCAGCGCCGGCGGCGTGAGCGCCAGCGTGACCACCGGCGCGGCGCCCCCCCAACCCTTCGAGTGGCCGCCGATCTACATCACCCTCGGCGCCCTGTTGCTGCTCTCCCTGATCCCCGCGCGGCTGCTGCGCAGGCCAGATCTGAACTGACTGCACAGAGTCCCTGCCTGCTCTTCAGGACCGTTGGCCGCCAGGACGGCGGCCACCGAGCCTCCAAGGAAGGATCCACGGCGTGTCCTGAAGAGCAGGCAGGGCCTCTGCGCCACGCTGAACTACAGGCTACGGCTGCCACGCATAACTGAACTTCGCGAACAGCGTCCTGCCACTCGTCTCGATGGACTCCAGACTGTCATTCTGGAACCCTGCGTCCGAATAGCCCAGGAAGAACAGCGTCTGCGCACTCAGCTTGTAGCTGTACAGCAGCTGCGTCGTCAGCTCCTTCGAGCGCGACTGCACCGGGCGGATGTAGAGACTGCGATCGCGCTGCGTGTCCGAGTGCTGCACGATGAAGCGCACGAAGCTGCGCACATTGAACTGCCAGGTGCTGCGCAGCTCCGTCAAGTCCGCCGTGAACAGCCGACCGCCATCGACATCGAAGGTCTGGTGCGTGTGGCTCAGGTCCAGCTGCAGATGCCGCCCCCACTGGTAATTGATCGAGGGCGTGTAGCGCCGCGAATCCCCCAGCCGCGTGTTGGCGAAATCCACGATGTCCTCGATGCGCACCAGCATGCGCACGTACAGCTCGCTGCTCGGACGCGCCGACACCGAGAGCTGGTTGAACTGCTCGTCGAAATAGAAACCGTTGTAGTAAGTCTTGCTGCCGCCGAAGAGGCCGTTCACCTGGGACTGCAGCGGGCCGTCCATCTCCAGGAACACCTCGAATTCCTCTTCCAGTTCGAGCCCGGCCTGGTCGAAGGTGTTGTCCCAGTCCAGCGCGATGCGGATGCGGTCGAAGAAGCTGCCTGCCTCATAGCGCCAGGTGTGCCCCGCACGGATCGTGCTGCGCGTGTAGTCCACGCGGTTGATGAAGCCCATGTCGGCACGGAAGTCCTTGCCGAAGTCGACGTACTCCGCCCACAGGTCCCAGCGTCGATCGTTGTGGCGGTATTCCAGCAGCATCGTCTGGTCGCTCAGGCGGTCGTCCTGACCATAGCGAGTCTGCACGGCCAGCGGGTATTCGGACTGCGAGCGCAGCAGCTGCAGATTGATGACATCGCTGCCGCCCAGACGCCAGCGCCCGTCCACGCCCGCCACGGTGTTGCTGTAGTCGCCGCCCGCGCGATGGGTCAGCACGGTGCCGATGCTGGAGTTCTGCAGCACGTCCTGGCGATAGCGCAGCACGGAGACATCGCTGCCGGTGTCGCCGAGGGACGCCACCGACGAGGCGTCATTGGTGGGGATCATGAAGCTGGTGGTGGTATCGCTGGCCTGCAGCACGCCGTAAGAATGCCGTCCGGCACGTCCGGTCAACTTCACCCCGTAGTCCGGGTCGGCGATGTTGCGCGTGTGCACCAGGTTGAGCGGGCTGTTGAAGTAGTTCGCACCATCCAGGAAGAACGTGCGTTTCTCGGGAAAGAACAGCGAGAAGGTGTTGTTGATCTCCAGCTGCGCGCTGTCGGCCTCCACCTGGGAGAAGTCCGGGTTCAGCGTGGCATTGAGGTAGTTGTCCTGATTGATGCCCCAGCGCAGATCCACGCCGGCATCGGTGTCCGTGTCCAGATCGCTCCAGCGATCCACCGCGGGATTGGGTCGCGAGCGCACGCCCGCGGCAGTCAGCGTGGGGATGATCTCCAGATTGCGCCCCGGCTGCACGCTCTCCAGCCCGCTGGCCTTGCTGTACTGGCAGACGAGACAGGAGATATTGCGATCAAGAGGCGCATTCGAGAAACGGTAACGCCGATCGCGCGGGTAATCGCGCACGAATCGCACGCCCCAGGTCTTCAGCTCGCTGCCGCTGCGAAAGCGCAGCTGCTTGAACGGGATCGCCATCTCGGTCGCGTAGCCGGTGTCGGTGATCTGCCCGGCGCTGTCCCACAGGGCGTTCCAGGAATCGTCCTCGTTGCCGGTGAGATCGTCATTGGTGGCGTCGTACTGCACGCCCAGCGGGCTGACGATGAAGTCGAAGCTGCGCGCCTCGTCGTTGAAGGTGTCCAGCGACACACCGACATAGTCCGTGCCACTGATCTGGTCGCGATCCCGGTAGAACGCGCGAATCTGCGACGGGTCCGGGTCCTGCGCGATGAAGGCCACGTAGAGCGTTTCACCGTCCTCCATGATCAGCGCCTGGGTCTGCACCGCGGCGGGAATGTTCTCGGAGGGCGAGAATTCGATGCCAAGTGTGACCCGCGTGGCGCTCGCCCACTCGGCAGGGTCGACCTCGCCGTCAATGACGGGCCGGGCGCTGGTGCGCGGAATCGCGAAATCGATGGCGTCCTGGGCCTGCAGAGCCGCAGGGGACAACAAGCTTCCCGCACTCAGCAGAAACGCGAGAAACAGACGGGAACAGCGCAGGGCACGGACAGGCAGGCGGGCAATGGTCATGAACGGGAACTCTGGTGACGGATGTTTTTTTGTGAGCGCAGGAGAGTAGCAATTCCTGCGCCATAAAAAAATCCTTGCAATACAGAGGGCTGTTCCCGTGAATTGAGCTGTCCATGGCAGAAGTGGTGAATTTCACCAGGCTTGCATCCAAAGCCGGTGCCTGCGGCATCTACTGCTCGACATTCACCAATGAGGACACAACGATGGGAAATGAAATCTGGCTGGTCATGCTGCTGATCGTGGTGACGGCTGTCTGCATCCTGACGCCGATCTATCTGCGCTACCTGCAACGCATGAAGGAACTGGACACGCTGGTCAAGCTGGCCGAGGGCGGCCACGAGGTCCGGGTGGACATGCTGAGCCTGCTGCAGCCGCCACGCGCGCCGCGCAATGACATGCGCCGCGGCCTGATCTTCCTGGCGGCGGGCATCCCCCTGGCGCTGGCCTTCGTGATCGACGGCACCTACATGACGGCCGTGCTGCTGGGGGGCATCCCGATTCTCACCGGACTTGGCTTTCTGGTGCTGGCTAAACTGGACGCGGCCCGTGCCCAGGGCTGAGCCGCGCTTGCGCCCATGCACAGCCCGTCGCCATGTGCGACGCTGAAGAGGCCGCCCTGCTGCAGCGAGCCCTGCAGCACGACCGTGCCGCCTACGCCGCGCTGGTCCGGCAGCATCAAGGTCGCGTGCGGGGCTTTCTGCGGCGCCTGTGTCGCGATCATGCCCAGGCCGATGATCTGGCGCAGGAGTGCTTTCTGCTGGCCTGGCGCAAGCTGCCGGAACTGCGGACACACAGCAGTCTGGGCGCGTGGCTGTGCAGCATCGCGTATCGCTGCTTCCTGCAGGCGCGGCGCACGGGCGAGCGGGAAGCGGCGCTCAATGCGCAGTACGCGCAGCACTGTCAGGACGAGGCGGACCTGGCACAGCAGGCGCCCGAGCTGCAGCAGCGGGAACTGGCCCGTGCCATGGCGCAGCTGAACTCGCAGGAAGTGGCGGCGATCACCCTGCACTACTCCCTGGGCCACTCGCACAGCGAGATCGCCGACATTCTGGACTTGCCGCTGGGGACCGTGAAATCCTTGCTCGCACGCGCAATGCCAAAATTGCGCGCACACTTGACCTCAAGCGCCGGAGCGCGACATGAAGATCGATGAGTTGTCGGAACAGACCCTGAACACCCTGCTGCGGGCACCACTGGACGTGCCTGACGAGGGCTTCACGCAAAGGCTCATGCAGCGCCTGCCGGCACCGACGCCCGCCCCCCGGGATGGGCTGTGGCCGGCGTGGCTGTTTGCCGCGACAGGCGGGGCATGGCTCTGGCTGGAAGAGGGTGTCGCGCTGACTCAGCAGTGGCTGCAGACAGCACGGTCACTGTGGGACAGCCCGCCACCATTCGTCGGACAGCTCACGCACATCGACTTCGCCGCTGCACAGGGCTCAGCGCTGTGGATACCCGTCGCGCTGGCGCTGGTACTGCTGGTCACGCTGATGCAGCTCGTCGAGGAGTGAGCGATTCTCAGGGCTGCGCCACCGGCACATTGAAACGCACTTCCAGATAGGTGACGGCCCCTTCCACGGCGGTGTACTGGTGCGGCGTGCCTTCGGGAATCAGCACCGCGTCGCCCTTGCTCACACGCTGGGCGACACCCCCCTCGATCGTCCCCGGCGCGCCTTCAGCCGCACGCACCACCACGCCGCCGGTGACCAGCGTGCCGGCGCCTTCCAGGATGTAATGCAGCTCGGTGCCCGGCACATGCACGATGGCGCCGGCAGGCTCGGTGCGGGTGATCAGGTTGATGCGGTACTGGTCGGTGGTGGTGATGGTGGAGACGCCCATGCCCGGTCGCGCCTGCAGGGCCTCGCGCAGCACCGTGGCGATCTGCGCCTCGGGCACGAACAGGGCCGGCGGCACCGGTGACTGGGCGTCAGTGCTGCTCGCGGCGAACAAGGCAAGGGCAAGCACGAGGGGCGTTCTGGACATGGCATTCTCCTTTCTCAGGATGTTGTGATTGTGGCCGGACTATACGCAGCAGAGCACAAAAAGTCACAAATTGATCAGCTGGCTGCCGCTATACTCCGGGGTTTTCAACCGTACGGGCTTCAATGATGACACGCCGCATTCCTCGCTCCCTCGCCACCCTCTCGGCACTCGCCCTTGTGCTGAGTCTCTCCGGCACTGCCAGCGCCCAGGCGCCCGCCGGCGAAGACACCACCATCGTCTACCCCGCTGACTACTTCACCGAATACGCGCCCATCACCGCCAAGGACATGGTTGACCGCATTCCAGGCGCCGGCAATGCGTCCGGCGGCGGGGGGGGCGGCGGTCCGCGCGGCGGTGGCAATCCCGGGGCCGGCGGTCGTGGTCTGGGCGGCGGTGGCGGCGACAATCAGGTGCTGATCAACGGCAAGCGCACGGCCGGCAAGGACAACGACACCAATGCCATGCTCACGCGCATCAATGCCTCGCAGGTGGCTCGCATCGAGCTGATCCGCGGCACCAGCGGTGCGCTGGATGTGCGCGGCGGGGCGCAGGTCATCAACGTCGTCCTGTTCGAGGAACTCTCCAATACCAGCATTTCCTACGAAGCCAACATGGACCGCTATGCCGACCATCAGACCGAACCCGGCGGCTCGCTCTCCGTCAGCGGCCAGAGTGGCGCGCTGAACTACCTGTTCGCGGTGCAGGCCGAACCGCGCTACGACCACTACGTGAGCAAGGAAAACAGCATCCTGGGCAATTTCCAGCCCAACGACATCATTCGCGAGGACCGCATCCGCGAGCAGACGGATTACCGCTTCACCACCAACCTCGGCTACGACCTCTCTGCCAACAGCAGCATTCGCCTGAATGCCCTCTACGGCGACAACGACAGCCAGACGGCGCTGGAGCGCGTCACCACCAATCTGCGCGTGCGTCCGAACACGCTGAGCTACGAACGTGAGGACACGCCGGGCAGGAATCGCAACTGGGAAGTGGGCGGTGACTACGAGTGGCTGCGCGGCAATGGTGATCGCTTCAAGGTGCTGTTCATCACCAACGAGCGCGACCAGGGCACGGTGCGTGAACGCTACCGCGTGAATGCCGACGGCAGCGAAACCAAGAACCTGTTCCTGGACAGCGGCAGCGTGGCCCAGGAACGCATCGTGCGCAGCTCCTACACCACCGGGCTGGCGTCAGGCCAGGACATCGAGTTCGGCCTGGAGCGGGCGCAGACCATTCTGGATTCCTCCCTGCGCCTGGGCACGCTGAGCAGCACTGGCGTGCCTTCCGCTGCTTTCGGCGGCCTGGTGCCGCAGAACGTGGCCAACAGCAACACCAAGGTGGAGGAGATCCGCTACGAACCCTTCGCCATCCACAACTGGCAGATCAACTCGCGCATGTCGCTGGAAAGCTCGCTCGTCTACGAGACCTCGGAGCTGAGCCAGAGCGGCGACGTGAACAAGTCCCGGGAATTCGACTTCTGGAAGCCGAAGCTGGACTACCGCTTCGATGTGACGCCGAGGTTCCAGCTGCGCGGCATGGTGGAGTTCGATGTGAAGCAACTGAGCTTCTCCGACTTCGTGGCCTCGAGCGACAACGACGACAACGACATGAACACCGAGGCCGGCAATGCCAACCTCGAGCCGGAAACCTGGATCAACGCCGACTTCGATGCCCAGTACCGCCTGCCCGACGACATCGGCGTGGTGAGTGCCCGCGTGAACTTCATGCGCCACTTCGACAAGATCGAGCGCATCGATGTCTCGACCCCCACCACCCTGGCCGCCACCAACGGCAACATCGGGGACGGCGACATGTGGCAACTGATCCTGCGTTCCAGTATCCGCATGAAGATGATCGACATGCCCAATCTGCTGGTCACCGCCAACTTCACGGTACGCGACTCCAAGATCAAGGACCCGTTCCTGGGCATCGACCGCCGTTTCACCAACTACGAACGCGGCCGTCTGGAACTGGGCTTCCGCCACGACCTGCCGCAGTGGCGCATGAACTACGGCCTGAGCTGGAACAATCGCTTCGATGGCAACATCAAGCGCTATGACCTCGAGGACATCGAGTTGACGGCCGGTGACCCGATGGTGATGGCCTTCGTGGAATATGTCGCCTTCGGCAACACCACCATCCGCCTCGATGTGCGCAATGCCACCGACAACCTGCAGTGCCGCGAGCGGCAGCGTTTCGTCGGCCGCATCAGCGACAACATCCTGGAGGAGATCGAAGACCAGTGTGGCGGCTCCGGCCGCGTGCTGGCCCTGAAGATCAACGGCACGTTCTGAGTCCCGGTGCGGGCGCCGGGGCGGATGCCTCAGCGCTCGCGCAGCACCCGGCTGTTGTAGAACGCAATGAACACGCCCACCTGCACCACCCCGCACAGCACGAACACCGCCCGCGCTCCCGCCATGTCCGCCAGCAGCCCCGCGCCGAACAGGGCCAGCGGCACGCCAATCTTGAAGATCGACCCGGTCATGCCGCTCACGCGCCCCATCAGGGGAGCCGCCGTGGTCTCATGGCGATAGGCCCAGATGCAGATGTTCTGCAGGGTGGTCATGAAGCCGCAGCAGAACATCGCCACACCCACGGTCCAGGCCGCGCTGGAGATTCCGGTGAGTGAATAGGTCAGCGTCAGCACCACCAGGCTCAGGGCCAGACAGGTGCCCAGCCCCAGCGAGGCGCGCAGCCGCTCGGCCGACAGGCTGCCCGTCAGCCCGCCGATGCCGGCGCAAGAGAGCACGATGCCTACCTGCGCCGTGCTCCACAGCAGTTCGTCCTTGACGTGAAAGATGATCATCAGCTCGAAGCTGATGGCGGTGGCGTTGAAGAAGGACACGAACCAGGTCAGTGCCCACAGGGGCTTGTTGGCGCGCAGCTCCTGCCAGCCTTCGCGCAGCTCCTGCCAGAAGCGCGGCTGACGCGGTTCCGGCGGGGTTTCCTGCAGCTGCAGACGCGGCAGCACGAGCAGCGCGGCCAGATACATGAGCGCCGTGATGAGCAGCCCGTAGTAGAGGCTGGACAGGAACAGGATGGCGCCGGAGATGGCCGGCCCCATGACCTGCATGAGCGTTTGGATGAAGGTGAACTTGGCATTGGCCGAGGTCATCATGGCAGTGGGCAGCGCCCACTTCACGCTGCTGATGCGGGCATTGATGTAGCCGTAACTGAGCATCATCAGGGTGAAGCCGGCCGCGTAGAACACGTGATGCGAAGGCAGCCCCAGCTGCGCGTAGGCAAACAGGCCGAACAGCAGCAGCATCTGCAGCGCCACCGACCAGAGCATCCAGCGTTTCTTGTCCGCCCGGTCCACGAACACGCCGATGAACAGGCCGAACAGCAGGATGGGCAGGAACTGCAGCGCCCGCATGCTGCCCATGGCCACCGAGGACTGGGTGAGCTCGTAGATGATCAGCGGCAGGGCCAGTTCGTACACCCGCCCGCCGAAGCTCAGCAGGAAGCCGGTGGACAGCAGGATCACGAAGTTGCGGTTCTTCCAGATGCTGGCGGGCGATGAAGCAGTCATGGGGAGAGGAACAGGTCTCTTGCAGTCAACGACATTGACGGGCAGTCTGGCCCCTGAGCACACGGCTTGCAAGCGGGAGTACCCGGGTCCGGTCTGATCAATTTATAATCAATTCCCAGCTTCCACGAGCGACTGCCCATGTCCAGACCCGTTTCCCGCCGTTCAGGCGGCCCTGCTCTCTCCCCCGCCTTCTCGCGCCGCCGTTTCGTGCAGGCTCTGGGTGCTGCCGGGGTGCTGCTCGGCAGTGGTGCACGTTTGCAGGCGGCGAGCGGCACTCTGCCCGCGCCCGAGGTGCTGCGCGGCACCGAGTTCGATCTGGTGATCGAGGAACAGACCATCAATCTGACCGGCAGGGCGCGCCGGGCCACCACCATCAACGGCAGCTTTCCCGCACCCACGCTGGTCTGGCGTGAAGGCGACACCGTCACTCTGCGCGTGCACAACCGCCTGCGCGAAGACACGTCCATCCACTGGCACGGCATCATCCTGCCCTACGAGATGGACGGCGTGCCGGGCCTGAGCTTTGCCGGCATCGCGCCGGGCACCACGTTCACCTACACCTTCACGGTGCAGCAGCACGGCACCTACTGGTATCACTCCCACACTGGCGACCAGAAAGTCACCGGGATGTACGGCGCGCTGCTCATCGAGCCGCGCAACGGCGAGCACCTGCAGGCCGAGCGCGACCATGTGGTGCTGCTGTCGGACTGGTCCGACACGGACATGCTGCGCGTGTTCCGCAGCCTCAAGCAGCAGAGTGATGTCTACAACTTGAACAAGCCGACGTTTGGGGATTTCCTGCGCGATGTGCGCAGCACGGGCCTGGACGAGGCGCTGACCCGCCGTGCCATGTGGCAGCAGATGCGCATGAATCCCACCGATCTCGCCGATGTCTCGGGTGCCGTGCTGAGCTTCCTGCTCAATGGCCGCACGCCCGGGCAGCCCTGGACGGGGCTCTTCGCTCCCGGCGAGCGCGTGCGTCTGCGCTTCATCAACGCGGCGGGCAATTCGATCTACGACGTGCGCATTCCCGGCGTGCCCATGACCCTGGTGCAGGCCGATGGCATCGACGTGCAGCCGGTGCAGATCGACGAGTTCCGCTTCGGGCCGGGCGAGACCTATGACGTGATCGTGCAACCGGACACCGAAGCCTGCACCCTCTTCGCGCAGACCATCGAGCGCAGCGGCTTTGCCTGCGGCTTCCTGGCCACGGCAGAGGGCCTGCGCGCAGCGGTGCCCGAGCCCGACCCGGTGCAATGGCTGGAGATGAGCGACATGATGGGCAGCATGGACCACAGTGCCCACGGTGCCGCTGCGCCGATCGATCTCAGCGCGCATCCAATGCCCGCCTCGGCGCTGGCCGTGCCCTCGCAGCAGGTGCGTCACGCCAGCAGCGAGTTCGGGCCCGGCGTGGACATGCGGGTGGACATGCCGCGCACTGCCCTGGATGACCCCGGCGTGGGCCTGCGCGGCAACGGCCGTCGTGTGCTCACCGCGCTGGATGTGCGCGCCCTGCACGGGCCCTGGGAGACCCGGGCGCCCGAGCGCGAGATCGAGCTGCATCTGACCGGCAACATGGAGCGCTACACCTGGTCCATCGACGGCCTGGCCTTCAACGACAGCACCCCGATCCACATGCGGGCCGGCGAGCGCATCCGGGTGATCCTGCACAACGACACCATGATGACCCACCCCATGCACCTGCACGGCATGTGGAGCGATCTGGAGACCCCGGAAGGCGGGTTCCTCACACGGCGTCACACCGTGCTGATCCATCCGGCCCAGCGCCTGAGTTTCCTGACCACGCCCGAGGCACTGGGCCGCTGGGCCTGGCACTGCCACATCATGTTCCACATGGACGCCGGCATGTTCCGCGAAGTGGTGGTGACCGCATGAGACGACGACTCCTGCACGCACTCCTGCCGGTGGCCGTGCTGCCGGGGTTCGCGCTGGCCCAGGCGCCGGCCGACCCCCATGCCGGGCACGCCATGCCGGCGCCGGCCGCGGTGGATCATTCCCAGCACGTGATGCCGGCTGCCGAGCCCGTGGATCATTCGCAACACGTCATGCCGGCCTCCGAGCCTGTCGATCACTCCCAGCACGTGATGCCCGCCGCGACACCGGGCACCTTGCCGGCGGGCACGCGCGACCCGCACGCCTACGCCAACGGTTACACAGTGGGCAGTGGCGCCTTCGCCCTGCCCGGGGGCCACGCCGCGCATATGCAATCCCACGTCAACAATGGCGCCATGGTGCTCGACCGCCTGGAAACCGCCGATACCGACGCCGGTCGCCGCAATCACCTCGCCATCGACGCCTGGTATGGTCAGGACTTCGCGCGCTGGTGGCTGCTGTCCGAGGCAGAGCAAGAGGAAGGCGAGCAGGTGCAGGCCAGCACCGAACTGCTCGCGTCGCGGGCCATCAGCAGCTACTGGGACATTGTGGGCGGCGTGCAGCTGAACACGGGCGATGCGACGCGCTCCTGGCTGAGCACGGGGTTGCGCGGCCTGGCGCCCTACTGGTTCGAGGTGGATGCGCGTCTGTTGCTGGGAGAGTCCGGGCAGAGCGCCCTGCATCTGGAGGCGGAATACGAGCTGCGCCTGACGCAGAAACTGGTGCTGCAGCCCGTGGCGGAACTGGCATGGCATGGCCGCACACTGCGAGCGGAAGGGGAAGGCAAGGGCTTGGCAGAGTCACGCCTGGGCCTGCGGCTGCGTCACGAGTTCACGCCGCGGTTTGCGCCCTATCTGGGCGTGGAACAGTGGCGCGAATTCGGCATCACCGCCGATCTCACCCGCGCCGCCGGCCTGCCCGCGCGCGACACCCAGGTGGTGCTCGGCCTGCGCCTGTGGTTCTGATCGCCCTGCGTCAGCGCAGCAGGGGCAGCAGCGAAGCGAGCAGCAGCACAGCCATCGCCCGGTTGAAATGCAGCAGGCGCCTGCCGTGCTGCAACCAGTCCTTGAGCGCCACCCCGCCCACATTCCACAGGCAGGTCAGGGGCAGCCCGACCAGCGCGAAAGTCACGCCGATCAGCACAGTGCTCACCAGCATCTGCTGCGGGTTGGCATAGGTCGCCAATCCCGTGATCAGCATCAGCCACGCCTTGGGATTCACCCACTGGAACAGCGCCGCCTGCAGAAAGCTCAGCGGGCGTGCCTCGGCCACCTCCCCCAGCGCGGCTGCGCGCGGGCGCAGCAATTGCCACGCCATGTAAAGCAGGAAACTGCCACCCGCCACTTTCAAGAGCAGCACGGACAGCGGCCACAGGCTGAACACCTGCCCCAGCCCCAGGGCAATCGCCAACAGCAGGACCTGACAGCCCAGGGTGATGCCCAGGATATGCGGCAGCGAGCGGCGGAAACCGAAATTGGCGCCGGCTGTCAGCAGCATCAGATTGTTCGGCCCCGGTGTGCCCACCATGGCGATCACGAAAAAGGCGACGGGAATCAGTTGTTCGAGGCTCATGCGATGGGTTCCTTGTAGGCTGCCTATCCTGCAGGCACAATCCCGGGCAGTACAGAGTCACATTTCCTCAATTGTGGCAGTACAGTTTCCTTCCGGAGCCAGCCCATGATCTACCAGCAACTCGCCGAGCGTCTGCACACCCTGATACGTGACGAGGTCTATCCCGTGGGCAGCGCCCTGCCCGGCGTGCGCCGTCTCAGCGCACAACATGGCGTGAGCGTGTCCACCGCCGTGAACGCCTGTCAGGAACTGGAGAAACGCGGAGTGCTGGAGGCGCGGCCACGCTCCGGCTTCTATGTGCGCCAGGCGCCCGCCCTGCGGGAGCCTCCGCGCCAGAGCCTGCCCGGACGCGCGCCCCGCTCCGTCACCGGCCAGGAACGAGTGCTGCGCCTGCTGCAGGCGGTGAACGACCCCGCCATCGTCAATCTGGGCGCGGCCGTGCCGAACCCCGACCTGATGCCGGCCGCTGCCATCGAGCGCGCCTTTCGCAGCGTGCTGCGCAGCCAGCGCCGGCGCTGCGTGGGTTACGAGTTTCCGCCGGGGGCACCCGAGCTGCGCAGCCAGATCGCGCGCCGCCTGGCCACCCTGCAGTGCGCCGTGCGGGCGGACGACGTCCTCATCACCAACAGTTGCCAGGAGTCCATCAGCATCGCGCTGCGTCTGCTGACTCGGCACGGGGACACGGTGGCGCTGGAGTCGCCCACCTATTACGGCCTGCTGCAGGTGATCGAGTCACTGGGCCTGAAGGCGCTGGAAATCCCCACCGACCCCGTGCACGGCGTGTCGGTGGAAGCGCTGGACGACGCCCTCGGGCGCTGGCCCATCGCGGCGTGCGTGTTGATCCCCAATTTCTCCAACCCGCTTGGCGTGTGCCTCACGGACGCGCGCAAGCAGCAGGTGCTGGCGGTGCTGAACCGGCACGGGGTGCCCCTGGTGGAGGACGACATCTACGGCGATCTGCCGCTCGCCGGCCCGCGGCCGCGCCCGATCAAGTCATGGGATACGAACGGTCTGGTCCATTACTGCGGCTCCTCGTCGAAGACGCTCTCGGCCGGCCTGCGCGTGGGCTGGCTGGTGCCTGGCACCGCACGCCGTCAGGACGGCCCCAGCGCCGACTACCTGCAATACATGAACACTGTGGCCGTCGGCACGCCTTCGCAACTCGCGCTGGCGCACTATCTGCAGCACGGGCACTACGAGCGCTATCTGCGCAAGGTCTGCGCCGAACATGCCCTGGCGGTGGCCCGCATGACGGATCGGGTCACCCGCCTGTTTCCGCCGCAGACCCGGGTGTCGCGACCGGCGGGCGGTTTCGTGCTGTGGGTGGAGTTGCCCGGCGCGGTGGACACCACTGCCTTGATGGAACTCTCCCTGAGTCGAGGCGTCAGCTTTGCGCCAGGCGCGCTGTTCTCGGCTTCGGGCAAGTTCAGCCACTGCCTGCGTCTGAATTGCGCCGTGCACTGGGATGCGCGGGTGGAGCGGGCGCTGGGGGTGCTGGCCGGCATGCTTTGATTCGATGATTCGCCTGCAAGCAGGCTCCAACCGCAGAAATGAAAAGGCCGGAGCCAGCGCACTTGGCGCTCGCTCCGGCCTGCGTGTCAGACCTCAGACGGTACGCTTACGCGCCCGGCTGCCAGTCCAGGGACAGCCAGAACTGACGGCCCCAGGGCGTGGAGATACGTGACTCGAAGCCCCCGATGATCGGCAGACGCTGCGGGCGAATGTCGAACAGGTTGCTCACACCACCGCTCAGCGTGATGGTGCTGTCGAAGTA